>Ga0126342_10002476_pt1:0-20000 | contig 28848 bp, 31 predicted proteins | sample Cyp1metagenome_FD_92528 | JGI IMG/M metagenome (GOLD analysis project Ga0126342, IMG submission 92528) | Coral microbial communities from Lord Howe Island, Old Settlement Bay, Australia - Cyphastrea 1 metagenome | ecosystem: Host-associated > Invertebrates > Cnidaria > Coral ... | reverse complement strand
ACCCAAAAGATGGAAAATTTCAAATTCCAAAAGGGGTGTCTTAAACCCAGGGAATGGTTTGACATGTCAAAAACCCTGTGAGCATGGTTTGACCTAAAAACCTTGGGCAACCAAGCATACATGTGCAGTGTCCATTGCAGACCCAAAAAAAAGTTCAAAAATTTGAAACACAATCCCACGATTACTCGAGTCGCACCATTTTTTCTCACAATTCAGCCATGATTGCCTCCAGTTTGGGGCGCAAGCCCAATAGCCACCTCTGAAGTGACCTTTCCGTACTTTGAAGACGGTGTGTCCGTTTCTTTATTGTCATCCATCTTTTCACAGAGTCTTCGTCCATCCATGTGCTTAGATAATGAAAATTGTAAGCTGAAGCTCTGCCAGATTCAAGGAACAGATGATGTAAAAGATGCATTTTTGGCCTGATTTTCCATAGGCGGTCACCTTGCTCCAGGGATTCAGACGCCAACTGTGAGTAGGTCCGAATCAGCAAATTTCCAACAGTCTGGACTTGTTCCTGTTGGCCAGGTGTCAAAAACAAATCTGCATTTGCCAGCAATCCAAAAATATTGTTCGATGCCTAAATGAGGGTTCGTAGAAGATGTGGAACTTCAGCCCGCCCACCCTGATCCATTTCAGATTCCAGCCATTTGAGAAGCACAAATGTATCATATCCTTTGCAGTGAGCCTCTGGATACTCACGGGATTTCCAGTTTAGGTTCGCTTTGCTCAAGCGTTTCAATCGAAGAGGCAAACGGTGCTGTTTTGCAAAGGATCGCATTGAAACCGATGCTGATGCCAGTTGCTGGTCTAGGTTGCTACCACGCCAAAACCGTAACCGTGCCAGAACACGGATTGCACTTGCAACCAAATCTCGGCCTGTACCAAGATGAAATACATGCAGAATATCCAATCCCAACATCTTCAAATTGAAGCCTGGAAGTTTACTCCAGTGACGGTTCCTCATCCCATGGGAGTGTCGTGTAAATTGTGTCACGCCACGGTGCATCATTTGCACAGTTTGTGTAGGCCATTTGAACATCGTGCGTCCCTTTGGTGGCTCCACATTTCCAACAGACCTGACATATATGGGATCTTGGACATGTACCATGCCAAGTATTATACACACCAATTTCTCAAGCCAAAAAAGTTTACAAATAACACGGTCATTCCCTTTATGCTTCAAAATCCAAACATTGTCTAACGAACCTGTTTGGGAGGAAAAGTAAAAGCATCCCATTTTTTTCCAATACACAAGCCTCCTCTTTGGTGGCATAGCGGTTTAATGAGAAGAGTTGCCATATGTACTTCCAGTCGCCCTTGAAGTTCATGCAGAACACATCAAACTCCATCACCTTAATTGGATGTGCCCAAACCATGCATCGAGCATGCCATGGAAGCAGCCCAAAAAGCCCAGACCCCAGCCCGGTACTTGGGAGAAAAATGGATCCAGGTGATTTGTTTTCCAACATATTCCAATTTAAAAGCAAGGTGCTGGTTCACCTTCTGGGGATTTTGCATGGAGCTTCAATCCACTCAGCGCGTTGCAAATGTGTTGCCCGGCAGATTGCAAAGTTAAATTGATCTCACCATCATAGACGTAGTGAGAGCTAGGAATAGTTGTGATCAAAAATCGGCTCGATGCAGAGTCTGAAGCCCGTGGCGCCAATTCAGGTTGCCAGTGGAAGCACATATAGTTGCCACCAAATGCTTGGCCCTCATCACCTGGTTGACCGGCCAATCAATAACCATGTTTTTTTTCCATCCCCAAAATGTCAAATTTGATGGAAAGTTTTGGCAAGTGACCATAAAACATGATTGGGATCGATCCCAGTGGATTCGCAGCTGCTGGATGATCAGGATATTCTTGAAGCATGTGGGCCCAATAGTCACCCAGCTTGCTCAGGTCCACCAGGATATCAAGAAATCCTTCATCCAGTAGTGTTTAGGCCTCAAGATCACAAGTGGGACCAAACTGATATTTGAGACCAGATATACACACACATATATATGTATATATATATATATATATTCATTTGTTTATATTTATATATATTTTTTTTTACTGTATATCAAGTCAGGGCATTTGCCAAACAACTCAGCCCCAAGCCATGTTGCTCGGAAGAAGAAACGGCCAGGGTTTCATCTCAATTAGTGGCGTGCCATCATCAGTGTGCCCAGTGCACATAGGCAAATCCAGGTACTGTAGGTCACATCCCATAGCGAGACCAGTACGTTTGCTAGCACTGTGCATTGCAGACTCCGAAGTTCGATTGGGACTCAGATAATTTGCACATATTTTGCAATCCATGCAGTATAAGCGAAACAAGGGCTCACACGCGTTCACACTTTTGAAACTTGACCACCAAACAGTTTGACAAATGGATTTCAAACTAAATGCAGAGAAGTGTCTTGTTGAAAACTTCAGATGCAAATAAATCACCAACTGCACGGGCATGCTTTGCTGTAGAATTCCCAGATCCAATGCCAGAGGCCAGCCTGAGGAAAAAACAATGCAAAAAATATCCAACTTAGATTGCCGGCAGCACACACCAACCTGAGGCCGAGAAGCAGTTGGTCCAACTCCTGTGCTGGATTTGTCGTTCCATCTGGCAGGGCACCTGCGAGGGTCAGGGTCGTGGTGATTTTGAAAAGGGGAAAATGCAGTCCAATACCAAAACTCAGAGGCACTAAATGTGAGAGGCATTCCTTTTTTTTTCACATTTGAAGCTGGTTCAGAATGTGGCATATTCCACACTTTCAGCACGATCGCTTCGCCATGCTTCGCCATCTGAATCATACAGAAATTGTTTCTTTTCAGAACTTGAAACTCAGGAAACATTTTGCGACTCAGCCTAAGGCAAAGCATATCTCGAAGATCTAGTGATCATTCTTTGATCAATCCTTTCATCCATCCAAGCCACCTGAAACACAAGATTTGATTGGCATTCCAATCAGTGCCATCCCTGCCAAACACCCGAAAAGTTGATTTTATACAGATTAAGTGGGGCCAAGTACAATATATATATATATGTACATTACATAACCTTTAACATATATATATATATATTTCCAAAAAGATAGATCTAGATAGATCTAGATCTAGATAGATAGATAGATAGATAGATAGATAGATAGACATATAGATAGATTGATTGATAGATAGATTTATAGATAGATAGTTTGATAATAGATAGATAGATAGATAGGTATAGATAATATAGATATAGATATAGATATAGACATAGATATAGATAGGGATAGATAGGGATAGATAGAAAGCTAGAATAGATAGATAGATATCAGATAAATCGATAGATGTATATATATGGGTACCCCAGCAAGGTTCTAAGGCACTTTACCCCTACCAGGTGGCATATCAAAAGTCCAAAATGTGGGCATCTTACGCGGTGCCCCAGGCTCACGAAGCATTCTGCTTCTTCAACTCTGCGAGAACCGCACGTGCCTGGGCCTTCACAAGGCGACAGCTCTTGACCTGGGCAGGGATCGATAAGGATCATCCGTCAGAATGCCAGTGGCATCAAATAGCAGCTGAAACATACATTGATTGCATTATAAATATGTTTGTTTGGTAAACATCATGGCCAGGGCAGGCCTCTGCGTCGATCTCATTTTTCAGATCCAAGCAGTTTGCATTTGTTTGAACTGCCTTCATCCTTAGGTAAGGCACACAGGACAAAGCAATTATATATTCAATTGAATTCTGCAGATGTTCAAAACAGGGTTTTTGGGTAAATGCAGCCAAGGTGCTCATCCATATATTCTTCGAATCTGGTTTTGTAGGCACCCAGCGTGGTACGCAGCTGGTTGTTCTGCGGCAATTCCAGGAAAACCGATGTGACATTCGAAAGCTCCTTTTTCAGAATGCCACCTCAGAAAAATGTTTGCATACTGTATAGCTAGCTGGAATGGCTGGATGGATAAATAAATAAATAAATATATATATATATATGATGGCATATATGGATCAATGATATCAAGTGTTGCATTTGAGAATAACTGAGACCATGGCTGATCTCAGCCTTCATCTCATCCATAGTTTTCGGGGGCACTTCTGACACACCAGATGAAGTCACGGAGGCTGCTTTGGCCTTCGCCTTCACCTTTGCTTTGGCCTTCGCCTTGGTCTTCGGAGCTGCAGCGACAGATCCTGGCAGACCAGGTTGCACCCCAATCTTAAGTATTATACCATTGTGGGTTTTGGGGTGATACTTGCATATATGATCAAATATGTATAATGTAAATAATATATATATATATATTGTGTAGTAATTATTAAGGGTGTGTATACGTTATATGCGTGCATATGTGTATAAAATACATACACATACGTATATAACCACACATACACATATAAGATACATATAAAATATATACATACAAACAATCTTATATATACCATATGTGTAGTCATGTGCCTATGTTTTTTTTTATCATGGCCATGGCTCTAAAAGTCTTGCTTTGGCAAAACAAAACCATCAAAAAGTATAGAACAAACAACTGAAGCCACAGTCCTTCATCCACGCTTGGTGCCTGCAAGCTCTGCAGAATTTGTTGCATGCCATCTGCCCCAATCGCCCGGGAGCACGAAGAAGAAGGTGCAGCAGAAGGCACAATTGCTGCAAGGGTGCTGGAAGCATCTGCCTGCATGCGCACGCTCGATTCCATCTTCACTTCATCGGTGTCAATCTCCTTGGTCGACGTGGAAACCCAAAACCTGGTCAAAGATGCAATCCCCGGGCAGTCCGGGTCTGGCACCCCGTTTCCCCGGGCGACAATCGCCCTGATTTTTTCAATCGGGATGTCGCGCTTCTGCATCTCCTGGGTCGTGAGGAGCTCCCGCGTCGACTTGTGCTGATTGGCGCTGTGCTTGGAGAGCACCAGGTCAGCTTCGATTGACTGGGCATTCGAATTGGATGCAACCCATTGCTGCAGGAGCTGCTTTCTGTCCTGATTTGTTTGCAAGAGCTTGCAAAAACAGGGGCATCCCATGTTTCAAAAAGAAGCATCGTTTTTGGTAAATTTATGGGATAAAAAAAGGGCGCCAAAACAAGCCAAGTCACTGCCGCGGAGCCGCCCCAAAGCTTCTGCATGTGTGGAAACTTCGCCCCCTCCGATGACTCCTCCATCAAACGCTTCAGCCTCATTCCCTCCTTTTTATGGGAGGACCAGTTGACCTCAGTGGGCGCCGGGCCCTTGGGAGAGCCCTCTGCCTGCTGCTTCGCTTTGGCCACGGCATTCTGGTTTTGAATTTGCAGCCTGGTCTCATGGTTCTTCATCAAGGCCTGCAGGCCTGCAAGTTCCAGGGTTCGATCTGGAGGTCCTGCAGGCGTTGTGTCTGCTCCTTCTCCTGCTTTCTCCTCAGCCGGTTCCACAACAGCTGGTGACTCGATCGGATGGTCCACAGTCTTCTCAGCCGGTTCCACTGCAGGTGGCTGGATCAGGGCCTCCATACCTGCTTGCTCAATCTGCTCTGCTGCTTTCTGGGCAAGTTCTGGCACAGCTGCGTTCACAGGTTCCGGTACTTCACCAGCATTTGGTTCTGGAAGTGGGGCTGCGGCGCCATCAGGCAAAGGACCATTGGGCTCTGCGATCTCAGGTTCAGTTGGGCTTGCACTTGGTGTCAGCCCCTCTTGGTTGTCAGGGTACTCCTGCCAGGCTCAAAAAAAAATGTGTTGTTGGACACAATGTATATCACACACATAATATATATATATATTTATTTATTTTATTTACTTATTGTTTGTCTATATATATATATATATATTTCTTGATTTAATGGCTAAACCTAAGAATCATACACATATAAAATCCATAACATATTGATATCATTAAATCTAACCACCCCATATTTTTATATATATATATAGATAGATAGATAATGAACCTAGATATTTAGTTGTTTTTTGGGCTTTGGCCATCCCAGCCTTCAAGGGAGTGGAAATATCCACCAGCGGAATGGCACGTCGAAGCTCACCTGGGGCCGAACTGCTAGAACTGTGCTTCAGCTGATTCTCCAACTCCTTGATACGAACCAGAGACTCATGGAGCAAATTCTGCACATTGCCCGATGCATCACCACCCAGCCTTAGTATAAAAATCATACATGACTATATATAACGCACCATTTGGAGGAAACAAGTTGATTGATTCGGCATGCCAATGGGTAAATTAGGGGAAACATATACTGGCAAATGTTCATCCCAAACAAAACAAAACTGCTAAGTTCAAAGTTCGGCTTCCAAACAGAGAGAGAGATATATATATACACAGCATCATTGGTTTGAATAAATAAGCCAGTCTCCCATCCAAAACACATTAACTTGATCTGCAAGAAGCGGCAACGTAGTCGCATTGGAGATCGAATCCACATCCTTTAGCGTTTCAGCTGGACGTTGGTGGTCAAGAAGGGACAGGGCTTCTTGCAGGGTTGCACAGGACCTGGGAATAGCCATGACACCAACATGTGACATCATCATTGAAGTTGGTGACAGTTACATTTAAGATGTCTTTGCAACATTTCATCTACAATAATTAATCATGAAAATGATCTCCACCATATATGTGCATGCTATGAATGGTTGGCATTGGAAAATTGATCCAAGAAACCACAGAGTTCCATCTTGTGTATCTGCAGCATCAGCAGCTCTCGCTGGCAACGAGGCCTCTGGAGCCATTGCATTCTTCGGTTCGACTGGAGCAGCAGGTGCCTCAGGTGCCTCAGGAGTCTCTGCCACATCAGCATTTGGCTTGGTAGCCTTTCTCGCCGGGACATCAGCTGGTGGTGGGGCAATGGGTTCTTTTCTTTTGCGGGTCACCTCAGCACTTTCAGCCTGAAGTTCCTCATCCACCTCATGTGGTTCCTCTTCCTCTTCTTCATCAAACCCATGTGGCCCTATGTCAGTTGGGACAGTTTTCTCCTTCCTTCCCTTTGACTTCCCACCAGACTTAGCCATTGCTTTTGCCTTTGATTTGACGGCAGTTTTTTTTACTTTCTTTGGCTTGGACGACGAAGCCTGAACTTTGGATTTGGCCTTTCCCTTGGCCTTCTGAGTTTTTTTTGTCTTGTCCTTCTTGGCCACAGGCTTGGCAGGCTTTCCATCATCCTGAGGTGTAGTGGATTGTTTATTGATATCAGAGTGAGAGAGAGATATACATAAACCAATATAACACACAGTTTGTGGGTAAAGAATGTCCTAAATATTTTGTATATAAAGGGCAAACAACAGTTGAGCAATCACTAAGTAAGCCAAGTTTCTTCAGGCCGAGTGCCAAGAACACGTGTCAAGACACTGATCGCTTCAGTCTTGCTAAGCTTCAGGGTCTTTTGAACCACTGGTAGTTTGTCCCAATTGAGCTCCACCAATGGGAATGGTAGATCTTGAAGCGACATGGCCCCACACAAGCTGTCTCACTAAGCTTTCCAAATGCTGCAAGATTCACCACAAAAACTGTTATCCAGATTTGTTCAAATCATGTTCAAATCACTGCATGTAGGTTTCACGAATTTCACGGTATTTTCACGGTCAAATGCGGTTTTTTCACGCTCATATCACGGATTTTCACGGTTTAAAACCGGTAAGAATTATGGTTGAATTCGGCATCTATGTGGCCAAAGTGAATTTTTCACATCAGCTGGTAGGGCTGGAAGAAAATCACAGCCACCCCAAGCTTGAAGTTCTGAGCTAAAGGGTCAAAGGTGCTTCAGGTCCAACCTTTTGAGTATGCTTGCCTTAAAGAGCTGGCATGCATCAATATCCATTGTATAGTGCTGCATGGTTGAAACACTCAAGCGTGGCGGCCCTGAGGCCACCACCCATTTCCCTGGAGCCCGCAGATATTTGCAGCCAGCCAGATACTTCAGGACTGCTGGGACTTCGGCCTTGGTGACAGGGAGACATCAGGGATGGTGAGACTTGTTTGAAACATTTTGAAACCCAGCATCATCCAGCACATAATACGTATTTCCTTTTTTCATGTATAGACGATTCCAAGTTGCATCGTGCCAAAGGTCCCCCAAAGAATGAAGACCATCCACAGGTAGGGGAAGAAACGCTGATTCAAAGAGCTCTGCATCGCCATATCCCGGGCTCACATCCATAGGCTGGGTTGGCCCTGGCAATAGCTCCTGACAGGTTTGTATATATGGTATTTAAAGCTTGCTACCCATAGGTGGGAAAGATATTACATATATTAAGCCGCCATGAATCACAATCTCCTTTGGAGGTGCTTGGATGATGCGAGCAATCAAGTCCGCAAAGGATGCTGTATACGCCCTGAACCAGGGTGCATATTGGAAAAAAACATTCACAATTTTCACAAGACACTGCATGTTGTATAATTTTGCAACTTAGACACTGGCTTTCCTTGAGCCGAGCAGGGATTCCCACCCGTCGCAGTTTTCCATTTTTGTCATGGTACTTCTTCACCAGGGATTGCCCAGGCAATGATTGCATGGCTGCACGGCTCATATGCCCACCAATTTCATGGATCTCTTGAAGAAGCCCCCAATCATTAGACCAGAGGCGATGCCTCTTTGGGGTTTTTCCATTGAAAGCTCCCATCCAGAACGATGTGGTAAACACCTTAATAAATACAGATGGCACGATTGCAAAATGCAGCATGCATGAAGCTATAGACACACACACACAAAAATAAAATAGTTCCAAGAAACTTTGGTCATGCTCAGGAATTGCTGGAATCGCGGCGTGTTAGGCAAAGACGAACCTTCTGGCTGCTCCACTAGCCAGCGACACCCTCTGCAAGAGCAAAGAATCAGCAAAAGTATGAGGCGACTTGCAAGGAGGTTCCCAATTCTCACAAACTCGTAGCCGTCGTTTCCAAGATAATCATTCAGGACGTCGCGTCCACTGGTGTGTGAAGACCTGATCTTTGTAGGAGCATACCATATATTTTTTTGCATATCGATCGCATGCATTATGTTGCACAGACTCAAAGACAGTAATAAGCCAAGTGGCATCCGTGTGAACGAGTTGCAGCAAATCCCAAACATGCAAAAAGCCCCAGGAACTGTGTTCCACACTTCGTTTACTGCCATCCTTAGATTCATATGTGGAATTGGAAATGTTCATGAAACAGCAGGAAACACATTGTCACAGCACATCAACTTCACACAATTGTGAGCCAAGAAACGCGAAACCATGAGGGGAGCACAAGTCCATTAACTTGGAGTAGCGTAGGTCATGAGAAGATCCTTTGATTCCACAACTCCATAGGGCCAGGCTAATCTGTCCTTCTCCGGCGAAAAACTCACAAAACCCTACATCCAGTTTCTGCGGCACCTTCGAATTAAACGAAAGGAGCACCACCAGAAGCATGAGCACAGCAGGGGCTTTCCACTTGAGTAGCTCCATGATCACCATCTTTGCCCACCCGGTGTTTCGAAAGCAAATGTAATATATATATATATGTATATATATGTGCAAAAATACCGATACAAAAATCTTACCTATATGTGGTATTTTATTTTGTACAACTTTATGTATGTTAAGATACTTATGGATACTTTTGGATATATTATATAGATATTTAGGTGTACATATATATATATTTATATGTGTGTGTTATGTTTTTTCTCTCTCCTGCTGCTTCCCCTCAGCTGTACCGTGCAGGACCCACTTGAACCAGCTGAAGGTCACCGAAGCTGCCAAGTTTTTGCTAGCACAGGACCAGTTTTGTGACAGGGTGGGCATGGTTTCTTGTCACAAAAAGAGGACTTGATCATGATCTGAAATCTTTTTTCACCAAAGCATCCCCAACTTAATTGCACATCAGGCAAAGTTGCCTGTTCAATTTGACTGCGCACTTTTTGCGCTAAATTGAATTTAGGACCAGACGATTTGTCTTGCACCAAATACGTGCTGAAATCACCTAGCTGTTTATGTTTGCCCAACAACAAGACAGGTTCAATTGGCCCAGGGGTTGTGATCACAACCTTTTTCTATGAAACGTCTGCGCTTGAGCTCAGACACACTGACAGTAGACAAAAAATTTCTCTTCTGCGAAGATTGATTCCAAGCCTCAACTGCCTGGCCCTTCAAGACACCAGAGCTTACCATGGATTTGATAAACTCACGTTTGATCTGGGAGTAAATCCAAGGATCAGAAGTATTTTCACCTGAAGCAGCTGCAGCTTTAGCATCACCTTTCTTGACTTTAGCGCTCTTGACATCAGGACGACGCTTTCTTGTCGACTTCGATTTGGGCTTGCACGGTTTCCCAGCTTCAAGTTCAGCTTCATCTGGATCTGGACCACGACTCTCACCCTTGCTATTGTTCTTGTACTGGGCAGATTGAGGGAATGGTTTCGGAGCATCACCCAACGTCTTGAGGGTTTCGAGAACCTCAGTTTGAAAGCATGTATATGCATTGATATGCTTACATATCCATGCCATATATGTGTATATGTATGTATATATGTGTGTATAATATATATATATATATATGGGTACATATATGATACACAACATCCATGCACACAATTTGAAGAAACAATAAGACATGAAAATCCAAGCAACATGTGCAGGCAACTCTTGCTGTGGCAAAGGGCGTGTGTCCCTCTTGGAATCATGAAGCCGTTGTGCCTTTTCCATCATGATTTTCAATTGGTCACCCATTGCCACTAAATCCTTCGATTTCTTTTCAGATACATCAGGATCAGGTACCCTTGGTTCTGAATCACCAGTCTTGGATGCTGAATCCTGAGAAAGGCCTGCAAGCATTTGTTCAGCAATCCGGTTAAGTTTTTTGTCCTTGAGGCTTTCAACTTTGGGCTCATAGTGGAGAGTCCCGTCGGATAGCTCGGAAAGAGTATCCGTTGCTGCTGAACTCAATGAATCATCGAACTCATCATCATCAGGGTGATCACCAAGGTCATTCACATCCTTAAATGAGTTAGCGATCAATGACAAACTCAGCCATTTCAATGAGAAACTCAAACATGTAAAAGCCAAGATATCCATACGATATGAAAAACTATCAAACTAAGTGCTGCAAAGCTGCGATGATTCGGCTGAGCCGTTGTTTGAGCTCATTGGTGGCCTTCAATTTGGCACTTCCTGCTCTCTGAAGTAAACGTCGAAAGCGACTCACCTAGGATCAGGGCAGAAACAATATAGTGGATATATATATATTTAGTTTTACATATTTATATTTATATTTGTATATGTCATGGCTTTCAATATATAGTGAATGCATATATACATTTATACATATCCCCTGTATACCTGCATCCCAAACATAAATATTGTGTATATATACAAATTGCAAATCTTTGGGGAAATTTGGGGAGAGAGAGAGATATATGATATGTTCTTTCAAGTGTGACCAAGATGCTAATCTCTGAAGAGCTTGGCCCATGCGAAGTGCCCAACGCTCCACACACTCCATTTGCGCACACATACCTTTTGGATAAAGTCTCTCCACCGAGAAGAACTTCAGGATGGATTGGCACAAAATGTGCGAGCTGAATCTACCCTTGCCTTTGGAGATCACCATGATAGCTTCTATCACCTACAGGGCTTGGCTCGCACATGACCCCAAAACACCTTCGATACAATATATACTGACAAAACTATCTGTACACCAAAAACTCGATGGGATAAATATTAAACACAAATCACAGATTTTGGTAACATGAACCTCTGTGTTTGCATCTACATCCTTCAAAGTTGGACGGCTGTTCACAAACAGCTTCCCAGAGGTATTTATCAGGAGTGAAAAGCCCCTTGTCTTCAGCACAGGGATTTTGCGGAAACCCTCAGCATATGCATTGATCAACTTCGCATCCAGAGGTTTGCCCATGGCATCTGCGAACCCTTGCGAACCCCCACAGAATTGTATATTTTTGGATCCAGATACCTTTTGGTCAAGTTTAATCTGAGAAAACCTTTTATACAGAAAAAAAATATATATATATATTCATGTATAGGTGATATGTACCTAGTTCCTGGTTGAAAAGGTTGTGATATTTACCGATGAAGGTAATTGTGAAAACTTCGGAATCAACTTTGGAATCATGTCATGTGGGATCAAAACATCATAATGGGACTAAATCTTCAAATTAAATCTTGATATGCTGCTGCTTGTCAAACTATGTTCAAGCAGATTGCTGCCATTGAGCCTGTCGACCCATCACCCAGAATCACCCACATATATGGTGTGAGCAGCAAATTTGGTCACTTGCACAGCAGATAGCACGGCCAAGGTGCACCTAGTTGCCACAGCTTCGATGGCCTCAAGGAGTGCCAGGACAGGGCAAGCTGAGAACAGTTGTTGATGGTGTTCAAAGTTTTTTTTGTTGATTGAAATTCATAAGAAATGCTTTGCATGGGTATGACAGCAAAGTGAAAAGGCCATAATTGAGGTCCCAGCATTGCTCATCCAGGCCATGTATATATATCATCGATATCGGGCCACCTGTGGGAAGCAATTCAAAGACAAGCCATCTAGGCATGCGATGAGTCAGAATCTTAGAGTTGAAAACCCATGTCAGCATGAGGCCCACACAGAGTCCAGATATCCAGGCAAAAGCAGATAATCAGCCATCGCATCGAATGAATGCACCTCCAATGGCATCAGAAAGGAGTTTGGATTTTGATGACATATATATTGGACCAATGAAATTTCACAATATTCAGTGTACTGGCATTGAAGTGCAGTCATGTTGTTTTCACATAGGGCAGATTCCAAAATATTTTAAAGCTCCCAGGGGTCAAGCTCACAAAATTGCAGGATGCTGTACCAGAGATCTATCTACTTTTGGGCACTGTCTTCTGCAGGCTCGGTGGGATTGGAGACAGACTCCGCATGTGGCTCATAGATTTCCTTCCGCAAGTTGTCCAGCAAATCAAGTGAGTGAAAATAATTGTTCTCCAGTTTCTTGATGTTCTCCGCCTTGGAATGTTTTCGTTTTTTTGGGTGATCAGGGTTGATTTCAAAACAGAAGGTCAAAAATGCATTGGTTCAAATCAGTCAATTTCACTTCTCAAGTAACTATTTGCAGGATAAGGTGCAACCTTCTTCATAGTTGCCTCGTGCAATACAGACTCCTTTCTGCAGTGCTTAGCTCGGTCCATACTGATTCTGCAGACATCCTTATAGACGTTCCGGGAGATGTAATCAGGATGATGACCTGATCCAGCAGCAATCAGATCAAAATCAAAAAATATATATATATACGCCCCAAACTTGTTTGATGTGGGTGAAAATAAAACAAGCAACCCCTTTTTGTGGACGATCCAAAAAATGCAAGCAAGAGACCACGCATGATCAGATCTCTTTCTTTGTCAGTGATTGGGTCGCTGGTGCTGTAGTCCAAAGCATCCAAGCCTTGACATGGCAAATAATGTTCATCCCAAAACTTCGAACAGAACATATGGATATCCTATTTATAGTATATTATATATATATATTTATGTATATATTTATTTATATATATGTAATATATATATATATTTGACATGATCATCATTGAGATTTCCTTCATGCTTACATTTTGCAATTTAGACAGATATACAAACAGATATGGTATATTTGTGCATCATCGTTTGCACCCACCAATGTTTAGTGACATGAATCCCTTCCCAATAGATCGTTCAAGGTCAAACCAAAATGAAAACAAATTAACAGAGCAAGCTGCTTTCTTCATCCAGATCTGAAACTTCTGCATCCACAGGATGGCGGCCCAGAAAGTCTTGAAGGATGTGCACATGGTCAGGAGGACCTGGGGGTGGAGGTCGTGCTGCAGCTGGCAACCCACCTTAGATATGGGCCGCAGCGACACATATGAAACCCCAATTTAAAAAGAGAGTTACAGTCTCCCTATATCAGAAAGGATCCAAATTCCACACAAATAAGAAAAGTTGAAGTATGAAGTCATCCAAGAACCCGTCAGAGAAACTTTGGGAGTTGGAGAAACATAGGGGTGCGGCCGCCCTACCTTAGCCATAACAAATTTGGCCAGTAAAGCACATGGACAAATATGCAGTAAGTTTTCGAGAAAAGACAGGCTTTGCATGGTAGGATGTTTCTCCATCAAGTTGCCATAGTTTCACGCCCTGGTGCACCACTCATCCGGTCCTGGAATTGATTTGTGTGATATGAAGTCTGAATATGAGATGAAAAAACATGCAGTCAAAAATAGAAAGATGCCATGAAAGATTTCAGTCCTGCTCCCTACATCCGCGATTCATGGCTTTGGTAGCCAAAGCGGGCACCCAGGTGGCTGCATGGATGCTGAAAGTTGGCCACGGCGGCGCTAGCTGATATGTGGACATGTGGCGTGGGGAGATACTGCTTCAAATCTGCTTACATAATAATTACCACCAAAATGTTGTCCAAGTGGGCATAGGTTCAAGTTGTGCATGTGTTTTCCTGAAATTACAGGGCCATAGAGAGAGAGAGAGAGAATATATATATACCATTGGTTTTGTGGCAACTGCCAGATTCACAAAAAGGGTTTGAAGAAAATGTCAGGTATCCCAAAACATAGATCGATATACATCAATATATAACTATCTTTATGTTTTAGATACAGTACATCTAATAGAGTGAACTCTCAGGGCTCCAAAACACCAGATGTCCACACCGGTTCAATCCTGGCCTTCAAGGCCTTCATGGGGCCATGGGCCATCGAGCGAAAGATCCTAAAAATTAAAAAACATGTGTCTTTTGATTTTGAGATAGGCAGAACCCTGAAAAGGGATTGGCAAAAACATGTTTTTTCAAATTTGGATGAAGTTAGGTTAACCGTAAAAGTATTGGAATTGAAAATGGACGTCAAACGTTTGGAACTTCTCTCAAGATCTATCGATACCATTATCCCACACCAAAGGTGTGGGCCATTGAGCCTGGATCTTGGAAAAACGCGAGGATCGAGCAGCAACCCTGTGTGGCCAGGGAACCTTGGAATATGATTATGGGGACCCCAATTTAAAACCGCAAACCCAAAATCACTCACCATTAAATTCAGAGATGTTTTGTGAAACCCCATGTCTTGGTCACCTTCAAACATAGTTTGGAAATTTCAATGACTCCAAAACAATGATGATTGGTATACACAGCCTTTTTTTTGGTGACTTTTCAGGGTTTTCCCCTTGTGTGCACCACCACCATATATTAACAAGCATACATACGTACATGCATATTTAAAATACATATATAGATGATATTATATATATATCATATATATATATATGTTTTACGTACAGTACCTGTATATTACAGGTACTGAATATAAGAAGCAAAGCTAGCAGCTAGCATGCCAGCTGGTCAAAAACAGAGGCAAACTTTGCAGAGCAAGCACTTGCAGTGCAAATCCTGGATCAAAAACTCACTACATGATGCAAATTTCTACACTTTGCTATTTTCACGGTTTTTCACGCTCATTTGGGGGGCCTGACCTTTTCAGGTACAAATCCCCAAACGACCCACGTACCAGATCATCTGGTACAAATGAATCTCCAGGAATGATCAACTCTACCCCTACTGGCCGATCGCGCAAGCGCTGAGCTGGGCCTTTCTATTGAGGGTTTCATTTGGGATCTTTTGGCCGAATGAATAGATGATGATCGTGAACTGTCAACCATACTATCTTGAATCATTCCTGGAGCTCCCTTCTTCCCAGAAGAAGTGGGGTTGCCACCGCTAGTCGAAGCTGATAAGTTGAGTGAACTTGAAGTTCCTGAGTCCATGATTAAAAAAATCCAACCACAAGCAAGCTAATCCTCTGAATCCAGACTATCTGCAGATGAGGCTCAGTCTGAGCTGTGATTTCATGGAATACCCCACCAAGGCGCTTGGAAGTTCCGAGGGGTGAACTTGCCAGCACAATACTGGAGAAATTCACGAACAGATGCAACCTCACCTCCCCACGAGCGTGGTGCGTAAAGGATTCCCTCAACGTTGCGTCTGCGTCAAGCGGTTAACACGCTCACTTTATCGTCCAAATGAGCGTGGCAAACTTCTGAAGAATTTGGATGTTTGTATTGATCACTGGTGATGTGCAAACAACACACCTGGGCGTCCCCGATTCCCCCATCCAAAATCTGTCGGCCCAGCTCTTCAACTGCCGCCCTCTAGAGCGCTGACCTCTTTGGCTGAGAATCCCTACCCCTCCAACCGATGTGCGAACACACTCCGATCCTGTGCCGACCCGGAGAAGAAAGAAATTCAACCAAGCTATCGCGACGGATGTTCTTATTCCATTGTAGGTGGGAGCCCCTGGCGTCTCACAGTCTAGCACGTTGTGGTCATCTCACAGGTGCAACAACAGACTTGGATGAGGATGGTGTTTCCACAACAGACTAGGATGACTTGGATGAAGATGGTTGTCCCTGAAGGCTCTTAGCGACCACAAGCACACCTTTGGCCTTCACACTACGCAGCTCTTCAGGGGGCACTTTGTAGGGCAAACCAAACTCAGAAACAACCAAGTCACTTGAGGGATGAGACTTCCCCTCCCCAAAATTGCCAAGTACAGGGGCCGCGCCAAGATTCTTTGGGATGTCCTGTGCTTTGGGGGCAAAAACCACCGGCCCTTGCTTCGGGGGTGTCAGAGGCGCCACAGATACAACTGCACCCGAAACTGGAGCCCTATAGCTATCTGCCTTCGGAACACTCGCAACAGATGCAGTGACCACCGGGCCCCTGGACTTTGCAATGGGAACGGCAACCGAAGATGTGGTGATGACAGGTTGTGAAGGACCAGAACTCGAACCAGAAGAGGATGCTTGGGTGGCACCGACGAAGATGCTCCAGACCCTCCTACCTTTGAGAGGACACTCTCAACAAAATCCCTTCCTATGACATGGCCCCCCGTTTGGTGGAACAGAAGGATTTCTGAACCTGTGTGGGATGCACTCTCCGCGAAGAAGTCTCTCTTGAAGCCCTCTCTGAGCGTTGACCCTTTTCCCATGCCTCTCACCTCTGAACTTTACCTTTGGTGGATTTTCCGGGGGATCCTTATAGGTGGCTCACTGGACATGCAAAACGCTTGCGCCCTTACCACACCAAATTCCGGTCCACGCAAGCGCAGGTCACCGGCTGATCAGGCTCGAATGCTCGACGGTGGTGCCAGTCAGCAAAGCCGGGAGCACACCCGATGGAGGAGAAAAAAACAGCGAGGAGCCGAAGGAAAGAAACGACAGAGACAAACCGAAAAGAAAGAACCCAGAGCGAGCGCGGCTGATAACCTAAGTTTCAAGGTTTGCAGCCTTGCAATGCGCTCTTTTCTTGAGCCAAACATGAATAAATGCGAACCAATCAATGCCAAATCTAATTGAAGGAATGGTGCACCTAAAATACATATGATGCAGGCTGTGTGGAGCAAACTAGTGTATATTCAAAATTCACAGAAGATCGAGATGAAGAATACTTATATATGATTATTGTATAAGACAGAAATTAAAAACTAAGATTTCGATGAAGTTAGACCATGTATATACGGTAGCTACATTTAAATATACGGGACTTTTAAATATACGAACAGGTATTTTAGACTACCTCCGGGAAGGTTTTCCTTGGCCATTTAAACATACGCAATCCAATTCATTTAAACATACGGAATCCAATTCATTTAAACACACGGCAATTGCCTTTAAAATATACGAACTGGATCGAACTGGTATTTCATGCTGCCTTCTGGGGCCTCGCGGTCTGGCCCGCCCTCCACATATTTAAATGTCGTTACCATAGATATGTGGATAAATAGGGGGAGAGCAGGGAACGGTGTTTCAACCTTGCTAGAGAAAACTTGACGAACATCCGACATGTGTATATATACACAAATTAGGTGCGCAGTCAATCCAATGGCAGAATCGCACTGTCTCCTGTGAGTGCACGGACAAACATCGCAGTAGTTCGGCAAACTCTTCCTGGACTTTTCTCTGCCTGGCAGGGCTGAGGTGAACGCACTCCCCAAATACACTTCGTCAGTGGCGTTTCCCACAAGCAATGCTGCGACGGGAAACAGCGAGCACAAAAGCAAGGGTTGTAGGCCGCCAAAAAAGCCAGGCAGACTCGACATGTCTTTGCCTAGCTGCAAGAAAGTTAGACATGGCTTAGCAAGCCATGGACCACAGGCCCATGATCCAGGATGAGGCAACTGAAAAAAGAAACGCATTTCTGAATTTTCCAAGGACCCAGGCATGCCATGGATGATAAAAATCAATCTCTCAGAGTCCAGAATCCTGAGAGCCAAGTGAGATTTGTGAAGGCACAGTTCTGGTCACAAATCTACGCCGCCAAAAAAAGCATAGCAAGTTCATGCAAACAATTCACCAAATTTATTTCAGCCTTGAATAGGAGCTCTTTCTATGGACCACATTTGAAGATGCTTCAGGACCAGACTGTTGAAAGTACTGAGGATCATCTTCTCCCCAGCTTGCCAGTAGGTGGCAACCTTCCCTTTGTGCCTGGATAGTGCCATCAGCGGTGAGTTGCGAAGTCCAACCACCCCCGCCCCCAAAAAAAAACGGAAGAAAAAATAACTTGCCTGGAGCATGAAAAATATCAGAAATATATACAAGAAACCGTTTTCCAGATTGTTGGCTGGTTTCTGTTGGTTCCTTCTGGAAGACGAACTTGCCAGCGATCCACCCACTCACGTGCCTCAATGCTCTCAACGGATGCCTGCGCACCAAAACTCAACCCACCTCCATGTCGCATCATGTCGCATCATGTCGCTCATCAGCCGACTGGACATATTGAGCCATTGAGTCCTTAAGTGCTGCATCATGCCAACAATAGTAGCCCAGCATTAGCCCAGCATAGCCTAGCAATAGGACTTGAGCCACCTTCTCTGAATGTAAAGTTGCATCTTAAGCCCGTCAAAGCAAAGAATAATGGAAAATCAGGTGCAAATGCAAAGGGCAGCCTTAACATACATCATCAAAATATTTATATGGCTCAAAAAGTGGGTATGGATCGTTACGCGATGATCCGGACGTATGGAATGAAGGAGTTACACAAATGATCTCAAATGAATTCTATCTCTTCAAACGGGTATGGATCGGGGCAAGGATGGGGGATCGGGACCTTACACATCTTACATTTTGAGCTGCCACCTCAAATGTCTCACATGTTGGTCGCATGCGTATGGTTGCCGAAATGCCGCCGCATTGCGTGGAACTTCCCTTTGCATGAATAAGGAGTGCCCGTGCAGCGACCAGAAACTGCCATGTACAGAAACCGGTTGGAATATGTCAATATATAAATATAATTAAATATGGATATATAGAAAAAACTAATAAATAAATATTATATATATATGTATATATATATATACACATACATACACCCTTTCGAATTTCAGGGCAGACGTTGTGACCCCAATTCGGTTTGCCGTTACCAAAAATATTCTCAAACCCAGGGCTATAGAATGAGGTTGCCGAGCTCCACTTTTTCCGAAAATGGCCTTAGCCCATTTGTTTCAACAACCTTGACATAGGAGGATTTTGCCCTTGCTTTTCAACAACTGCACAGGAGAGGACATAACCTTTGCTACAAAGTGCCCATGTCGTTTTCAACACTTGCACATGCAAAGGAACACCTTTGCTACAACATGCCAAGCTGGTTTCAACAAGACTTGCGTCCATGTTGTGCTACAAAATGCCACTGCGTTATTATGATGGCCTAACATGATTAACATGTTTTTTAAAATGAATTTCACAAGTTTAAGCTACAAAATCTTGGGCATGGATTCTACGTCACCGTTAGCCTGAATAAAACGAAGGGTTTTACAAGAGGCACACGGCCTTCCATCTTGTAGTTTAAACTCGAAGGGTGGTGTTAATATTAGTCTTAAAGAAAGAATCTCGAGTGTGTCTGTCTGTCTCTGTCTGTCTCTGTCTGTCTCTGTCTGTCTCTGTGTCTGTCTCTGTGTCTGTCTCTGTGTCTGTCTCTGTGTCTGTCTCTGTGTCTGTCTCTGTGTCTGTCTCTGTGTCTGTCTCTGTGTCTGT
>Ga0126342_10002475_pt1 | contig 28851 bp, 32 predicted proteins | sample Cyp1metagenome_FD_92528 | JGI IMG/M metagenome (GOLD analysis project Ga0126342, IMG submission 92528) | Coral microbial communities from Lord Howe Island, Old Settlement Bay, Australia - Cyphastrea 1 metagenome | ecosystem: Host-associated > Invertebrates > Cnidaria > Coral ... | reverse complement strand
TCTTCTCTTTCTCTTCTCTTTCTCTTCTCTTTCTCTTCTCTTTCTCTTCTCTTTCTCTTCTCTTTCTCTTCTCTTTCTCTTCTCTTTCTCTTCTCTTTCTCTTCTCTTTCTCTTCTCTTTCTCGTCTCCTCTCCTGTCCTCTCCTGTCCTCTCCACTCCCCTCCACTCCGCTCCTCTCCTCTCCTCTCTTCTCTTCATGTCTTTTGGATTTTCAACCTGCGGCTTTTGCAGATTTGACATACTTCTCAAACCTTTTTAAAACGCAACAGCAAGATGTGAAGGAGGGCACATGTCCAGTGGGAAGCGGTGTGCCAGCTCTCGTGGTACAAGAATTGACCTTGGGCAAACTTTGGGATGTGAATGTGTGTGTGCGTGTGTGTGTGTGTGTGTGGCATGGGCTTTGCTTTTTGTTATGGGGCATGGCGTCAATCATTTCCATCTACAGATGTATGTGTGCTGAATCATAGCAGGAACCATGAATTCTGCGAAAAACTAAATTCCATAGTGCTCGGTATACTCTGATCACTTTACACTGCATACCATTTGTCAGGTTTGTGAATTGTCTCAGGAAGAGTCATAGAGGCTGTTGCAAACCCTAATTCAGTGTGGCTTTTGAGAAGTCTTGAGACATTGAACCTACATTCAACATGCCGTCTGTTGGTCAACCCGCACACAGCGGGCTCGTACCCTCAAATTGTGAAATGCATTACGGAGTTCTAACATGTTCTAACACATTCTAACTTCTCCAAGCTTTGATCTGGGGCGCTCACGGGTAATTGAAGGCTGCTGTCTGACCCTTCTTGTATGGTGCAAGCTCAATCCTGCTTCAAGACTGGACAACATTGCACTACGTCAGCATGAGCTGGAATGTCGGATACTGTCGCCAGAATTGACGGCGTAGTTTGCATATCAAACCATGTGAAAAGGGCAAATAATAGCCTGCATAATTTGTTCCGGACTCCTTTCAAACAACAGAAAGCTGCACGAGCCTGCCACCATAATACGGCCGCCCAACCTGACCAGGCCAAGTAGGATGATGGGTGATGCATAGAAAGCGAAAACAGAAAACGCACAGCCAAGTGAAAGATTAACAGGCAACTCATGAAGCTCAAGACATATCAAGTGATTCTACATTCTACCACCGACATTGGTAGAGTCTCATCTCTGCTAGGTTTCTTTACCATATCAACCAGTTTCATGCAGCACCAGCAGCACCCCGATGTGCCCCGGGGAATCAATGCAGTTAATTAAGCCTTTCAAAGGCCTAAAGCGCCTTGTATGATTTTAAGAATATTTTAGAATCTTGTATGCCTTTGCAGCATCGTCTAGCAGGGCTAAGCCAAGGACATCACTGTTCCAATGAGAAGGACCCATACCAGATCTCACTGCCAACTGCTTGAGCCCTGAAATCACCTAGGCCATGCGGTGAAAGAAAACATGGCATGAAACACACAAGGTCAGTACGCAAATGTAACTTTGCTATACTTTGTTATACTTTGTAATGCTTGTCACAGTCAGCCAGTGAAGACACTTTAGTGATGTGTCCTTCTTGATTGTCATGGTCTCAGGTCACGACACTATCCACCAGCAAAGGAGCAGCTGGCTTTGGAGAGTCTTCCTGAGGACGTGACGTGAGTGACGAACCCTTATATACAGAGAGGCACGCTGCTGCGCTGCTGCTGCGTGAACTTGTGGAGCTGGAGACTGAGAGCAGCTTGGGGCTGGGCTAAACGTGCTGGTGCCTTGAAAGATTCTCTAACCTTGCGGGCAGACAGAGGCCGAGCAGTGCAAGATCCTGCAACACTCCAACTGTCTGACTGATCGGGCCAAAGCAGTGCGAAATATAGGACCAAAGCAGAGGCCCTGATGGCCCTAGTAGCCAAGCGACATGCACTGGGACATTGCTCCACAAGCGTGACACCATCGGTGCATGTCTTGCTCCACCCTGCCACATTAGGTCTTGGTAAAAGATTGCACAAACATGGAATTATCAACTCCTCGCATCACTTGTTTGTAACCTCACCTACTCCCCACACTGCCTGGATGTCTTCTTCCATGGTTCCCCTGAAGACTATGTCTGAGGCCTGAAATATGGAAAAGTGCTTCGCAGGAATGAACTGAGGCAGTGCGTCGGCCAGTGAGGGGCGTTGAATTGCTAATTTGGACTCTGGACGCACGCATATTTATATAATCGTTTGAAACAAATGTCTCACCTTGGAAAGTCCAACCTTTTCGACTGCTACAGAGGCCGCCTGAGTCGAGAGAACTCCAGCGGTATCTGCCAGATCTGCCATGTCCATTCTTTTGGAAATGCAATCTGCACAGCATTTGGCTAAGGATCCAGCCTCTTGGTGCGACAGTTCATCGCCTCTACGCATTTGTTTAGGCTCCAACATTTGGCCTTTTGGGTAGCCAAAGTGGCTTCAAACGATACAAGACAAACAAGCATTCTGCATAGGCATAGGAAAAGTGATACTGTATTGTAATTGAAGTAGCACACTAAGTCCGCATCAAACCCCTATCACCTCCCACGACAACAAGCTAATGCAATTTCTACTCTTACCGATCACTTGCGAAGCGCTATGTTCCGCAGCCTACAGACACAGGTGGAGAAGCTGTGGATGACGATGCAGGGGTCGAAGTTGAAGAAAAGCTCCGCGTCAGCCAAACCTCTTGAGTTTCAATTCAAAACCCGCCAACCAACCAATACAGTTTCAACATGTTCAAAGGATGTCGGACCAAGATTCCAACTCTAGCCTGCCCTCCAAGGCGAGCTGTTGCATAACTCTTGCGGAGCATGGCCAAAATTGTTTGATAACGTGTTTGACTGATTGACAGAATTCGTGACAGCTCTTGTAGAAACTGACCAGTACTGGTGATAAATGCCAGACTGGTGATAATTCGTGATAAACGAGAGATTTGATGACTTTCCAACACGATCAGTTGCAAAGCGTGCGTGGCATTTGTTCGCATGGGCAATGATCCTTGTAAAGTTGTGATTTGTTGTGCTATGATTATGAAATGGCTTTGAAGCGAAGAAGCAGCCAGTGATTGCATCCGGAAAGTCCAACTAACTATGCTATGAGCTGATGGTCAATAGCAATGAAGCCTTCGAACCCTTGTTAAATCCCAGCAGATCCCAGAAGAACTTTGATCTAGATGGTAAAAGGGTTCAGCACAGCTTTCAATTGGAATGATCAGAATGCGCAAATCATCATGCTGAATCATACTAATATTATCTAATGTTCAAGTTCATGGCAACGTTCATGCTACAGTTCGTGCTAATGTCTGGTTGACCGCTGCCTCCGAGCTATGAGACAGGTCTGGCCATAGGTATCCGAAGTTCGATGCCCTTTGCCATCGCGCCTTCTACCTATGCCCAAGCGGCATTCATTCAGCTAGTTCAATGGCAAAGCATGGCAAAGGTATCTATATAGACCCCTATCTCATGCTAACCCAATAGCCCAAGTATTCGAACACAATGTTTCACTCTACTAGTATGTACAGGTTCAGAGGTCCTGGAAAAAACACAAAAACAAATGAATCCGTTGCATGCCAATACAGAGCTATGGCGTATTGTTGCAAAGTTTTGTCAACTGGATTGTATATGCTACCTATGGATACGTTTCAAACCACCATACTACTGTACCTTGCAATCAACCTGTTCCATCCTGTTCCGTCCAAAGGCCTCCTCAAGCTTCACAATCGTGCCTCACACTACCCAAGCAGAAGAATGGAGCACCGTGAGACCGCAGAATCTTATCTTTCACATGATTCCTGGCTAGTTTCTTTCTGACCCTTGGCTACTTCCGGCTAACCCTCGGCCCTCTCCCTATGAAGCTGCCTGTTGCATGGTTACATGGTTCTTGACTGAAACAATTGCAGCTAAGTCACTGATTGCAGATCCTTAGGAAAGCAGTGGATGAGATCCGTTCAGGCCGCTCTTCTGCACCAGTTTGAATAACTGTTTAGGTTTGTCGGTTTGTGTGTGTGTGTGCCACTGTGAAAACATGGCATCTGGCTGCAATGAGGGCAGTGAGCACCGCCAAAAGCGCGATTCTGGACAATGCGAGTTGTGCATTCCTGCAGGATGAGATTCACTACTCTCACATTCATATTCTGACACCAATCCCTGAAGCAACTTGGAGCAATGTTGATGATCCGGTTCTTTTTTTTCATTGCCAGGAGCCAGGTGAAGATCCAGTTTGAGATCCAGGTCAGGCGAGGTTTTGATCCTCTTGGACTTGCAAAGGGTCCTCGCAAACGCCTCCATGAGCACATGGAAGTAGAACCATGTTCCCAATCTCATCTAAACAAACCACCTTGGCTCTGACACAGTCAAAGTCAAACTATGTCAAAGTCAAAAACATGAGGCACACTCGGCACAGTCATCTTTCTCAAGGCCCCAAGGCTCTGACACACTGCGGTAGGCCATTCTCTGCATTGCTAGCAGTTTCAACATCCACCTTCAGGCGGTTCTACTCCGACATACATACGCCGAGCACAGCAGTGCGAGGGCACCATGCTCTTCACTCTTAAAAATGGACAAAGCATGACAAAGCATGACAAAGCTATCATAGTGTCTGTTCCAAGGTCAGCCTTGCCAATCAAAGAAGGTGCTACTGTGTTGACATCCTCCTGAAGGTAGCAATGCATGAAAGCAGTGAAACGCGAGGTTGCCGTTTGGCTTTGATCTGTTTGTAGTCTTCCATTTTCATTGTGGGCTACCTAGATGTGTGGTGTGTTTGTGTATATATATATATGTGTGTGTGTGCTGTGCAGGAAATGTGTCTGTCTCGGCCCCGGTGATGCGCGGCATTTTCGCGCGAAAACGCGAAAACGCGAAAACGGGCAGCAAAACGCGAAGCATGTGTGTGTGTGTATGTATATGTATATATATATATATATACATGTGTGTGCACGATCTTACATATTAATGTATAATAATGTATACATATCATATAATTCCATATATACGCTTGAGTCCTCCAACGCTCTTTGAGGTCGCGAGGGTGTCAGGGCAAGTTCAGCCTCAGCCAAGTCTGCTGAGCAACTGGCAGATTTGCAGATTTGCATCTTTTTCTGATTTGCTCTCACGTTGCGAGCTGTCATCACCTGTTTCTGCCCAGGGACACCATCCTCTAGCTCTTCTTGACTAACCTCCTCCAGACAGCATGTGCTTGAGTCAGCATTTGTGCAAGGCTTACTGAGAGGGCTTGAGAAGCAAAGGCTATTGCTTGCAAGGCTTTCCAACGAGCTTATTAAACAGCTTTACAATGGCGGTACAGGCATTTTGTAGTCTTCCTTTGGACGTGCTCATTCCTGACACAAGTCTCCGTCTGTTTCTGTTTGCTTCGGTTGAATTGGATGGATCGTTTCATGTCTGCGTGATGCCTTCCTTTGCGACCTTGCATGACGCCGGTCTGATTCTACAGTTCAAATGTGTTCTTCTTCAACATCGGAATCAATTTGCATGGCGACATACTTGGATCAAAGCAAACCTCCGGGACTTGCTTTGGGACTGAGAAGCTGGTCTGGGATATTTTCTTGCAGGGTCTTTCTTTCTGAAACTAAGTTTCCGCTGAATGCTGTTGAGGGCTCTGGCATGCCTGAGACTTGCCAATTTCATTTTATGCGCCATACAATTGGACAAACCGTGCTTTTGGAAATCCAATCAGTGTAAACGTACGGACCCCCGAAAAAAGCAGGTTTGTCCCTTTAGACCATAGCCTACCACAGAGATGATACCGTGACGCTTTTTTAGACAAAATGGATCAAAATGGGGCAATGACAAACATGCGGACCTTTTGGATCTCCACTCAGCAAAGTCGTCAGATTCTGTCAATATGTACAGCCTTGGAGAAAAGTATTCCCTGACAGCTTGGCTCCAGAGTTAGGAGCGCCATCAAGACAAGGCTCAAACTCAATCGCCGACAGTGGCAACTTGGCAAGATTTTGCATAGTCATTGACTGACCCTCACTAAGCTACACTCCCTACACTGTTACACTACGCTTCATCTGCTGCTGCATCTGCAGCTGCATTTTCAGCTGCATCTGCAGCGGTATCTGCATCTGGCACAATTGCTTCCTGCATGGCTTGTGCTGCCTCAGCAGCAGCTGCTTCAGCTTTCATCCTCGCAATCAAACATAATGAAGCAAGGAATGGACGAAGGGGGCGAATCGAAACGGGACGACGGACGACGATATGAGACAACTACATGATATGTTGACCAGCAAAGTCAAAATCAGAAGTTGGCATAACTGCCGTGACACCGTGACCGACCCCGAACATCCCATCATTGGCAGCTGAAAGGATGCTATGCAAGTCTGGCTTCAACAGCTCACTCTGCAGACTCGAGATGCCATGTCATGATGTCATGCCATGTCATACGGTTGGTACATGTTGGATCATGTTGGTACATGATACTGACGTGACCATCTTGACCAGACTTCTACATCAAAATCTTCGACATCTCACTGAATCTCAGGGTACACCCACATACACCCACTATACACCCACTATAGGTAGCATTTGAGATGCAGTCCATGCAGTCCTGCGAAGCTCCAATCGAGCCCTCCTTGCCAAGCCTTCAGTCTGGATGTTGAGCAAATCCTTCTCTCGACCTTGCCACATTATCCACATTTGCAACTTGCCCAGGTAAGGTCTCTGGATGACTACTATTGACCATTGCACAGCAATACGAACAAAAATGATCTGAAAAAAAAACCGAGGATAATGCGAAGGCATGGATGAACCTCTCCCATTGCATCAGGATTTTGTCTGATTGCAACCGACGCCTGCACAAACCCAGGGTGTGCGGGCCCCATGAATAATTTCGCAAATATATCACAATATATCATTCCGTCAAAATTTCCGTAGAAGTCCATGACAAAGCGGAGATGTTCCAGAATGGGGAGCGCGTCAAGAGCAGCTAAACGACATCAAAAAAACCCTCACCAGCTCCGGGTCTGCGCGTAGATCTGGAAGCAAATAGTGCCTGATTCACGAGCAAATTGAGATTCTTTCAACGGCATACGAGTCAAAGGCCGCCATGCAAAAGCGACGTTCTGAAGCGCTGGGATCAGCACAGCATGAGGCCATTCAAAGATAAAGCTGTAAGAGCTACTTCCTTGTTGCCACGCAACCTGTGACAGAGTGACCCAAACGCCCTTCACGCTAAAGATTCAGAATGGAATTGAATGATATGAAGATGCTTCAGCCATCCTGAGGAAAATGCTGCTGTGCCCTCACAATCTCAGGGTTGATGGCAGCTGCTTCCACCAAGAAGTCCTGCGTTCTTGAAAAGAGATGTGTCAAATTTCTGGTGCCGAAGATGTGCGAAGATGTGCGAAGTACAAAAGGCACTGTGTTTCATTGAGTCCTGCGGCACTGGGCTTTTCTGCAGAATCTCCTTGATGGCTCTCCAGTCCTAACACATCATGACGTGCGTCCAGGGCAACTACACAGATGGAGTGTGTATGACGACGTGAGTGGCAAGCCAAAAGCGCTCAAAAATCCTGCTTGACAGAGCCCAGCAAGACCTCTCTGGAGAGGCCTCCATCCACCTGAAGAAACAATCAGAAACAGGCTGACCCCATCTGACCCCCACTAACCACTAATGGTTTGCTATTCAATCCTGTTGTCAGCAACCATGTGTCCAGGCTTACGCACTTGGCGCTAAAAGCCCGTCCAAAAAACAATCAAAACTTTTCCTTGGTGTGGATGCAAACAATGACATGTTCCACAAACCCCCTGCACACACCTGCTCGAACGGGAGAGCTTCCCAGGACTGTGCAACAGCCTTCGAAGCAACACGCCAGTTGCCACCTCACACGATGACAAGTTCAGTGTTCCGTCCATTCGGTCCATACCCTCTAGATGCCTTAATTGATCTTAATTGGATGACCATCAGAAGTACATGCGGCACATGCGTGTCAAGCAAGAACTTCCAGGGTCGGCACACAAAGTCTCCGATGCAAACTGCAGGACCGAGCCATCAATTTCAGCAACTTCCTTGACAAACTCTTCGTCCTGCGCTTGACATCTCTAGGAGAACGTTGCTCAACATGTTCAATGGATTTCAATGGATCCCAATTGTCAAACATCTTTCACAACCATCCTGCGAAATCCTCTTTCAACAGAGTGCTTTTGCTTTAAGGAATTGTCCTCTCGGAGACTTTCAGAAGCGAAGCGAACGGCTTTGGGATTTTGCTTGACCGCCACTTCCACCACCTTCGAACATTTTTTGAACATTTTTGGAACAGTGTTACATCATGTTACATCATGTTCCATCATGTTACATCATGTTACATCATGTTACATCATGTTACATCATGTTACATATCGTTGCTCCCACAGGTGAGTGCAACAATGAATCAACGATAGAAACTTCGAGGTTTGAAGATGTTTGAAGCATGTGTTGCCCTTTCCTTGGAAGGTGAGTGAAATGCCCTTATTGCCCTTTAAGTTAAAAATCCACGAATGACCGTCCCGATTGGGTCACAACGCTTCCTGAAGGTCTAAAGAGTCTAAACCTGTGCCGTGCACTTCCCACATCTTCCCACCTTGCGACTCTCCCGAAACTTGTCTGGTGCAAATTGTAGAGACTCGCCATTCTGCTGCAATGCCTGGTGTCTCACGGGTCTCGCGGGTCTCACGGGACACAGCGCGACACAACACGATCTGACGAATCTGACAAATCTCACGTGAATTGTTGGCAACTGATGACACCTGCGCCAAAGATGTGCCAAAGATGTGCCAAGACATGCCTTGCGCCAAGGAACAACCAGCACCACGCTTGGGTCCGCTTTGAGGCTTGGTGCAACCTTTCTCACATCCGTGAGACTGTGTGTCAGCGGATTTGGTTCTTGCAAGCTCTTGGAATTGCTTCAAGCAAGGATGCATGCCAGATTCCTCCAAACTTCACATTTTGATTCGATCTTTCTTTCATGTTCTTTCTTTCACTAGGCAGCCTCCCAAATCCTTGCTACACGGTGTCAGGCCAAATTAAGTAAAGCGTAGCCAAGCCAATCGGTCAAAATCTTGCTGACAACAACGCGTTTCTCTGGGGCAATTTGGCAATTAGGTCGAGATGTAGTTGTGGCCATGACAAAGCATGTTATGCATGTGAGGCGTTCAAGAACATAAGCAAATAAAAAGCGCGTTCGGTTCCCTTTTTGCCTTTTGCAAGGAAGACTTGGGTGGTTTGGCGGATATGAACAAAAGAGCGGAGCAGTATAGAAACTGAAAGCAGGACCTCCCCTGACTGGCATGACTGGCAACTATTTACTTCCGCAAAGCAGCATGTAATTCACCAGAACTAGCTGCCAGCGTTTTCAAAAGGGTCAAACACTCAAAAAGCCAAGACTGTGATTGAAGAGAAACATCACAGCACAAAGTTGTCGGATTGCGACAAAGCAGTATAGACCTTGTTTTGCAAAAAGCATGCGAATAATACCTGCCATGTGATTATTGATTCTATTATATATGCAAATGACGATTGCAAATCGCAAAACACGCCCTAAGCAGTCCAGGCTCTGGCACATTTGAATTTGCATCCAAAAAACAAAGGGCAAGAATTCCACAATTGAATCAGCTGAAGAGAGGAAAACGTGATAGCTGTTCAATAGAAATCGTTGGTGAGGTGACAGGTGAGCTGTGAAAGTAAGAGTAGAAGCAGTCTCAATCAGCAGTCTGCCTCCAGTATCTTGGTACCATAATCTTTTTCCATGTGGAAAGCATCGCATTGAGAATCCGACGTATTGCAAACTGAGGCCATCTTTCCTCACAGTTTTTCCAAAGAGAGGCAGCAATACATGGAAGCCCTTGAGTTTTCATAGTATTGGCTCGCCGCTTTTGACAAAGCCATGAGCCGCAAGTGAACATAATTCATTGAAGCGACTAGTCCTATCATGATCATTCTGTTCTGTTTGTGTCTGGAAGGGATTATATTTTTCCTTCATAGAGTATTTCGAACACTTTTGAAACACCACAGTTCCGGCATTTCGGAGCACCAACGACGGTCATTTTGGAACAGCAATCCATCACAGCTTCAAAAAAAACGCTCTTGCGCCCCACATCCAAGTAATACACTGCCTCTGCTCTGTGATTCAATAAGCATACGGGAACGCCAACAGTTGTGTACAGAACATGAAACATCAAAGCATACAAGGGATTACAAGGGTAGATATCTATATACTATATAGACAAAGCTGCCCTCAGAAAGTCATCATTTGTCTTTCTTTCTCCAAAGCTGAGGAAAAAACAGTCAGAAGCCAACCAGAAGAAGACCAGAGGAACCAGGCAGCCAAACTGACAGGTCTCAGAACATCTCACAACATCTCGGAAACAAAAACTGCTCCGAGATTTAGAAGCCCAAAAGCCAAAAAACTAAGCAACCCAGAGATCAGGAAAACCAACGACCTGCAACTACCTGCAACCCAACAAACCAAGCAACAGGGGAAACAACAAGAAGACACTCGAAACCAAGAGCCAAGACATCCGGAAACCAAGAACCAGAAACCCAAACACGAAGAAACCAAGCAACCCGGAAACCGAGCAACGCAGAAACCCAGAACGCCGGGAACCTGGAACCAAAAAACAAGAAACCAAGGAATCCAGAAACCAAAAATAACAGCAACCCAGAAGCCAAGGAACTCCCAGAAACCCAGAAAACCAAAAAACAAACCAAGGAAACCTCAGAAACCAGAAACGCAAAAACCAGGAATCAAGGAATCCAGAACCATTGTGCATTCCAAAATGACCAAAATCCCACATCCGAAAATGAACTTGTTGGCGTTCTGAGATGACCCCGCTTCCTGCACCTCCATCGGTCAGTCACTGACATGATTGCATCGTTGGTTCGCTGATTCTTTGATTTTCTCTAGACTTCTCACGACACAAAGAACCGTTGCGATCCGTTGCGTATCTCTTCTGGTTTCTGCTGGGTCTCTGGCTCCAAGACTTGAATAACAAAGGTTCGATCCGCAGCCAACTTGGCGGAGAATGCCAAAGCTTTAGATCTCAGCAGCACGTCTGGGGGATTCCCGGCGTCCAAGAATCGGTTCAGACCACAGCAGACAACAATAAAATTTGCAAAAGTCCAGTCACATCCTAGCAGCAACCACTACCAAATACAGTAGCAGGTACCAGCAAGAAGTCCTGAGAACCAGGCGAACCCTTTGGCGCCTCCAAAGCCTACAGGTTTTCTTCCCAGCAGCGTTGTCGAATGCGCGCACAACAAGGCTAAAATTACCCAACAATCGGCCAACGCTTTGCCACTCCTGCATCACGAGCTTTGGCTCATTTCGGAGCTCCTAACTAGATAGAGAAGGTGAAACGACGGGAATTGTTACAGGAATGCATGGAAATTCCTGCTCGGGTTTCCTGAGTTTCACTTCAAATGTTCCAAAGATTTCAAACAGCCGAAGTCCTCCGTAGCATACTGCAACGCATCACCCCCATTTCTGCGAACTGCCTCCTTTGGAGAATCAAAAGATAATCAAAAGGTGAAAAGCCCAGTGAAACAGTGAAGAGCGATGAGATCCAATATGATCCAATGCGGCCTCCACCAGATTTCGATCGGCACGAAGATCCTGGAAAGGCTCCGCAGGAACGATCTGCTCACGGCTCTGCAATGTATGAATTGCCGACTGCATGTCTCCTGGGAAGCATAGCGTAATGCCATTCCATCACTTCCTTTGCACAAATTGCATGGAAACTTCATGGAAACTTTGGCAAGTCACTCACCTCTGGCGCCCCAAAAATTGTGGGCTTGCGCAGAATGCAGATATTCCAAAATTGCTATCTTTTGCATATTCTTTTGCTATCTTTCGACAGGATGCATTGGGCCATATTGGGCCATGTTATTTCCTGGGGTCCGCACTTACCGCCTCTTGCAAAGTTATGAGATCCTCTCTAAGTTCAGATGGAAGACACCTCAGACGCGCATCATAGCATTCATAGCCACGTGACTGCCATGAGACATGTTGGCCAGGCCCCATGACGACCCCATGCAGTAAACTTTGTGCTGATTCAATGATTTGATTATTCCATTTTGTCATATTGTCATGTTGTTCATTATTGTTCCATGATTGTGCAAGCACGCAACTGGCCGTGTGCATGCGTGTATGTATCCATGACATAAGTAGAGGCCAGTAGAGGTACTTTGAGAGCGCTTTGCAATACGCTGGGCTTGTTGGATAAACCGTACAGGGATGTACCGGGTATACCACCAGGAATTCGTCACTGCTTCCTTGCGATTAGCTTGGGGTGGGGTGGGATTCGCGGAAAAGAGGACTGTGACAAAACATGGTAAACATGTTCATTTACAAATTCATCTGATCGAAACATTTCATCATCAATGTGATGATCCACAAACAGGACTGGGACAAGTTTCCGTTACCGAAAGGACACCGCGGTTTGTGATCTTGTGTGCCTGGACACTGGTTTCACAAGAAAGGAATGATGTTACGTCTTAAAACCTCTCTCCCAAGCTCAAGGTTGAACATTGTTTTCTGTGGATAAAATCGCCTTGATTTCTGGGGTCTGTTGATGAAAGCATTCCTTGCCAATTGCATGAGGATTGACTGGAGGGGGCGACCATGCCTCGCACAGCCGGCCAAGTACGTGATTTGACCTCTGAGAATATTCTAGAGCATCTAGAGCCAGGTTGGAGTGACCTATATTGGTCCCTTGTCTTGTCCTTTTTGCGGTTGCATTTGTTGCAAAATGTTGCAAAGTATGGGTGGATCTCTGGTGATCTGAGGATTCCGCTGATTCCTGTACCATCTGTATGACAATTCGGCTTGGCTTAAAGGCTCTTGGCATTCGTTTGAACTCTGGCTGCAAAACTGCGCTGTTGTGGACGAGCTCGATCCAATCTAGCTTATGTGGCTTATGTGGCCGTACAACTGCGCGCAATTTTAGGAGTGCAAGCGTAGCTCAGTCGTTGGGACATGCCTGTAAACTATACGATTTCCGTGTTACGGCCCTTTGCTTTCAATGCTAGTGAGCTTGTGGATGTCGCGAATTCTGGTGCTCCCCTGCACACTCTCTGTCTGCATCTTGATCTCTATCTATCGTTTCTCGTAGTGATCTATCCTCTCTTACCATTTTCAATCCAATCTAATCTAATCTAAATAATCTAATCTTATCTTATCAATGTTTGCTGTTGTATTGTGCATTGTGTATGTACATGCGCTACAATACACACTCACGCAGACTCTGTATATGTATATATATAATATATATATAATATATATATAATATAATATTCATACATGTGTCCTGTATGTATATATTTATGTATGTATATATATATACAAGCAAGTATAAATCGTGTGTTCCTTGATGTCATGTTGCCAAAATTATCTACAGTAAACTATGTAAAAACTCATGTTCCTGCCGTCTGGCTGACTTGTTGTGTCTGAGCGCTTAGCTCGAATGCCCGGCTGCTCTGCCTCAAGGCAGCCTAGCACGAACAAAGCAGGACATGGTACATGTTTTTTTACGTGATAGGCCGTGATAGGTAGTATAGTTTGTACATCGACAAATCTCCAAACAAATCCAACATGTGCGCACTCTAGATGCTACAACAAACAAGCGACAAAGATCAATCAAGTCGGTCTAGCAATAGCCACTTCTTCATCTCTTCGAGCATTCTCACCAAGGCATTCAAGAGCCTTAAGGACAAAATTGCAAAAACTGAAGATGGCATCGCATTGCCGCTTTTTGGGAGACTTGTCCATTCTGCGCAAAAGGCTCCAACCCACCAACACCTCTCCACAATCGGAAGCACAAAGACAGGATCGTCACGGAGTTCATCTGCTGCGTATTGGAGAGCCTCGTCTGAAAACGCTGTTGAGGCAAGTTGTCAGTCTCTCTCCAGCTCTGGCGTTTGCTGCAAGAAACTGCGTTTTTGATCATGTTTGTCTTTTTGGCCTTCCACGTTTGATTCGCAGCGATCTCAACGCACTGAAAGTCAGCTTTGACCTCATAGCCAGAAAGTGGATAGAGACTTCCCCGTGTGGAATTTGTTCCAAGTGCGTGATCTTGTGCCAGACTGAAGCTTAGGGCTCAGCACTAGCTGGTGCCTCGATGAGATTTTGCCAATCGCTCACAAGAAGAGCCTGGCTTCACTGGCTGAGCAAATTTGCAAACAAGAACAAACAAGCTAGTTCTGGTCTGAACCAATGCAATTCCAACGCTCGACTTTTGCGAGTTGATAGGTTGATAAGCCAAATGTTAGCCCTTTGAGGGACGTGTAATCCACGCTCGAATAACGAAGGGACCATGTCTAGTCAGCTAGACCACCTAGATTCAATCTCAGGACCCGTGGACTCGTTGTTTGTTCATAGATGTTTTGCAGATTTTTGCAGTATGTGCGGCACCAAGCTTGTCCCCCACCTCCCAGTGCTCCCGATCTGGAAGCTCTTTCCTTGGCACTGCACTTGGCACCAGATCTGTAACACTAGCCACGTAAGTGTAGATTCGATTCTTAGGTGGACTTGCATGCGCCACGTATCAACGGCATCCAATTTTCCAGGAAAATGCATTCCAATACATTCCAATTCTGCGAAGTCTCTGCTTTCTTAGATTGCGCGCGTTGTTCTTCTTCTGCGTAACTCTGGCCTCGGATGCCCGACTAGGTACATCTGTCCAAAGCTTCATGTCTTCCAATGAAAACGACCTCTAAGCCACAAGCCTCTGCTTCCTGCCAATGCCAGCCAAAGCATGACAAAGACACGAAAACATCCAACAGAAATGCAATGCTCCACACACTTTGCATCACCTGATGAACTCAATGTCTGGTCCTGCCATTTCTTTCGAGCGTTGAAGAGGGCGCTTTGGGGCATCTCCAATCTTTGCGGGAGTGGAACAAAGTCGAACAACCTTCCAATCTTTGCAGAGTACACTTGCCGCTTCTTGCCACTTCTTGTCACTTCCCCCCACTGCTGCATGCTGTTGCATCCTCGCTTTGCTTAAATGTGAAACAGTCCAGGACAAACAAACCCAAAGGGGGCTGCAAGGTCTCACAGTTCAATGGGATGTCATTTCGGCCATTTCACTTAGTTTTCAATGCTCGATGCTCTTGAGCCGACTGCTGGGCCAAGTGGCTGCAACGAGTATGAACAGCTTAAGGCAAGAAGGCTGAGATAGTGAATCAAACATTGATGCTACATGTGAAGATATGTCGTACGTGAACAAAACATCAGGCTGGCTCCTGCCAGTAGTTTTCACCACCCTTCTTAAACTCGAACTTCTTCAGAGGACCTTCTGGAATAACCAGCTCCTGCAGATGCTTCACTTTGCTCAAAGCCACAACTCTATGGATTTTTTTGCGCGTGTTGACCTGGTCACTACCTACATAAGGGTTGCTTGATTATGCTTGATTGTTGAATCATTATATACTTGATCATTCTTGATCCACTCGTCTGAGCAGGGCACCTCTGCTCGCCCAGTATCTAAAGGTATTCGATTTGCACAATGGCATCCGCAACATATGAAGATGCGCCCATGCGCACTCACGTACCTTACACTTACACAAGGAGCGGGGTTCAAAGAATGACCAATTTTGAGCTGTTACAAGAAGAAAAGAGTTCAAAAACAGAATGAGCTCAGCGCTGCGGAGTTCGGCAGTTACCGCATTCGACAATTCGCATTCCCTGCGCACAAGGAGCAAAACCACAAGATCCACTGGGATGTGCAGCAATCTGCTGTACTTATCCATAAATCATCTGTTCAATTCGTTTAGCACTTTTCATCTCTAGAGTCTTTTTTTGTCTCTTGACCCGTAACCGCCCGCGCCTCAGGTGCATGTCTGACAACCGTCAGGTTCTGCGTCTGGGCGAGGATTGAGATGGATTGGGAACGCCGTAATGAAAAAATAACATGCTAAAAGTATCTAAAAATCACAAATTCTCTCAAGTCTATTCCGTCTATTGCACTGCAATCCTCATGCGTCTACGCATATCTGCGCCTGCTTGAGAATGCGGTATGACCGAAATAGCCCAGCGATGAGGATCAGTGCAAGGATGACAGCCAGGGCCCAGTGAAGCTGGCGGCGCTGCAAAGTTTTTTCACATCAACTGATTGAATTTCTTTCTACATACTGAGCACCGTCCAAATTTAATCTAATGGCGACACACAGAACGCGGCAGCAGTTGCCTCGCTTATTTGAAGCTACCATCTAGTGAAGCCTTCTAAAATAGTTTTACAACATTTTACGACGATAGCTTTACGACAACGACTTTAGGATAGTGGCTTTTGGACAATAGCTTTGTGACAATGACTTTATGATAATTGCTTTTTGATCTTTTTGATAATAGCTTTATGATATTAGCTTTACTCAGATGTTGCGGCCATTGTGACATGTATCATGTATCCTTTATCGCAGATTCGAGGCATTTCTTGGCGGTGCTAGCTTCACATCTTGTGCGAGCATGGATTGGACAAGGGCTGAAAGCCCATAGAATTCTGGAATTCTGATGGCGCCTAGACCTAGACATCTGAGAGCTGGTGACCTGCTAGCTGAGACTCTTGCTGTTCCAGGTTCTTCTGTCCTTCCATCCAACACCTGTGGCAGTTGTGTGATCCACAATTCAGAATCGTCACACAGTTCATGTGACACGGGTGTCCATCTCCATTGTTGGGAGCCGCTGTTCAAAATGAGGCAGGATATGGCAGGATGCATGTAGGTCTAACCGTTTTGGAGAGCAATGCTGTCATGTACTGTGCACATTTGCAGCACAAACCAAAGGTATCCAAAGGTTGTCTTCTGCCCAGACCCTGAGGTACAGGGCCAAGCCTGTGCCGTAGCAGTCTGGCCTTGTAAAATATGCAAAGTGATCCAAAAACTTCTGCACTGTCACAAAAATCATTTCAACTGAGCAAACGCATGCGGCAACCTAGTCACGACAGTCAAGATCCAGTTTCTTGTGATGCATTGGGAAGAGCTGTAGTGGAGATGCTTTTTGGAAAACTATGCATTCCTTCTTGGTGCGTGAAGCCTCACGAACATCGTGTCTCTAATTTCATCATGAAGGCCAAAGGTTAATCGTGGTTAATTCACAACTAGATAAAGAATGATGTTGCTTGTCAAGCAGTTTGACATGTCGACCAATGCGTTTAAAGGGACCTTCAAAGGCAAAAGAGCTCGCAGGAGCACTACATCAGTCACTTGTTTGCTCGCTAGCAAACCCGACTAAACCGGCTCACTCAACCTAACACTGTGCAGCTCATCTCAACTCGTCTCCCCTCTAAACACAGCCCACATGCTTTTATGAAAGGCAGCAAGTCAGCAAGTCCACAAGAAGGAGCTCGAATGGCAGCAACTGCATGTCTAAATGTGAGACAGGTCTCCAGTCATCCTCCGGCCCTCCCCCGTTGCATTTAATTTATACTAAAGTCGTAACATGCCGTAACATGCCGTAACATGCCGTAACATGTCGTAACATGTCGTAACATGTCGTAACATGTCGTAACATGTCGTAACATGTCGTAACATTGTTTTGTTATGTTTTGTTTCTATGTGGTAAATATGCATCATATGCCTTCCCATGGAGGAAAATGTGTGCTTGTCTTTTTCCTATGTTTTCTCATGTTTCATTTGTATTTATTTGTGCTTTGTCTTTCTCTTGCTCTTTGTCCTTTAATTCTTTTAATGTCTTCTCTTTTTTTCTTCAGGGAACCTTTCTGCCTAGCCACATCCACAAGGGTGAGGACATTTGGAGCACCCTCATTTCCGGGTCATGATGTCTTGCACGCATCGGAAAATCCAGGCTTTGCAAAGAAATCCAATCAGCCAATTCACAACATGCTCACAACATCTTCACATATGTTCACAAAGTTCGCCAACTTTCTGTGGACTTGGGAGTGGACCAAACGTAGGTGCTATACAACCCTGCCAGCACGAACAAGCTGTGTGCAATCTCTCAGAGTGCAAGGCATCAAGATGCATCAAGTACTTTGCCTGGAAAAGCACGACCCAAAAAGCCGCGCAAAAACCACGAAATGCATGGCCTTAGCGAAGAATCTGACCCACTTTGATTCCACTTTGACACTTTGACCATCGTTTCAGGAACAAAGTTGAGCAAAGGCAAAAATCATCAAAAATCCAGAAAATAGATTTGGATTTTGGCTTCGGCAATAGTCGACTGCCAGATCCTTTGCAAATATGACGAGACAAGGACAAGGCCTTTCTGTACCATAGGGGAGGCAGTACAGCAGGTGGAACAGGCTGACCTCAAAGTGTTTGTCAGAGCAGCTCTTTCTCGCAGCAATGCTCTTGAGAATCTTGAGACTTCAAATTGACTTCAAAGATTTCGTCATGGCACCACGTCACACGATGTGGGGGATCCAGCATGGCACATGAACAAGGCCTATCAAACATGTTGAAGGGGTTCTATCACATCCAAAGTGCTAGTCTTGCCAGCAACGCTTTCAAAATCCAGAGTTTTAGAGGGTCGCGTGCACTGTTGTCTTTATTCGAAGTAGACTTTTTCTCAACATTTACACGATGTTGCGATATTGATACTGTTTCCTCCTCTACTCTCAAAATGTTCATGGCTAAAGGACAGTATCAAGCAAGATGCAACGGCTGAGCGGCACAGCGCTACAGAGCGCCGCGGACACTTGAAAGGAGCCTATGCCGATCTTTGCCGTATCTCGTACTTTCACACTTTTTGAAGCTGGAGTCAAAGATTGGCATACTTTACTACATCATCTACATCAGCATATTTCAGGGCTCCAATGTGTTTGCGTTGATCCATTCCCAATGTCTGTCTGGTTTTCTGACAGGTATATGCTTCTAGTTTGTGGTTCCAGAAAGCATGGTATGTCTAAGGCGATTGGCAACCCTCACCGCCGCCCAAGTACACAGTTGGTAGATGTTGGTAGCTTGCTCTCTTTTGCGACAGTTCTTATTTGTTGTTGTTTGCAGGCATGCCTTGGTCTAGGTCAATGTCATGTACGTGTTGCGTGCCAAACCAACGTGCGCGCACTGAAGCCAAAGGGTTGCAGATTTCAGTCTTGATGTGGACCTTGTCATCTGAAAGAAGCATAAAGAAAGATTTGGACTAAAATGCAAGTTTTATAAGTTTTGCGGTCTTTTCCAGCTTCGGCCAAATCCTTTCTGGCTGTGCAGCAAACATCTGAATTCGGCAGCGTTTTCCTACAAATATCTCCCACATCTACCTCCAGCAGGTCCACCTTGCACGTCTCATATCTTTCGGCTCTCAGGCTAGATTCGGCTAGATGTGCAGGAAGAATGTCCACCATTGCCAGCTTGTAGGGTTCTGCATAGTTCTGCACTTTCAACATCTTGCAACCTTGCATCACACGAGTGATCTTTTCCATATTTTTTGATGAAAATCCTGGCTTCGACTCTGAGTCATCTTCATTGTCGGTTTTGAGTTGTGGAGGTCAATGAGCTTTCTGCACTGCACCTTCTCATACTTCTCATTCTCATCTGTGCGATCTCGAGGCAAGAAAATGTAGCAAATCTGCATCGCCACTGTCGCCACTTAGCATCTGCAGTAAACCAATGACCAAATGAGCCAGGCAAGGGTCATGACATGTCATGACCTCGAGAGATTTATTCAGCGGCTCCATCAATAAGCCTGGCTCATGGCATGATAGATCATGATAGAGTCAAGGGACCTAGGCCTAAAACATCTGGTGGAAATGAGAACCAGGGTTCTTTGCTTGGAAGTGGTTTTACTTGTTGGAGGACCCTCACAATCAAGAAGCATTCCAGCAAGTACGCTGGAGAAAAATAGAATATATATATATAGCAAAGCGAACTGTTCACAAGAGGCTGTCATAGGGTGTTCAAAGGACTTCACATCGACAGTTGCTGACCTACTAGTTTAGACTCTGCTTTCCAAAGTTGTTAGTGTGAAGTGACATGAAGTGACAGAGTGAACATCAAAATCAGTTGCCTCGCACACCGGGAGACGAAGTCTTCCAGCTCAGGGTCTTGGAGCATCAAACCAAGGTTCGAGGAACCAAGAGAATCCAAAGTGAATCCGAAGTGATCTATAAAGCTGTGAAGACACGAGAATATTGTATTGTCAAGGCCGCTTAGGTCTTCACCAGTTTGAATACGCCACCTTCTCACGACTGAAACCTCAGTCGTGGCAAACCAAGTGCAAAAAAGGATAAAAAAGGAACAAAATATAAGTTCTATCTGTTTTACATGGGATTAGAGTCCGTTACACCGTACATTGAGATTCTCAACTTGACCAAATCAACACTCGGCTCCACACCCCTGCCACCATGCTCAGATCATCAGCAGTCATGGCCTAGCAAAGCAGCAGGACACTGCCTTGACCCGTGTCTGCACCAACAAACACTTCCTGCTTCTTGCGGTGCCTGAAAAGAATGATGCCATTGTTCCAGAATATTCCAAAAGTGAGAACTTGCAATTGCGCGAGATATCAACAGTTGCACTCCAAGCAGTGCACCATGGCAAAGCATGAAAAGAATGGGAAGAAAAAAAATCTGGACTTGACTAAGAGTTGGGATGGTTCGTCCCAAACTCGCAAGGCCAACAACACAATCGAAATCAAAATTCAAGAGAACGCAAGCTGCTACAAATACTGGTAACAGATGGTAACAGTTCATCGACCATCACAAACCGTATTGGTGACGAACCCTGCAGCTATAATTTCGGAAAGCTGCGAAGGCCTGTTCTTCCGAAGCATGTCCTGGAGGAACATAACGAAGCAGCTCTGAATATGCACTCAGCCTGAAACGATGTAAGGGTGCGAAAGGGGCAACTTGACTCAATGAGAGTCATGCAAGTGGCAGCAGCAGTTTGAAGTCAGACTTGGCCAAAAAATGTCAGGCTTAACGCCTCTTTTCCCAAAACTCTCTCTCTCTCTCTCGAGCAATTTAGTTGCCCAAGCAGCAATCGAAAGATGTAGCACTGTTGTTCCTGAACAAACAAGCTGAATTTCGCTGAATGCAGTGGTTGAGTCAAAAACATTCAAAAACCGTAATCATTTTTTCACACTGACAGTGACACGTGTGGCCTCCTCAGACATAGATTGCACCTAACACTTTGAATACACACAATGTGAGATGCCAGGAAGCCGGTATGAGAATATGTTTGTAACATGTTGTAACTATGTTTGTAACTGCAACATCCAGAAATATTGACATAATCTGCATTTCTGCTGTCTTGGATTGTTAGCCTTGTTGCAAGGCTGGCGGTATGGTTGACAAACATCCGGAAGTGGCACGTCCCAGGTGGCATTGTCACCTGGCATCCAATTTGGCAGAGAAATCAGCTCGATTCAGCTCGTCCTCAAACATCCTGGCAGCGCTCTTGCAAAAGCTGAAGACTGGCGGAGGCACGTCCTGGAGGTTGGCAACTCATGTCGGCCACTTGTGCTATGCCCCAACGTCTTTGGGATGATTGACGGAACCCTCATTTTATGTGTTTCTGCCAGTATTTTGCAAAAAAAAGATACTCTGGGGACATCCTCCTTGTAAAGATGCGGTCAAATTGCTGTCCACAAAATCAGTTCTTGTTTTATTTCCCTATCTCAAGCGTGCAACCGTTTGACAAGGGTCAGAATTTTATTTCCTTGTGAATTACCATGATTCCTTTCCTTTTGAAAGTTGTCAATGACTGTTCAGCAGGGGGTGGATTTTTATGCCTTGGCATGCCTTGGCATGAATTGAGTAGCACCCTTCTTCTCCTTTTTGAAGTCTTGAATGACTGAAATTATGTACACCGGACATGGCAGATGCAGTACCTGTGGGGCCTGTGGGGTGTAGCATTAATTTCTTTAATCGAAGGTTGCTCTAGAAGTGTGGCATGTTTAATCCAATGTCTGTGAAACGGATACTAAACGCTAAAGGTACCGCCTTCTGAATGCTTTCTACAAGGGAACAGCTCTATTTTATACCACTGGTACCGTCTTCAACATCTGCCCGTACAAGCTTTTCGCAAGCATCCGACACCGAAAAACCAAAACCGACTCCTCTCGGCGGCCAATTCGGCTCATCCAGGTCCCTGATCTCCAAAGAATGGGCGTGTCCCAAAGGCTCACGACAAATTCAAGCCTAGCATAAATGGCAGAGATGAGAGATTAACTTCACAGAAATCAGTGAAGCCACTGTTCAATGTATACTATCAAATCTGCTGATCATCATTCTGAGATCGAAACAAAAATGAATTTCCCGTACCGATGCAAATGTCTCAAAACACTATACCTATCTGATCGCAAAAGGAATAGCAGAAAACGGCAATTTTTCTCGCCTCAGCCCAACAACTCCGACGGCGGATAAAACTTGAACAAAGATATCGGCCAAACAATCCACCAGCGGTTGAAAGTCTGCGATCACCTCAAGTTCAACACGCTCGTGACAAGCAAATGTTGGCCAACCACATACTGCATTCCACCACTGCAACCCAACCTCTTCTGGGGCCAGTAGCCGCAGCTCACCACTTGTTGCATCATGCTCGACCAGGCGGAAAAGCATAGCATGAGGCAAAAAGTGCTCCTTCAAGCTTAATAAAGCAGTGCATGTGATCCACTTCAAATGCAAGCAGCGCGTCCATGGCTGAGCATCACATAGCATACATTAATATACATGGCATCACATAGAGCTAAGCATGGGTCCTGTTCGGCACTTCGCACTGTTGCACGTAGAGCTCGTATGGTGTCCTCTTGGGCAACGCCTTGCTTTTGCCACGGTATCAATGCTGTGCCCAAAGCTGCAAAGGCATTGCAGCGTCCCAGCCTTAGGCGATGTTCAGTCAACATGTCATAAAATGCCAAGCCATGGCAAGCCATGGCTTGTCATCACACTTCTGAGCACTTCTGGGAATTTCTCGGGTTTTGCTCACAGAAAGTCACTGGGAGTCCCTAGGAGTCCCTGGAAGTCCCCGGGTTTCCTGCGGTGTCTGCTCTTCCACGGTACATTCCCCAACCTACGAAAACGTCTGTGACGACGCCTTTTTGCGACAAAGTCTTGTGCGATTTACATGATGTTTATTACGTGTTCTCTTCTCTCATCCTTATCTTTTGCGACTGCGACTTTGTTTTCTTATCCTTCTCATTCTTCTCTCATTCTCTCTGGCCCCTCCGGCCTCGTCATTCGTTTTTTCATTCGTCGCCATCATGTGGCGAGTGTAGTCGATCACGCCCTCTGACTCCTCCAACCGTCCAAGGGTCAATCACAACATGAGACGGAAATCATTAAACTAATGCTCAAAACATTGAACATATTAAACAAACAATGCTCTACTTCGAGTGCCTCGAGTGATTGATCCCCACCCTGAGAGACTGATAGATGCAAAATCTGTAATTTTGATGTATCATCTTACACGCTTGTGACACGCATATCCGAGGGGTCAAATCCAGAGTTAGCACGTTTGCAATGGAACAGCCAAAGGTATTGAATCTGGAGTTCACACCTCAAGAGACTGGTTGACGGATATACATAGGAGGCAAAATCATATTCATGATCGTCGTGCTCTCTCCTCTTCTTTCGCTCTCAGATCCTTATGTAAGCACATCGGGGTTCAATGTCTCGCGCAGGAAGACTGGTTCAAACTTCCACCTCGGTTCTTTGAGGGTCCAACGACATAGAGAGCTCCAGAATCAATGAGAAATGCCTGCACAGAATTAATGCCTAAAAAAGACCGGAGTAAACTGGTAAATTAACCCAGTTAAAGACTGATGAAGGCAAGGTAACGCAAATCAGCTCGAGTCCTGATAGGAGCCAGCCACATCGTCCAGCATGTCAAGAAGTCCGTGTTCTGTAACCAGAATGCGTGCGAGACCTCGTCTCCACAGTTCACAATGCGCATAACTCGAGAAATGCTGCTTTTAGATGTCTCATACAAAGAACCCTTCACAAGAGGTGGTCATTGCACAATCGATTGGCATTTGCCCAAATGGGCAATCAAAGCCCTATCTGCTGACGTAGGCATGCAATCCCAGTTTGACGTTTTGACATTGGCACATCACAGAACATGTTGCACAAAGAAATCGTGTGCGAAACATGGGTGTGGAGGGTTGCAGAAACAGAATCCAACGCACTGTAGAAAAAGTAATCGTGCGAATCAGCTTTTGGTGGGATGGTTTGCGCTTGGGAGTCAACGTGCTCCACTCCACTCGAGTTTTTAAACTATTCTAACATGGCCCCGGAGAAAGGCGTGAACGCAGCACGGCAACATCCACAGCTTGGCTTCGTGCTCATATTCTGGATCAGCTGCTCTGCCAAGCAAAGCAAGTCCTGTTGTTCAGGCCGAATCTCCCACACTCACATTCCTTGTGTATTATATATATATATATAACCATTCTATATGAAACTATATCATAATATACATGTATATGCTTATCTGACGTATAGATTATCATTGTGATATTATATATATACACATAAACAGTAATATAGGACAGTGTAGTATTATTTGCATAATACAATACATATGTATATATATATATATATGTATATAAATATACTGACACCATATAAATTATGACATTTATATCTGTATATACGTAGCTGCGGAAGCCTAGCAGTGTGAACCGAGGAATAAGCAGCTCAGGGGTTGAGCAGCATGACTATATACGAGAAGACACGAGACGAGAAAACATGTTCGATACATTTCGATACCATCCAGAGATGGCATCATTAAACCGTTGAGCCCTCCACTTTCGGGTTGAACATCACTAAGGCAAGATAAGTTCAAAGTTCAAAGAGTGCCGAATTCAAGCAATGAAACAAAGCAAAGAAACCATCCGTCACGGATATGTCTCAGAAGCAAAAGCCTAAACAAGGGCACTGGGACACTAACAACAAAGAAAGAATTGAATTCAACATCAAGATTGACCTTGGTGAGAAGTACAAACCAAACAACGATATATTATCTTCCTGCAAATGTGCTTGCGTGGATCTGCTGGTTCACACGTCATAGAAAGCTAGACTCCTCTGTCTCCTCATCATACACTGGGAATCGAACCTTGGTACAAATCCAGGGGTCTCATGAGCTTGGTACAAAACTATGCCAAAGTCTGTCTGCCCTTGTAAGACTGCTGGCCAGCGACCCAAGCTCCAACCAAACAAGCAGCAGCAGCCGAGAGTTGACATCCTTATAGGTTGAGTGCTGTGCCGTTTGGCAGGATGACGATTTCAAACCAACACCACATCGTACAAATACAGTATACTGTTTTCTATGGATCCGCTTAGATCCGCATGTATGTATATATAAATATATGTATAATATATATATATATATGTATAATATATATATATGTATAATATATATATATATATGTATATCATATATATATATATATATATGTATATAATTGTATATATATATATATCATGTACATATATACATATATATATATATACAATAAATAAATACTATTACGGGTATACTTACGTTATATTGCAATATTTTTGACCGATTCACAATGTCTGAACGGCGTTCAGACCTTTAGGTTTGGGGGGTGGAGTTTAGGGTTTGGGGATGGGGTGGGAGATGTAGTGCATGTATGTCGTATATCAGGGCATCTCGATATCATAAAACTGCAAAAATGTGGGGCCATGGACAGATTTTGGATTTGTATTGCTTTTGTATTTTGACAAAATCTATACAGTAGATTAGTATGATATAGTAATGATGTGGGGGCTGATAGATCTGGTTGTGGTGCATTGCTGTGGCCCTTGTTCAAAAGCAGGTGTCAGTTACTGGGTGCGACGTCGCGGGCAATGTGGCATTGAAGGTTCGCCAAATTCTCCAGGTTGGGTTTTCCCAGCTTTCCAACCACAATTTGACTGGCAGATTCCCAGGTGATGATTTTCTCGGCATCGAATAACTCTTTTTGGAGATCTGGGGAGCGTGTGCCCCAGGTTTGCAAAATTTTTGCTTCATCGCAGTTGCTGCTTCTGCCGCCTGTCATCGCCTTACCACTCCCGAAAGATCATAGAGCATATGGGCCCCATATGTCGGTTTGTTTCTTACGCCCAAGGTTTCTGCATTCTTTCATTTCTTTGTCATCACCAGCCGATGGTAGTTTATGTCTGCCGTTGTGCACCAAATCGCAGTATACCGAATCCGTTTGATTGTGCTTGGCACAGAGCTGACAAACACCCGATCCGCAACTCCACATGATTTCATTTTGGATAATTGGGTTCTTGTAGTCATAACATTCACACAATCTAACCATATCCATGTCGTCAAATTGTCGATCTTGTCATAGGGGGATGAGACTGCTCGAGGTCTTGGCCGGATGAGTTGGAGAGGAAGGACACACTTGCACCCAAAATTGCCTGCACCAGAAATCAACATTACCATTTTCTACTCTGATATGAAAGGTAAACAAAGGTAAACAAAGGTAAAATCAACAGACGAGTTGTCTGCCCCTGGACGAAAGGTATCAAACGGTAGGTCCGGCTAGGAGTATTGTGCCAGGGATGCAGCCTGATCAACTTGTCGATGGCGCACATTGCTCAGCGTAGATGCAAAATCATCCTGAAATGAAACACTGTGTTAAGATCTTGCAATGTCTTGCGTCCTCAAAGATCTCTCAGGACGTCCTGGCAGTGTGGAAAAGCATCCGCACCGGCTTGTACCTGCCATTCTTCTGCACTGATGGATGCAAGACAAGACGGCCCCTTCTGTCATAAGAAGAATCTATGAGGATCTAAATGCATGAAATGAGATGGAAGACTCAAGCGAAGCACTATCCACGATTCGGGCTGCAGGACGTATCTATACTGTACCAACAAATATCCAATGACACCTGGCGACGTCGTTTCATAATCAACTAGAGTCTACCAACATTCGAGTCTCAGGTTTCAAGGCTTTAATAGGCTGCCTGTGCGCGCTTTTGAAGGAGTCGCAGCAAACGAAAGACTGGCCACCCAGTGCGAACCTCGTGGACATTTCAACAAAGTCACACAACTCCACTGCTGCTCATACGCACATGGTGTGGGACATTCATTGCAGGCTGTGTGGGGTTTTGAATGGTTTTGAGCCATTGTGCAAGTCCGAGGCATGGGGGACAGCAAATTTGATGGATGTGACTCTGATAGACTTCGATAAACTGAGGACTGGCAAATCATGGCAAATCTGGAGAAGGCAAACACCACTGAGTGTTGAGCCAGGGTGGGCCATCTGAAAATCTTCCAGTTGCGGTCAAGAAGACCCCCTTCCTAAAGAAGCAGGTGCTGACAAGATCTAACATTGATCTAACAATATCTAATATGCACGACAAAAGGTAAGGGAGACAAGTACCATCTTTGTGTGCCGAGATACCTTCCAAACACCATCAAATGATCCTGGAGTGTTAGAAAACATCAAAGCACCCAAGCATTGCGCCCCCACATTTCCAAACAATATATCTGTGCATGACAAAAATGACTCCTGGATGAGTCAGCAGCAAAAGGAGTTCCAAGGAAAAGCGCCCAGGGATACAGTCAGAATAGAAGTCCACGTCCTTGCCGTCGGTAACCCTGCACCAGGCGCACAAATGACAAATTCCTCGGGAGATTGAAACGCGTTTTTTTCCTTAGAGATTGAAACTCCTAGAACCCTCCTTGCCTCCCAGAGAAAGAGTCCGCAACCCGGTCTAATTCCACTGCGAGTTCGCTAGCACCGACCTCGATAGCTGGAGCTATGTGCAATTATTTACTCATATACACGGACACGTGTCTTTATCTATGTGTACATGGCATGTGCTTCTTTACACCTTCATATGTTCACATCGTTGATCATCCTTGAAAATTAACATATATGTGCACAGAAACATATGTACATATACACATGTACACCTACATAGTCTATACACTTGTACATACATGCGTATACATGTATTTTTAAATGTGTCTACCTATGTATGTATATATATATATATTATGTACATGTACACACACACACATATATATATATACATACAGGATAGTTGGTGTATTTGTATAAGGTGCGTATAGCACAGATATATTGTGTATATTTGGATAGCATGTACATAGTGTAGATATGTAGTGCGTATTTGTCAAAACCAAGCGTGCGTGTATTTTTGTGTATCATATAGACATGTACACAAAGTAATATATACATATGTGTATAGGGTGCGGATATATAGTGTGTACATAATGTCTGTGCATATACATCTATGTACGGTGTATATGTATGGTGTATACAGTGTACATAAGTATACAGTATACCATAAACAATATACTGTATGCATGTGTATATATATATATATACATGTGCTAACCCCCCTTGAGACCTACCGTTTTCGATTTTTTATTGTGTTTTACAATGATTTTTGTTGTTTTTTGCCTTCAAAAGTAGCCAGCATTTTTTCATTGATTTGAAGACTTTGGATGCTTGATCATCATGAGTCATGATGCTTCATGTGTAGATACAATGACATATTTTGATGGTATTTGCAGCGTTTTCGACTACCGTGTTGTGTTCCCAACAAAGGGTTTTAATTCAAACATTGACAGAATGCGCAGGGCACTGTGGCCAAATGTCAATTTTAAGTTTTACATTGGTTTTTACAGTGGTTTTATTCCTTTTTGTGACACTTGAAATTTTGGATTCTGGACACCTTCAGATCTTGCAGACATATTATCTGATGATCAATATGGTAGAGATTTCTTAGGCCTTTTTTTCCTTACTATGTAGCTTCTCTCTTGTTGTACTGCTGCAGTGGCTCAATACTTTGGATGATGTCTGGGTCTCAGGAGGTCCTAGGACCTCTTCGTTCGTACCCCTTCCAAACTATGTCTTAAGTATAATTTACGTACCTCCAAGTACCTCAACCTCTCTGCAAAGTTTCCCTTAAGTAGTGATTCAACCCATATGA
>Ga0126342_10002474_pt1 | contig 28855 bp, 24 predicted proteins | sample Cyp1metagenome_FD_92528 | JGI IMG/M metagenome (GOLD analysis project Ga0126342, IMG submission 92528) | Coral microbial communities from Lord Howe Island, Old Settlement Bay, Australia - Cyphastrea 1 metagenome | ecosystem: Host-associated > Invertebrates > Cnidaria > Coral ... | reverse complement strand
ATATGAGCCATGGTCAATACTCACTATATGGTTGATGGTCATCCCATCCATAATAAGGATCCTTATAATGGTTATTATAAATCCCTATGAACCATTGGATGACTAGCCCCTATTAATGGTTATCAACCATGAGTATTGACCATAGCTCATATCCCATCTGACACCTCTCGTTCAAGCGCTGCCGCACCGCGCGCAACACCGCGAAGTCCACCTCCGCATCGATGGCGGCTTCGAGTTCGCGCAGGGCTTGCGGGAGCCGCGTGGGCTCCGCCATGGCTACGGACCATGGAGGTGGCGAAGGGGGGGTAGTGCCACTGGCAGTCACTGGTAACGGTTTGCTATTGAACATGGCCCATGAAAATCGTTGATTTAGTTGATTTACCTATGCAAAATAGTGATTTTCCATAGTTATGTTAGTTTACCAGAGGGTACACCACTGGATACTGGCTGGATGCTTTATTTTCATGGAAAATCACCAAAAAAAGGAATGATACTTAGACTTAGCTTCAATCCATGTCTATCAATGGATGATAACTAGGGGGGCCCAGCCCATTCTATTTTAGGAAACCTCGCGCGATGGGATGGGAAAGCTTAAAAGGATGATGTCTGGAATCCCATACGGAACATCGGAATCCTATGGGAAACATGTTAAGATCAAAAAAAAACCGGCTGTACAGGAAAATTATAATGTTTATGTTCCAAAAACTGGATCATATTTGGATCATGATTAGCATAGAATTGAATCTTTTCTGATAATCATCAGATAATCCAGATGTTCCAATATTATTAGAATTATCTAATGATTGGAACATGGGGAACTGAAGGAAGAACTTGGGGGTATCCAACCGGGTCCAACCGTAGGGATTTTTCTTGGAACATCTTGGAACTCTGAAGTGCGGGCATGGAGGGTTCCAAGATCCTGGCGGGGGTGTTTTTTTTGGAATCCTTGTCGGACATGACATGAACATGTTGAGGATCTTTGAGTTGACATTCCAAGACACTATCAGATGGGACATGTTTTTTTCATGGTTTTTTCTCTGTAATGTCAAGACATATGGATGGGAAAAGCCTTCGGGAAAAGGCGTTGTCCCATCGAACATCGGGAACTTTATGGAAGTTGCTGTGGTGAATTGCACACGGAGCCAGCCGCTGCACAGCTTGAGCCGGTTCTCTTCAACCTATCTCCACCCAACATTGGGGGTTAACATCCCATGTCATCGCACAGAGGGATGGAGCGTGGAATCTGAACCCCAACCAAAATTCGTTGGCTACATACCTATACTACATCCTCCATTGTTTGATGAACATTTACTCGCTAGGAGAGGATGACAATGCTGACCTCTCGTCCACTTCCCCGCTGTGCCTGAGCTGCTAGGGACTAAGCGATTTGCTGGCCCGATGGCCCCAACAAGTAAAGACAAACAAGTTTAAATTCCCCCCAAGTGGATTCCCCAGGAAAGATACATCTACAAAACCCAGGCTGATTTAACCAACAAAACTTGGGGAGAAAACACCATCTACCAACAAAAGCTGCCGGTAGTATCCATCCATCTTCCTGAGCTTGGGACCAATCTGCAGCTTTTCCAGACATCTTCATGGCGAGCTTCGAAAAACTTTTTGGTAGTGCTGATGTTTACTAAAGCTTTACCAGTGGTTTCATGAATATTCCGGTGCTTGGGTTCTTGCATTCAAGAACAAGTTCAAGTGACAAGTGCTCCAATTTAGCTTGTGGTTCCTGACTCATGACGTTGCCTTGAGCTTTGCAAGCTCTTGCGAACGAACAGTCGCCTCTGAGAAACCTTTAGAGACTAGGGGGAATAGATGGGACTAGTTTACCCATGTGGATATGGTACAACAATGGTGTACCAGTGGACCCTATTCTCCTGTCTCTTTTCTTATCAAAATTTGCAGGCAAAAGAAAGTTGTGAGTTATGGCCATTTCAGCAATAGCTCTCAATACGTGAGGCTACCTTCAAGTTAGGCCTATGAGCTTCTTTCCGAAAAACATCGTCCCAGCGATCCCTTCTACAGTCCTTGAAGAATCTTAGTGTCTTAGTGCCGCAATTTGGCCACAATGCTAGTGGACCAAGATGCACCCCTGACCTCTTTCATTGGCACATCAAAAAAAACAACCACAACTTGGGACCTGCACATGACCAATAATTTTTAGATAACCAGCAAACAAGTTAGTTTTGGTTAATTTCCAGCTTGGTATTACATTCCCCATTGATAGCTCAAGTTCAGCCGCAGAAAAACATTATATAAAAACATGTCAACACATACAACATAACCCATGTAATCTGCCCTTCAGGTCTAATTTTTCGATGCTTCGCCTGCATCTGGTGCCCTGGAACCTCCAAATGGCTGTGAAACCATGCTTGGAGCATCTTCGCAGCCGAGGTGCCACTGTGTCTCTGTTGAAGATCCCGAGTTCAACGTCCCAACTCAGTGATTTCAAGCTGTACAACGCATCCCACACGGAACTCCTGCTTCACAAAACTGCCCACAAAACAGGCCCAGTGCTTCTGAAACAAGATATCCAAATCTGCTGCCCAGTTTTTTTGCAGGGAACGAACAAATGGTTCCTAAGTGAATTCCTGGTTTTAGATCTTACAGCATCTGGAGCTTGTGTGGTGTGCAACGTGAGAGACACTTGAATTATTCGGCGCGGGCTGCGCGGGCTGCGGTCTTTTGCCGCTCCAAAAGGGTCCTCTCAAATTCAAAGATCGGAGGAGGTTGACAAGATTTGACAAGAAAGGGATTTGCATCATACGGTATCTCCAAATTTGCTTCTTTTATTATAGTTTTTCACCATGTTTTCCAGGAACATTGTGATACTATTGGTATCCTCCATTTTCAGACAAGCCCGGGTATTGACCAAGTAGACAAAAGGGAAGGAGCAAAGAATCTGTTTCCAAATGCTTCTAACTGTTTGAATCATTGAAGGGATCTGAAAATTATTTACATGGTGGCAATTTCAGTAGGGAAATCTATGATTCATTGGATTTGGGAATTTCCTCTAAGTTATCATCCAAACCAATTTCTTAATTCTCCAAAGAAGCTGGGGACACTTGCAGAAACATTGGGAGTCTAGCGCTTCCAGCTTGATTCTGCCAGGGCCTAGCGATACATTGCCGCGCATGCACCCCTGGCAACCTACATGTGGCTTTTCAAACCCATCGGTTTCTTCACATTGCGACACGCGATTCCGATTTCAGTTTTCTTTGGGATTCCCGAGTTCATTTTTTGTTCAATGATCTACTGGTTGGTGGTTGGTGCTTAGTTTTAACCCCTGACCCCCCGGAGATTTGATGGTTGAAGACCTGTATGTTTTTCCCCTACCCTAAACCGGCCTATAGATCCCTATAGTATATATAGTGACTTAAATCTTAGCGAAATCAACCAGCTTAGCCAACGAGGCCATAAGATTCGGGTATCTCCCAGTTTAGGGCACATCTCCATTCTCTGGCTGTCCTCAACGACGAGCTGGTGGTTGAAATGCAGGCGTCGGCGCAGAACGTTGACGGACCTTTTTAAGCGTCCCGCTGGAGGTGGGATCTATTAATAACGGTGATAAACAACGGACATGAATTTAGAATCGATAGGTAAACATATAGTAAAATAATGTTTATCCTATTGTATGATTACATGCCAAGCAGGGGTGTTTTATTTATATACACACTTTCATGTACGTAGACACCAACTCATAGTTGTATTTATCATGTATTATCCATAATTATCTCCGATTGATGGAGATCTTCCTCAACAAAATCTGGTTTCTGATCGGAGAAACATGGACAATATTTCAGCTCCAGGCCATATTTAGGGCCAAGGGTGCGTTTCTTTGGGGGATCAACAAAAATCCTGGGCCAGCTAAGGATTGATTGGTGGTACAATGTGGTACAGTAGCCAGGGTCAAAACTGTCATGACTTTCAAATTGGCTGGGATGAAAACACCACTCCGAAGACTCCAAAGTCCATTGGCTTTGCATAAGAATCTCTCCGGTCCAAGGAACAGTCTAAGCAAATCCTTGGATATCTCTTGTTCAATAGTTTTGCCTCTGTGATTGAACCATCCAATCCTTGTGGTTTCAAGTCTCAATCTCAATATTCATCGGCGGGATTCACAATAGTCAATCCCAAGCAAGGTCCAAGGCCACGTCTAGCATGATTCCTCTCAGAAATGATCCTTTTCTGGTGGGGCCATTTCAGGGTTGCTATATACTCCATTGACCCATAAAAAAAACATATCTCACCCCATAATCTACATGTCTTGGGATCTTGGTGTATTCCAGATATGTCCAAGGCGATCCCGAAAAAAATCCTGCCAAGCTGCTGGATAGGGCGGAAGACCCAAATTGTTCCTTTGCCTCGTTTCCGGGGGCGCATGGGATTGCTGATGGGACTGCTGGTTTCAGATGGTTTCAGCACAACAAAAAAGTACTGCCAATAAACTTCAACATTAATTAAATGAATGATCCCAAAATAGTGATGAAACCAGTTGTTCATTAAATAGTTTGGGATAGTTTGGGATAGTTTGGGTGCAAGCAAATATTATGTGAACCAACAATCATGGCAAACATTGGTGGTTTCACAAACATGGGTGCTTCACCTTTTTTTTTGAAACCACCAACCAGCGATGAGAATGACGATGATGACTATGGTGATGAGATGGTGATCGTTGATGATCCGAGTTTGGTGCATCGGTCGGGCTTCAGGCTGGAAGGGCTTTGGCAGTCCGACCTGATGGAAAGAGCTTGGGCCTTGGAACCTTTTTTTATGGTGAACACTTGGGTCCACCGCTGCGAACCCGGGTTCATTGGAAATCAGCCAAGCATTTAGACTATGGGTCACAATTCATGACTTAGACATACTTAGACATGTTTTATCATCCATCTCCTTGCATCTTCTTTTTTCCATCCTTTTCCCATCCTCTGATCATCTAAAAATCACTGCCCCACTTAGCTCCAGGACAGCTTCGAAGTCAGCTGCTTTCACCAGGGCTCCTTTGGGAAAGTGCCTGGCGCACCGGCGCACCGGCGCACGGCGAACGAAAATGGGATGGTTCTGTGTGCCGGCCAGATTTATTATGGTTGATTTATGGTTGACGGTCAGGTTTAATTGAAGTGAATTACATTATATAATTATACATATAATTACCATATATTACCATTTGTTGCTGTGAATTGCAAGGAATACCCCATTCATTACAACATTTTGTTTTTGCCGGTCCACGCGTTTTAAGAAGAAACATCTCAATCATCATCCAACCCGACAAGACGCGCAGTTCTTTCACCATGTTACACCCATCAATTTCAAACCATGGCAACAAACGCCCCATAGGAATCTCTCATGTTGGGTGCCAAAAAACTTGGTGGGGCCAGATGGGCCATGTGACTTCATGTGACCGTTGAGAAAATAACAAACAAAGTTCAGCAAAACAGGTTACCCTTTGGTCAACTAACAGTTTGCTATGGATAATCATCATTTGTAATGGGAAAAATCAACTATAAATGGCCATGTTCAAAAGCTATGTTAAATTACCAGAGGGTAACATGTTGTCAAATGTGACGTTACATCTCTGCAAACTAGAAGAACATATACAATTTCGATTAAATTGGCATGGTTCTCGGATGTTGTGAAACTGTCGACATTTCTCCATGTGTTCAGAAAACGTTCATGCGAAACATCGGGGTTGGGCCTGGCATCCTGAGCAAACATCCTCAGCCTCGGTTGGCTGCTCATGGTGGCTCTTCTCTGATAAAACCTGGAGATATCCGGAGGAAAATTGGTGGAACATATTCTCAAATCACAAAAAAAAACAACATTATATGAAATTCATATTCAACCAAAGGTCAAGAAAGAACACACAACTAAATCATTCAGAAGTATGCTTTTTTTTACCAGCACCGGCCATCTCAGTGCACCACAAGGATTGCCTCTCTTCTTCAACGATGCGGGCTTGTTCCGCCTGCGGCAAGCTGAACAGATCTGAACAGGGCAGCTAGGTCATACCATCGGACCCCTGGCATATGACCATCTGGTAAACATACAAAAAGCTATTGAAAATTGCCATTTATAGTGGATTTACCCATTAAAAATAGTGATTTTCCATAGCAAACTGTTAGTTTACCAGAGGGTAAGTCATACTGCTTGCTGCAGGCATTACGTGGTATGGAAATTGAAACTGGAATTGAAACCACCAAACGCTCGAAATTTGAATAATTCCTGGGTCAAATCTTGGGTAAAAAATAGACAAATATCATATCCTAAGCTTCTCGCTGGGGTTCTTATCACTTGTAAATATGGTTTCACGTGGGTTCAGATATATAGCATGTTGAATGAACTGAAACTTCCGCGTTAATGTTGGCAAATACACGAGGCTTTGCTCCAATTCTTTCCAGCATCCCAGATGGTCTCAGTGAGAAATGGGATAAACTATGATAATCTCCAGTTGCATACACACATTCCATCACATTCCAAATTCTAACTTTCCAATGATCCCTGAGTTGATTCCCTTCCCAAACGCCCGAAATGCCAAAGTTTCTGGTGCCTCCTCAGCTTTCATCCGCGCCAGCTCATCCCGTTCCTTCTGTCGCTCGGCCTCATAAAGTTGCCTCCTCTCCTGCGAGCTTCGGCCCGACCTGTAGAATTCCTTTGAAGATTTTCAGGTTGTTTAAGAATGTTGAAGATGTCAAATCACTCAATTTGCAGATCCAAAGATCTTGCCTACTTGAAGATGTCCAATCATTCAATTTGCAGCTCCAAAGATCTTGCCTACATAGAATAAATATACTATTAAGACTCAAGACCTCCATGTCCCCGGCAGACACAACTAGACCTCCATCTGATGATCCACAGCACGACGATATTCCTGTCGACCCATGCGGGTGCGATTGGGAAAACATTCCTGATACCCTCTGGTTATTTAACATAGCCGTGGTAAATCACCATTTTTAATAGGTAAACCATCTATAAATGGACCATTTTCCATGGCTATGTTAAATAACCAGAGGGTAGGTCTATCTGCCAACAAAAAAATGCCAGGATAGAATATGTATGGGATCTGCCCCTACTCAAAGGGTTCCTACAGGTTGAGGTTAAAAATGTGGATGATGGCCATATTGCTGTTGCTTTCCAGCGCATATTCATTGATCCCAAAAAAAAACCCACGACTGGGTGAAGCACTGCAAAGTACCAATTTTTGTGGACAAACTACAGTATGTTATTGGGTTTGGGGTACAATTTTATGTACTCAAACACCAAAATCTGGTTTGTACAACCACCATTTTTGCCACTTCCGGTTTCATGAATTCACAGCCACCTGCATCTTGATGCGTCGTTTCTGATCGCTCAGCTGATTCAGGCGATTGTCCTGTCACTGATAAACATGGAGATTTACAGAGCAAATGTATGGGGGTTCACCAGCAAACATGGTGCTGTTAAGCATCAAACTCGTCAAACAGTTTGATTTAACCCGCAAACATGGGGATTTCACCAATGAACACATCAAACATATGTTTTTCACTAAAAAACATGGGAGGTGGAGCCTGCAGTAAGAATAGCGAATACAATGTAACTAGAAAGCAACATTTTTTTTTTAACTAGAAAGCAGCAAGCAATGAGTATGCGTATATTTCATCCACGTTTCCTTGTAAATGGGAATGGGGGGTCAACAACGTGTTGCAAATGCGTTTCTTTAAGCAACCAGAAACGGTCCGGAAGTTGTTAGGGACTTGGTGCATCTTAGCAGCATTGCACTCGATCAAACTGGGATTTTAGATATTTTAGGGAGGGGTCCCCATCTTTGCAGCTCACATTCTTCCCATATTGATCAACTATTGAATACTATTGATCTATACTCACTCCAACCCGCCATCCTCGGTGGTTTCTTTTTCCACAACGTGATACGTTACCGGTGATCTCAGCTGATGCTTTGCACGAAGAATGCCGTCATGGCTTCCACGTCACGTCGTTGCATCTCTGACCGCAGAGCTTCACTGCCTCGGCGCTTCTGCAGGGCACGTAGCTCCTGCAGTTCTCGGAGGGCCTGCTGGAAGTTCTGGCGATACGGACCCACGGCCTATGGCGGTGAATGGTTGGCCAATGGTTGGCCAACAACTCAACAATACTCAACATGTCTTTGTTCGATGTGCATACCTAGACCTGAATGGTGTTTTATTCACAAGTTTAGCATATTCTATAGTGGTGATATTTGGCGGGTCTAGGTAATCCCCTAATTACCGAATCTATGATTATGGGGGTCCATATACGAGGTGTTAATAAGGGGCATGGGGGTACATATTGTCGTCACTCAAAGTGATGTATCTTTGTTGGCATGTATTTTTGCCATTTTGGACACGCTACCTCGGTACCATCAGACAAGCGAAGCGTCACACAGAGGCTGTCGTCATCTGATTGAAAGCTGCTCAGTTGCAATCCTTCTGGTAGCTCGGGAACACCCCAAGCTTTCAACAGCTTATGTCTTCGAGTTTTCTGGAAACCTGTCTGCAGCAACTGTACTGTTGCGCACAAGCGGCCGTGTTGGACTCTCGCTCGCTTTTCAGCTTGCTTCTGCTTGTACAGCGCTTTAAGCCTAGCTCTCTCTCCTCCTCCTAAGAGCTGTTTGAGATCCCTCTTCCGCAGCCAATCTTGGATGGCGGTGTCCAAATCATGAACGATCGGCGTGAACTTGTGCCTGAAGTAAGTTTGGAAACGCAAACGCAAATTCACAGCACCGGCAGCAGCTCGCTCTGTTTGAGCGGCATTGATAGCACCATGCACCACTTCTTTGAGGTCCCTGCCCTCTGCCAAACCAGCTGCTATATGTTGGCGCATCTGAACCAGGCATATGTGCATGTCAATGGCCACATCCAGACTGCTCACGTACTGCCCGGCAGCCAAGAAGCCTCTGAACAAACTGATGCTCGGCCGATATGACTTTCTTTTCTTCGTGACACCTTTGAGCACAGTTTGCGCAACACGAGCAGGATTAGATTCGAAGCCCTTCTGCTTGGGAGCTTTCGCAGCCCTAGGGGCCTTGGGAGGCTTTGGCATCTTCTGCATCTTCGTCTCATTGCTTTTCTTCATGGACTTGGCAGAAGCAGGTGCGCACTTTTGAGTTTTGGGACGATCTTGCAGGGCAAGGATGGGAAGCATGAGGGACTCGCGCAGAATTTCTTCAACTTCCTCAGACTGCAGGAATCCTGCAAAAGCATTCAGCGTCTCTTCAGTCAGTTTCTGCAACTCTTCCACTGCATGATCCATCGGACCGCCCTCCATCTCCATTTCAGCTGCGGCTGGTGGCGCCTTCCGCCGCGGCGGTGTCGGCTTTTTTGGAGCGTCTTTGGCATCTTTGGCTGGTGTGGGGCGCTTGACTTTGGGCGGCCGGACCGATTTCGCTGCTTCCGCTGGCCTCTTTGGAAGATCCTTTCTGACAGATCCAAGTCCACCAGGCTCCGTGGATGACGTGGAACGACTGAGCTGGTCATAGGCGGCTCGTTGGCTCCTATCAATCAGGGTCTCAAAGGCAGTGAGGACCGAACGAAAGGCTTCAGCTGAGCCACCCTTATCTGGATGAGTGGATAAGGCACAACGGCGGTATGCTGATCTGATCTCACTGTCTGTAGCAGAAGGAAGCAAATCCAAAGTTTGGTACAAACACTGCATGGCTAAACAATGGACGGAGGGCACGCACAATCTAAAAAGTCTGAGCTTTAAGCTTTAAGTGCACACTGGAATTATTTGACTAACAACAGATGTGTGTCTTGATAGACAAACGAGTGGAATGAAAATCGCTGGCCCATTGCAACTGACCTTGGAGCCCAACACCTACGTCGGGCTTGGCAGGGTCTCCATGTGCTTGGTCTATTCTTTTTGCTTTGGGCCAAGGGCATGGTATAAATGCATCCCAGTAGCGTTGAAAATCCGGTGCATACCCCCAAATCAAATTGTGCATGGTTCAAAAACAATGAACGATTTTGCTTTGTAACCAGGGTTCAGGTTTGTAACCAGGGTTCAGGCCTTTTGGGGTTTTAAAGTAACCACCAAACAGCTCGCAACATATATCAACCCACACAGCACAACAGATTGTATCCTACCAAGGGTTGCTATAATCATGTAGTATAAATCCTACTATACTACATCAGCCAAACACACAAACAATGCTCATAATATGTTGAATATACTGGAACCCCTGATACAAATTGGAACCCTGATTATATATAGAAGGCAACAATTTTGATGATAAAACCATGATAAAACCAGGAAAAAAAAACATCTCTGGTATTCTCAGTTGGCATCCCCAAGGACACCTCCTCATACCTGGCCATGAGCTGCTGTCTCTCTTCCTGCTCCTGTGCAGAAAGGGAGATTTCAAGAGATTTAAATCTTAAATTCATGGCTGTCGAATGGGGATAACGGTGATTAGCCAGTGGATTGAGTGATTTGCCCCTGAATTTTCAGACCAACCCAATTGATTGGTGCTGGGAAACAATTCTATAATTACACGCCAACTGTGACTATAATCTTTTCTGAGTATTCAAAGTAGCACCGCGTCACTGTGCCAAACCAGGTCTAAGATGCAATACGCATCCCAAAAAAATCTATTCACGGTCCTGTCAGCAACATGGCTGGGTTGTTTGATCAAACATGCTAAGACCATGGATTTGTCAGGATAGGCTATTTGAGACCCAAATCAGATCCGAATTGGTTGGTGGTTTCAATCTTAAACTTGACATAACCAATAATATATGCAATATACTGGGAATCTTTTGTTCATCAAAACACCTTAATTATTAATTGAAATCAATGATATATATATATAATTATATATATATATATAATATACATATTCACCACCAAAATTCAGCAAAGTGGGTAGTTATGATGGGCCTGGGCAATCTCCCTTTTCCTTCGGATCTCTTCCCTTTCAAGGTGCTCCTTTCTCGAGGCGAAAATGGAAGGACAAGACCAAGCGTGGATGAACAAAGATATGACATTACCAATAATGGATTAATGTGGGTAAAACAATAATAAATAACCCATTTGGGGATAGTTTATACCACCTATTTATGGTGATTTGGGGGATGGTTTATTGTTGTTTTACACACATTACCATGGTTTAAGTAATAGAGCAACCATTACTTAAGCCCAACAATGATGGATATGATGGATGGTTTCCACTGCTCAACGATACATCAGCTGAATCAACTATGCTACAAGGCGGACCTGGTAGGCTTGCAGCATCTCTTGCTTGTCTTCAAGAATCTTCCTTGCCTACAAGAACGGGCATCAAAAATGAAAGTGGATGAACTGAGAAATCATCTAGAACTATCTCCAAACGACTTCTCAGCTGTGCGACTGTGCAACTGACGATGTTTGGAGATCTCAACAAAAAAATCTCAAACAAATCTCTCAAAGCCTCGATTTCGCAGCCTGTTCAAACATGACAACTCTGCACCTTCAGCAGCTCTTTTCGCCTGTCTTCTTCTTCCTTCTCTTCTCTCCAAAGATCCTGACCAAGGATACCCCAGGTCTTTCAAAGAAAAAAACCTCTTGAAAGCTGCTGCTCCAAGTGGCATCAGTAGCATCCTGTAGGACTGATTTTTGCCCCCGAAAGGTCCATGGCGGTTGCATCCGAAACAACTGGGTTTTAACCATCTTGAAAAATATGAAAGTCAATGGGAAGGATGACATCCCATGTATCATTGAAAATAAAAGTCATGTTTGAAACCACCAACCAGTTATTGGTGTAACATGTACTCGTCTCATCAAGATCGGGTGCGTGCTCCCTGAAAACATCAAGGCGGATTTCCTGAAGATTCGTGTGTCTCGGCTGATTTGATCCGGCTGATTGGATTAGCAACATGTTGTGAAAAACAAAATCTCAAGGGTGTTATGTGAACAGATTTTTCTTTTCTAGATCCAAGCATCTTCACTCCATATGTGTGTTGCTTCTTCTTTTGACCATGCCCACTATCCCATGACTATCCCCATGACACTACGGCACCTCGCGAAGGCGTTCCACCTCCTGAGCCTCGCGATGGCGCTGGTTCTGCTGCCGCAGCATCTCCTGGTTTCGGGGACGCTGAGCTCCGAACAAATCCCGCCTTTGGACTGTACCATGTATAAGGCCATATTTTCTGGGGATATTCCCTTACATAGGCCTGAAAAATAGGCCTTATATATGGTAGGTACCTCTATTCTAGGATCCTGAAATTCCCATTGATTGGATACCTTTGGGGGAAGAAAACAAAGGTAATATAGATCTGATAGATGGTAACAATCATGTGAAAAATAGGGAGGTTGGAATCTGTTTTGACTTAAGAAGTCTCTGATGAAGGTGGCTATGATTTACCTCAAAGGGGTTGGAGCAACCCTGTGTAAATTGGTTGGTCGACAGAGAAAGGCATTTTTTTCGGGATGATATAGTGGTACAATGGGGATCTAAACCATCAATAAGATACAGTATCGCAGGGATGCAATGGGACATAACTGTGTCAATATGTTTCATATATGGAGTGTATTGGATGTCAAGCAACAAAGGTGAGGAATGATTGGATGGTAAGCAACAGCATGGGTTTCTGAACCCTGAAAGTCAGGCATGGCAGCTGTACTTTGTGGGGTTGCTTCTGAATAGTTTATGCAACTAGAAAATGGTCATTTGTTTGTTTCGACCAAACACAATATGGGGATGGGTCAAAACCCTGGTACCTAGTGAACCCCAAAATAGCTGGTAAATGGATGTTCATCCCACTAAAAATGTATCTATAGGTATTGACCCATACCCATATCATTTTAATGAACAGAATAATGGGGTTCCAAATGAGCCTTAAGCCTATGTCCGGCTCGTCCAAGAGCGTGTCTCAAGAACTTGGGCCAATGACATTCACGGTGCTTTAGAGGAAATTCGCGGTAGACATTAGAAAAAAAAAAAACATAAACAAAGCTAGTATAAATAGTCCTTAAATTGAAAAACGAACTCAGTTTGTCAACATCATCCCGGAAATAGGAAGCAACATCTCTAAGAAAACCCTTCTAGCAGGGAAGTTATCTGCCAAACTGTTGACCTGCTGGAGCCGCCAGCGGCTCGCATCTTGTTCGCTCTTCCTGAGGTACTGAGGGTAATGGGCAGCCAAAACAGATCGGGCCCTTCGGGCAGTGATTTTCGATGCCTTTTTGCCCCAGAATTTTTGAGAGATTTACCCTCTGGTAAATTAACAGTTCGACCCTGGCAGTCATCGCAGTCATCGGGGTTGGAAGATTAGTGAAACCATTAAAACTAGGCTATGGATTCAGGGTCCAACTGTTAATTTACCAGAGGGCAGTGATTTTCGATGCCAAAGTCTGCATGGAGGTCTTTTGAAGTCTCCATCTGGTTGGATCCAGTGTCCAGAGTCCATCCATTGAAGTGTCAAAGTCTGCTACCAAACCACTCACTTTCTTCCAATGAATGTACTGAACTTACAAGGTAAAAGCATGTAAAAGCATGTAAAAGCCAAGAATGATGTATCAATGGAGTGAGACAAATCCAAGATCTCCAAGGGCAAGGTGCAAGATCTTGGTATGTCTTGGTCTCTGACTCTCTTGCCAGCCGCTCTTCCCATGCACGCTTCTGCCGAGCATAGGCCTGCCAAATCGGTGCCATCAAGATGTGGAGCCTGGGAGCAAAATATTCGATCTGTACCAACTATCCATGGCCATCCCACTGACCAACATGCAATGCATAAGCGATGACTAATGGTCTGCTTAGATCTACTTAGTCAAGAATTCAAGACCCAATATGAATTGTCGAAACGCTTAGAGTCCATCCTAACCCTCGATCGATCCCCCAAAAAGGTTGCAAAAGGACCAACATCATGGGGGTAAACCATGGTAAAACACCATTCTTAACGGTACAAACGGAGGGCCTAGGCAACATGAAGAACCAAGTTACGGATCTCGGCCTCAATGTCCTCCTCCTCCTGCGCCTGCGAGCGTAAAAAAAAAACATAGGAGTTGCTTCGAGAGATCGGTTGAAATCACCATGTATCATCATGTATCATGTATTCAGACTTAAATAAAAATGTATTTGAGATACTTGGGTATAGATGGTATAGTTAAATACTGGTTGGTGGTATACCTACCCCTCTGAAAAATATGAGTTCGTCAGTTGGGATTATTATTCCCAAATATTCCTAATATACGGAATAAACAATGTTCCAAACCACCATCCAGAATATGTTAAATCAACACGTTTTCTTTCTTTACCATGCCGTCGTGGCTCCTGTCTCAGCTCGTCTTCTCGCCGCCGCCGGTCTTGTTCCTCACGATGCCTTGGACCAAGCGACCAAGGAAGTCAAGGTCGCGCTCGGGCATCAAAAATGCTGGGTTTCATGGGTTTCTATAGGGAATTTCATGGGATTTAAACGGATTTAATGGGATTTAATGGGTTTCTAATGGGAATTTCATGGGATTTAATGGGATTTGTAGGGTTTCATAGGTTTCGAATGGGATTCGAACGGGAATTTCATGGGATTTTCATGGCCTCCGGTTTCAGTCACCAAGGCTGGGAAATCACCGAGCTCAATGGAGGTCCAGCAAGTGCTGGGGAAAAAACACATAAATAAAATGGTTGGATTTTCCAGTATATATATATATATGTATATGTATGTATACATATATATATATATATATGTATATATATATATATGTATATCAAACCATGTCTGATTAACAGAGGCGAATACCCGATTTCTTGTGCGTATTCGGAAAGTTAAACAACCCATCTATTAGTGGAAACATGTGGAAAATCATCTTCCAAACTCCGACGAGTTTGGACAATTTTTGGGAGGTTAAATGGCGCAACACTCAGTTTGTAGCTATGAAAATAAGAAGTGGGGGGACGTGCTCAAATTCTATGATAAAAATACAAAAGATTAAAGGTTCGAGTGAACATTTTCATGGGCCCCCCGCCGAACCAGGAACATCTAATCTTCTTGAATGAAGCCTTCCTCGCAAACCATCGATGCTATACAGAAATTTGGAATATCCTCCATGATTTTTGGAGGTTCCCATGACCCAAAGAAACCATCCGAAGGTCGCCTCTGGGAGATGATTTCCCCAAATGATTTACTCTGTAGCACTTATAATCCCATTGTATCCTGCCATATGCCATTAAATCACCGTTACAATTCCATCAATGGTTGGTTTTGATATTTCTAAAAAGGATAACCCAAGGCATGTGATATGTATATATATATATGTCTATCCTATAGAGTCTATACATAATATATAATTATGTATATATATACATAAATGTATATACACATATATATGTCTGTGTCATTCATATGCTTCCCCTAGAAAGTTCCACTGTGTCCAGTGTCCAAGTCACTGCATCAACATTTCCATGGCCGACTTCTTCCTCTCTTCCCTGGTCGGGTCTGGTCAGTGGGGTGACATATCTTGCATCTGGCTGCAGTCCACCAAGATATGTTAGGAAGATGATAACAGCATAACAGCCAGAAGTGACTAATTTACCATCTACCATCAAACAGCCAGAAATTTGGAATTTACCATCTACCCGTGCTCAAAGAATCTTTGGTGAACCGCCACATTATCCGTTCAAATCCAAAGAGCGAGCGATTTGCGTCGATTTGGGGTGAGGAAGCCAAGCAACAGCGCGAAGATCTAACCTGGTCCCATCCATGGTAGCCATCTTTCCTAGCCATATAGCTTCAATGTTTTTCGCGAAGGTGACTGGAATTTGTGGCATGTTGGCCAATGTTTGTTGACCAAAAGCTTGTCCTTTGATGTCCTTTGCTAAGTTTCCTGCCAACATTTGACTGCAAAGTGGAAGGCACGTTGCTTGAACAGTTCAACCCCTTTTGAATCTGTATCCTTCAGATTCCATGGTAGACAGCTATGCCGTGACATCTCATGGATTCTCATGGTAGATCTCGGATAGTCAGGTCAAACACCCCAGCTCACTCTCTCTCTCTCTATGTTATATATATTTATATATAATACACATAGCTGCACACTCCATTGGCCCGGGAAAGTAGGCATCTTACATAACCCATAGGATCCATGCTAACATTTGGGGTATAATTATTGATAAATGTTACCATATATAGCATACATGGATCCTATGGGTAATTTTACTCCCATTTCAAATTTAAAGAAGGTATGTTCACCATTTTTTGATGGGCCACACACGGAGTGTCTTGGGATGTGTAGGTAACTTCTATATCAACCGTCAAGAGGTGGATGGATGACCATCCCGTACGACTTGACTAGCTAGATCTAACTGGACCCGTGGCAACGGAAACTTGAACTGAAGTTCGTCATGGCTAGAAACTTCTAGTTCAAACACCAAGTTGTTCAAGATCACCAAGGTTCTTGGAAGTGTCTATAATATCTATAAGGATTCTAAGTCATCATCCATGACGACGACGTCGACTGGATGATGGCTATCCCCAAAGGGACAGCTCCATGAAATATCCACCAGCAATCGCACCTCAAGGCCAGTTCTCTTCGATCCTCGTCCTGAACCTTCGCCATCACTTCCTCGACTATAGATCTGTGATGATCCAGCTGCTGAAGCTGGAAAAAACCTCTAGACGGGAAACACCAAACAATATAAACAATGACATGTGTTTGGTACTTCAAGGGCAAATATGGGTATGGATCAATACCTATTAATACCATTTTTAGGGGAATGAACATCCATTTACCAGCTATTTTGATGTTCACCAGGGGTACAAGGTTTTGACACACTGCCATATGTGGCTGGCCTAAAAAAATCCTGTATCTCTCATCCGTGCTGCCAGTGCTGCCAGTGCTGCCAGATCTTGGATACAAAAAGTGGGAAAAAAAGTTGAGTGTTAGCTGCAGATGATATGTTTCTGCGTATACAGCAAGATATAACCTATCAAACTACCCAAACAACCTCTACGTAACCACCCATCCCCAATAGATCATGGGCTGAAAATAATGACTACAGTATGTGGTTATGATTGGTTAAAGATATCCATGAAATAATATATATATATAAACGACTCATCAACAATTAAAAACAATCAAGTAACACATCTTGAATTCAACGCAAAAAAATAATGATATCTGAGTTTCCCTGATCATCTTCACCTATCCTTTAACTTATCTTTGTTGATCAACAATGGACCCTTTCGACATCTTCGCAGCCGCCTCCACCAACCTCTTGTCGTGCTCAAACTGCCGCATCGCCTTGGGAAATTGTTGAAGTTATACAGTTATACATCACATTAAAATAGCCATCAACATATCATTCTGTGAAGATACCAGTGATACATACCTAATGCATCCTAATGCTATCTAATTTTGCGATAATCGAACTATATAATTGAACATAGTGATATATCTGTTAGAAATGCTGGGATATAATGATGAAGGCGGACATATTATAGTGGTTGTACAGTACAATGGGATGTATGATGGTTGTGGGTTGTGTGAAAAAATGAATATACTGTAGTGATGCCCATGTGAGGTGTGGATGTGGTGCCTGAAAATGGGGATGCCTGGGGATGGGGATCTAAATCTAACTCTCAAGTCTTGACAATGCATTAATTGGAAAAACGGTGCTTATGGGGCACACCATTTTCAAACAAATCCATATCCTTCATCAATTTGATTTATTGATTAAACATATTTAAAACATAAATTTGGAAGCACATGGAAGCACCAACAAGGTATCTGATCTGGTACATGAGTATGTTCATTTTTATTGGTGGCTAAATTCCGCACTGATGTGGGATTTACGTAAGAATGCAGTGAACCTCAAATTTGGACGCTGGTTTCTTATGTGGGATTTACATGGATTTACTGCATTATCCCAAAATAGACCATGGGCCAATGGGGAACATGATTTTTGAAACCTTTGACATTTTGCGCCTTGTTCCACAAAACAATCCGACAACGCGTGGAAGAAGTTGAGTCGCCGGTACTGTGATGCGAAAGCATCTGGAAAATGGGGACTCAAGTGGAGTGCCTAAACAATGATGATGGTGGATATAAAGCATGACGAATTGGGGATTTAGGGCCTTGGAATTTCACCTAGGACCTATACAAAATCAATCTACTTGTTCGGTTCTTGAATCCCACAAGTACTTCATTCATTGTTCTCGGAGTTTAATCCTACAATACGCCCCCCTACATTTCACATGAAACCCTATATCTAAATGTTGTTCAGGTTACATGCAAAAATTAGGGGACATCCATTGTGATATTCCCGGGAAACAATATTGCAATTTTAATGATATTTCTAAATATGGACATCCCTTATCCCTCATGTTCAGATACAAAATGTTACCCTCTGGTAAACTAACATAACTACGGAAAATCACCATTTTTTAATGGGCAAATCAACTATGAATGGTTATTTTCCATAGCTACTAGTATGTTAGTTTACCAGAGGGTAAACTCAAATTCTTGCACTAGAGGTGTAATACCCACAGAATCATTCATTGATTCCGCCCACTTCTTGCCGAAAATTTCCCACAGTTTTTTTCGCCTCGTCCGACTGATTCTTGCGCGCCAGAAGCTCCTGATGAAGAGCGATTTCAGATAGTATCAAAACAAACCAACTGGAATCGGAAATGGAAAATCCCATGATTTACTGGTGATTTAACAAACAAAACATATAGGAATTGAATGGACATCTCACATCATGTCACATGTTCTGCGGAAAATCTGGGACACTCATGGTATTTACCCCTTCAATTTGATGGTCAAGCGTAAATGTTCTCAACCAAAACTGGGATGAATCAAATATGAGAGAGCAGGTGTATTCAAGTGTATAATATATATATATATATTATTATATTATATTATATCCAACAACTGCAAGTATTAGAACTTAGATATCTTAGATAGGATGTATCCAACTTCATATCTACCACTGGTACTTCAAGATACTGCCAACGCCACACAGCTTTCGTGGAGCTATGGGATCTATCGGAAGAACTTCATGGCATCGGTTGTGAATCACCAACCAGGACTGCACCTGGTTGACCATTTTAGAATAATTATATACTATGATTATAGAATTATATTATTAATATGTTATAATCACCTTTATGATAATTCTAGAATATGTTATATAACACTTGTTGGTCAATTCCAATGCAAAATTAATATTCCCCATAAACACCCATAAATACCCATAATACACAGTGTTTTCGCCTCTGCACCACATACTGGGTCCATGTTCCAGCCCCAACTGAGGATTCAAATCTTTACCTTACATTAAATGTACACTACCCTCTGGTAAATTAACATAGACCCTGGCAGTCATCGGGGTTGGAAGACTAGTTTCCATTAAAAATTGGTGATGTTCAGGGTCTATGTTAATTTACCAGAGGGTAATTCATAGGTTTTTCACCTAAATGTTTCCGATTTGTTAATTTCCATGGACCCATCAGAATGGCCACATTTCGTTCTGGCGTCGGCCCCAAATCCTGATTGTCTTTCTGGAGCGCTTTCATCCGCAAGGCCTGTCGCATGGCGGCCCTGTCATATGGCACAAGAAACCAAGCATCAGGGCGACCTTCTTTGGGATCATCATACCAAGCAAAGTTTCTTATTTTCTGTCTCTCCCCAGCATAAGTTGACCAAGATTCCAATATCATTTTGGTGATATCTGTGAACAAAAATGCCAAGACTTTTTTTGCTTTCCAATATCATTCTGTTCGATATGTAAATTACCACAGAAGTCGCAGGTCGCAAGCTTCTCACCGCCTTCTGTTGCATTTCCCGCTCGTCCTTCTGTTCCGACTGTATGCGAAGATCCTGCAGATCAAGGTCTGGAAAAGAGGAGTTTAATGGGAAATGACAAATGGACGAAACAATGACTGGATTATATACTCATCAAACAAAAATAACAGCCATTGTTGATGATTAACATGTTGTTGATATGATATCAATAAAAAGTGTATTAAGTAAACATTCACAGGAATGATCATTGTACTGGCTAAATCATCCACTGGTTGCTGATATGTATATATATATAATCTATCGATCTACCTATCTATCGATCTATAGATCTATCGATCTATCGATCTATCGATCGATCTATCGATCTATCGATCTATCGATCTATCGATCTATCGATCTATCGATCTATCGATCTATCGATCTATCGATCTATCTATCGATCTATCTATCTATCTATCTATATGGTTGTTCTGGTTGTTGACATGTGTACCGGTTCATCGCTTCAACCCCTGAAAAAGCATGTCCCTTCAGATAACCATAAAAAATTAGGGGGAGGAAAAGTAATTTATGTACAATGTACAGATACATATAATCATATACATCTAAAACCAACAACCACATGGGCACTACACTGCTGCTAGCAAGATTGGATACTATTGATTTGTGCAGTGCACCTTCATTTGCTGGAAACCAACTTCAGACTGGAATCAACTGCCTCCGACAACATTCAGGGCGGGTCAATACTGCAATCACAGAATTTCTACGAACCCACGAGAACATCCAATCAATCTATTCTGTAGTGTTGAATCAACATATTAACATATAAAACCACTTTGTAATCTGTTCATCAATATGTTGGGAGCATCAACCTCAAACCTATATCAATCAAGATATCATTAAAATATCAATGATTCTAAACCCGGTTACACATGATTAAACCATACCCATAGGATCCATGTATGGTATATATGCTAACATTTGGGGGATATGGATGGTAAATGTTACCATATATAGCATACATGGATCCTATGGGATAGAGTAAACCCTCCAATTCTTTGGGGAATCCCCAATCGCCTCGAGCTGCGCCGCCATCACGGCTTCTTTCTGCATCTCACTGGCATCGCGCTCCTCTCGCTCGCGTTCTAAGTGACGGGACGTCGTGATTTCTGGGTGGGAGATCCCAAAAAAGGGGGGGTTCGTGGTGGTTCATGAATGGTTTATGGTGGTTAGTGATGGTGAATTAACCTCAATGATGGTTAAGAATAATGGCTTAATCAATTGCTTCATGAATCTTGATGATTGCTAATAATGGTTGATAGTGGTGAATAAATCTTAATGGGTGGGATCACAAGTCCTTTTCCCACTGGTGGGCTGATAAATTGAAGGTTCCCTCCATTCAACAACCAAGAGGTAGATGATCTGAATAATTTCCCAGGTTGTCCCCTCTATTCTTCCTGAAATGAGAATACTGGCTTGACATTTCGACACAGATACATTGGGTTAGTGATGGTTAATGAATCTTCATGATGGTTATGACAATGGGGAATCATCCTTAACATGGACTAATATGGGAGTTCCTCAAGTCGTAGCAGGAGATCCAATTTATCTAAGTAAACTTAGTGCGATGAGTTGTCTTAGGACAATTCATAGTTTGAGGTAGTCGAATTAAAACACCTGAATGGGCGTGCCAACGGATCCTCAAATGGCTGGCTAATTTGACTGGGTTCAGCCTTAACTAAAGTAAGATTGCATCTCCAAACATCTTTGGCCGTTGAGAATTCTGGAGACAGGCTTTGAGGTCAACATACCTTCTTTTATGTTTGGATCCAGGGCAAAAAAAATATGTCTATTCTCCCAACGCTTCTGGAATGTGAAAGGGTACCATGGTCCTCACCAATAGTGAATAGTCATGTCATGTAAGTACCTGGACCCAGACCCTCCAAATACCACCAAAAAGAAGATAACATTTCTTACTACAAATAATATGAGATAAAACAACAATTTTATGGTGTACAAGCAGAGTGTCTAGGTCCTAAGGTAGATGTACAAAATGATTTTGCAGCCAGCCTCAAACTGTGATCTGGGGATGGGTCATTTGACCCGATCTGGTGAACATTCGTGGCATGCTGGAAAATCCACCATTTATTTAGTTCGATGATTTTCCCATTCAGAAAGCTCTATTGAATAGTTTGGAAAAAATCTTACCCTCTGGTAAATAAACATAGACCCTGAAAATCACCAATTTTCAATGGAAACTAATCTTCCAACCCCGATGACTGCCAGGGTCTATGTTAATTTAACATAGCTATTGAAAATGACAATTTATAGTGGATTTTCCCATGAAAAAATGTGATTTTCCATAGCTATGTTAGTTTACCAGAGGGTAGTTGCCATGTTTGATGACACGTAGTCGACGTAGTCCAAATTTGAGCCAACCAAGTCGGATCGCAGCGGTCCCAGCGCCTGCTTCTCCAAGAGCTGCTTGGCCCAAACCTACCAGCTGTGCTTCATTGGATTGGTTTCTTGGGGAAAATCTTAACCGGAAACCATGGTTTTTACCATGAAATATGGGGAAAATCTACTGGAAACCATGGTTTTTTACCATTAACTATGGGGGTTTCCTGTAAATGTTCCCTTAAACCAACCCAGTGAGTGATACCAAAATAATCCCTTCCCCCTAATACGAAACGCCCCCCCTCCCCTCCCCTATTAATAAACACCCCGGGGTTAACTAGTTTTCATTAGGGGGCAAAACCCACACATGGTAGCTTTATGTTTAATTTGTTTTCTAAAGGGGATCAATTAAAAGTCAAATTGGCCAACCTGAAATTTTCCAAACTGGGAGATGGACCCTAGTTTTTAGTATTTGGGGGACGTTGAGTAATAGGGGGAAAGGATTCGGTGACATGGATTCATGGGTTCATCCTCCCAAGAATGGAACATGACAGGACACTCCTGTCATATAAATATCATGTACCTTCAATAAATCAACACACTATATAGCTGCCAATGATATTATTGAACTATAGATCTGCAAACATATCATGTACCCTTCAAATAGCAATATATGTATATTCCATATCGATATCATCTTAAATTGCTGGAAGGTAAAACACAACCGCCCACCTGTGCCAAACCGCTCGCCTTATTGACCTGGGCTGCATGGAGTTTCTCCTGACGTCGCGATGTGAAAAGCTGTGGTCCCCAAATAGACCCAGAATCTCCATTGACCCATGAACATGGGTAGTTTACATTAGTTTACCCGACCCATAATTCCAGTACTGCTTGGTGGTATACCTACCCCTCTGAAAAATATGAAAGTCAAATGGGATGATTATTTCCAATATATTCTATGGAAACATAAAAAACGTTCCAAACCACCAACCAGAGTATGTTCATCCATCTTTATGTGTACTTGGCTGTTTTGGGAGAAATACAGTAAAAATGGCCAAGATCCCTGAGTAACGTCAACCCTGGATTAGTAAGCCCCTACCATTTAAGTACTAGATTATCACATATTATCGCTATTTAGGGAGTATCCCCCAAAGTAATAAACCATGATTTATGAATCCGGGGTTGACAAAAACCCATAAGTAGACTATATGGAGGTTTCCTAAGTCATGGGGGTACCCCTATACTGGTTGGTGGTTTCAACCCCTCTGAAAAATATGAAAGTCAGCTGGGATTATTCTTCCCAATATATGGAGAAAAACAATATTCCAAACCACTGATATGTTTTACACCAGGAATCTTGATACATTTTATTTCAGGGTACCCCTATAGTTATGGGGAAAGTCCTATATTTCAGGTTAAGTCCTATATTTCAGGTTTCCTAAGTTATGGGGGTAGCCCTATATAAATCTCCCATTTTATCCATTTTCCTATAGGACTTTCCCTGAAATCATCCAGCGATTTCCAGCGTCCTTGAGGACGCGCAGCTCATCCGAGCCATCGACAACTCGACGACGAAGCGCCTCTTGTCTCGCCTGGAATTCACCGCCAGACATGGAGAAAAAAAAAAAAACATGGGGAAATTCATCGCCAGAAATGGGAAACACATAGGTCATTAAATGTCTCCATTGAACATCACCCAACCATTAGGTATATGGTCTATAATGGCTACTACAAGGTGATGTCCAATATTCCCAAAATGGGACAGTTAACAACCCCTGAAACATGTTGGATATGGATCTGATTGATCTGATTCTGATTTCTGGCTATGGTTCCAACGGTCCAATATGGTCAAATTCATGAAAAAAAACTATAAGTGTAGTATAGTATAGTGGTCTAATAATGGTCAATTGGGAAATGGGAAATATGTTGGAAATATGTTGGTAGCTTGGGAAATCTTGGGATATAGATCTGATTCTCCTCAGATCAGCCCCTTCAGAAATGGGGGTCCGTACCCAATGTGATGATCCCCCTGAGGCGGCAAGCCTAAGTCAAAATTAGACCACTTTATCTATATATGTGACGGGGATCATATTGAAACTATATACAGTACTATACATATATATATATATACTATAAATTAGTATTGAAACCCAAGTCACCTATATATACTATACTATTGTCATATATATAATATAATATATATATAATATAATGTATGTATATATATATATATTGTACCATACTATAATACTATACTATACTATCCCCAAGTCACCTATACTTAGTATTGAAACCCATGGTGACTTGGGGATCACCGCACAGCACCACCTCATGCGCTTTCTTCGTCGCCAACTGGGTGGCTACACGCCTCAGCGCTTCAAGAAAACTAGTGCTTCCTGCACAGGTAGCAACATGTAGCAACCTGAACTTGTTCAGCATCCCCATAGCATAGCTAGATTTATTAGAAAATTAGCATGGATTAACACATTGAACATTATCCAGCAGTTTTGGCAGTTCTCTCTCTTGTTTGGTTACTCAACAGCCATTATTAGTGGTAAAAATCACAATGATTTTTCACCATCAACCAGAAAACAAGGGTTGGGTCTGAGAAGTGCTCCCTGAAGAACTCAGCTCCCAACTCCTGAAACTCTGTGATCTGTTTCTGATTCTCTTTCTCCTGGTGATCTGACAAATCATCGAACCCCACTCCTGACACGGTAGATATAGATGTGTTTGTTGTGTAAAGGCAACAGTACCAGGTCCCCAAACAATTTATAACACACACCCAAAGCCACTGTGATTGTCTGCCCTTATGGAATCTGTAAGACCCCCACAACTGTTCAGATTCTGGTAATTTGTTCTACTGCGACCTTCCAACGGTGGGCACAAAATTCATTAATCTGAAGATTGGAGACCCATTCACCGATTCAGCCGTTATCGTGGTTTCAAACCCTCATGGTGGGGCATTTCCATGCATTTCCCCATTTGTTGGCCCTTCTTTGGGGTCCCATCCCTGCGAAAAAAGACACCAAAAGGCCGCCATCAACACGTCCTGCTCCGCTTTGAGGAAGCGTTCTCCGGCCAGGCGCTCCTGCCTGGATCGTTTTCATATAGGAAACCTGAAAAAGATGGGACGCATACGGTGGATGGTTGCGAAATCCTGCACCAGTTGGTAGATTCGTAGATGGTTTATCCCATTATTTATAGGGTTTCAACCATCCTTTTGGTGATGCAGCATTTCGCTGGCCCATCCACAGTATCATCTATACTACTATACCATCCTGGAAACACTTTTCTATCTTTTCGGGGATTACATTTATTTTATAAATATCTGCATCATGTTTGACGAATCACATGGATGATTCCCCCACTATGGTCAGGCCATTGTTCGGCGGCTATTTTTTTTTCGCAGACCAACTGCTAGAAACAACTTGATATGTGAATGAACCAGCTTGCACGGTGGTAAAAACGAGATTCCACTGCAAGCATATCACCAACCCCCCGACAATGGCATAGAATTTTCTTGAAGTGCCAAATAACCAACAACTATAATTACCAAATTAGAAAACTCGAAACTGGACGGGGATATGGATTTCTGAGTCAGGTCATTGGACGTTCCTCTGCATTGGTTGATGCATGACATTTGCAAGCCGATTAGTCCATGGTTCGAAGTTGTATACCTGTATATGATATGTTTGATTTTGACCACTGGTGCTTTCCTCAGTTTTTTTGTTCACACCAACTTCAACTGAATTCCTTTTAGCTGAAGCGTGTCGTTCAAGGCTTGCGGCAGTTTCGGGCATTCAGTGGTGCATTTGCATCTGGTCAAGTCGGTCTCCCAGTCGGTTCTGCCTTTCAAGTGCTTCTGCTCTCTGGCGTCTCATCGCCTGCGAGACGCAAAGTGGTGTTGATGCTGTTGAGAGCACAGAAAATAACTCGCGCCAACCCTGAAAGTACTCACGAGAAACAAGTCAAAGTACCATCCTGGGTTTAAAGAATCCTTTTGGGCGCATTGCCGGTAAATGAACTTGTTCGGCCGCTGTAGTTTCAACATGTTTCAACCATCAGGCCCATGTGAGGGAACCGATATGACAGGACTCCAACAAAACAGCCACAGGGATAAGAGTCACAAGCGTTATGACAAGAACAACCATTGGAACACTCAAAATATCTTAAGAATCTTAAGAACACTTTGAAGAACAACCAAAACAATCAGACGAACTAATATCAGAATAAGGACAACAGAGAGAAGCAAACAAAATCAACAAGTCAGACAGGCGAAGAAAAAAAAACAGGAAGCGTTCGTCGGTAAACCTTTCCCACTCTTGCCTCTTGCTCGGAGTTTGTAGTTGATTCGTCGAATCACAGCTTCTTAACATGGGAGATCCCCAAAACCATGGGTTTGAATATAACATGGTTATCCATTTTCCATGACTTATATAGATGGTTTGAGGAACCCCTCCATTTTAGGAAACCTCCATATTATCAAAGATTCGTCAATTCACTCTGCTATCGTCCCGAAGTTACATGACTTGATGATTGATCATCTTCCACTACGATGAGTCCTGTGGGAGAACTGAATGATTGGGATCTCCAGTCAACTCCAGCCCCCCCTTTGCGCGACACAGGTGACGAGCAAGTTCCGAAATAAGGTCTACACTGTCTACACGGCTGATTCATGCCATTCGGCAGCAAGTCTCGTGGGTTTCAGCTCGGGTCCATCAACCGAGCGAAGCTGCACGCTCTACGGGCTGAATTTGGATCTCAACATGGAGGACATTAGTAAAATTATATAAAATTATCAATTAATGGTGCACAAAAATGAATTAAAAAACAGTGTGAAGTCAGAAACTTCAAGTTCTGTAGCAACTTCAGATTCATTGAAGTTGTTGTCTTCCATGGTGGGGACACCATCATGCCAGGAAAATGCGAGCAACATCGAGCAACACAGCGACGCCAGTCCGACTTCGCACTTGCAAAGGACAACTTTGGCTTTCGCACAGAATTGGGCAACTCTCAGCTATTTCACTGACTGAGGAATTCGGATTTCTGCTCTACCTCTTATTCATCTTATTCGTTTACATGTTCTATTGAAATCAACAGCAGTTCAGAAGCGCCTAGAGCGGAAGCACGCCTGTTCTAAGCAGTCTGCAATCAGCAGAACTCATGGCACAAATGGATTGCCCAGCAATCCCTGTACGAAAACAGCGACCAGAAGCCACATCGACGCAATTTTCACCGCTGACCCGTTTCCGGAGGCAATGATGATCTTGTTGGGGTCCTGACTTCCCGTCAAACGCATCCAAAATGCAGAACTAGAGACTAGAGCAGGCACCATTTGGTGGATGAGTTGGTCACAAAATTGTACACATATCCGAAAAGGACGCGTCATTAAGTGGGTTTTGTAATGTCCATTTTTGTTTGAAACATATCCAGTACAGTATGTGTCCCAAGCTTCCCCGAAAAGCTTCCATACGGTGGGTGGTTGCGAAATCCTGCATCACCGATGGTTGAAACATGTTGAAACCTAACGAAAAGAATGGGATGTTTTCCACCTATCAACTGGTGCAGGATTTCGCAACCATCCACTGTAGCATGTTGTTACAGCTCTTTCACCCATTTTCGCTAGATCACAGCCGAGGGTCGGGAGATGCGTCAGAGTTCGCAGATTCGACGCAGAAGGCCCAGGGGCCCAAGACGCCCTGCGAAGTTCACATCCGGTGGGTGGCTCATCCATCCCCAAACAATGCTAATGCAATAAGTTGATTTATATAATTAAGAAAATTAAACAACACAATGGAGATTTAAGGTGAAATATGGTGAAATAACCAACAACAAATGTGATTTAACCAGCAAAAATGATCTCTCATCGGTCCTTAATAGAAGAGTGTGGGTTGTGATTGTACAGTGGTGAAGCGGCCAGGTTTGATGTGAAACTCCGCTGGCTCGTGATGATTGAATTCTTCATGTAAGTTGCGAAAAATGCACATGACATATAAACATTTCAGGATGTTTAAGAGTCCTGCAGATTTGGCAATCTATTGGTTCCTTCCATCTAATTTCTCGATCTGTTGATCGGGAAAAATCACAGGGCAGGGACCCAAAACAGTGTGCCTCCATGCTCTCTCGGCAGCCACTGGCAACAAGGCACCACCTATAGAGTCTTGGAGACGAAACGCAAGAGTACAGGTATGATAATCTGACGAGTCAATTCGACTCAAAACTGGTTTATGATGATGGATGACGGATGACGGATGATGGATGACGGATGATGGACGATGACGATGACGATGACGGTGACGGTGGTGGTGGTGGTGGTGGCGGCGGTGGTGGTGATGATGATGATTACTAGTGTCATCATTATTATGACTACTGAAGCTACCCACATTCCTGCCACGCAAGCATATGCAGAGCTCGTGCGGCCCAAATCCAGGCCACATCATTTCCCACAAATGGACCAGCCCAACATTATACAAGGCTATATAACCAACCAGCCAAAAATGACCTTAGAATACCTTAGAGAGCTGTCTAGAAGAAACAAGACCTTCCACTGGAGCATGACATGTGCAAAGTTCCATCATTATTAAGACTAATCCCAATTGAAAATACAAAACATATTCTTCAATTTAAACATCAACCATGCATTTCCTCATTCGTATATTATATGATATATACATGTATGTATGTATACATATACATATATATTATATATAGTGTATATATATAT
>Ga0126342_10002473_pt1 | contig 28858 bp, 29 predicted proteins | sample Cyp1metagenome_FD_92528 | JGI IMG/M metagenome (GOLD analysis project Ga0126342, IMG submission 92528) | Coral microbial communities from Lord Howe Island, Old Settlement Bay, Australia - Cyphastrea 1 metagenome | ecosystem: Host-associated > Invertebrates > Cnidaria > Coral ... | reverse complement strand
TGAGAGAACTTGTGGTTGAAATTACAATTTGAAGATACATGGCCGGACATCTTGCAAAGTTGTGTTTGCCATTTCTTTTCATGAGAGAACTTGTGGTTGAAATTACAATTTGAAGATACATGGACGGACATCTTGCAAAGTAGTTTTTGCCATTTCTTTTCATGAGAGAACTTGTGGTTGAAATTACAATTTGAAGATACATGGCACGACATCCTGCAAAGTAGTGTTTGCCATTTCTTTTCATGAGAGAACTTGTGGTTGAAATTACGATTTGAAGATACATGGCACGAGATCTTGCAAAGTAGTGTTTGCCATTTCTTTTCATGAGAGAACTTGCGGTTGAAACTCAGTGATACCACCAATGAAGAGCTTGTGCACACAGTGAGCATTGCAACTTGAAGCACGAGACGATATAAAGACAGACCCAGATCTGGTTCTTTTTCGTGCTGAGATGTCAATCGCTTGGCAGGCCAGCACGGCCATGACAACGAAGAGCAAAATGCTTTTCATTGGTCGGGGCTTAAAGCGAGATGTTGCGGCCTTATTGCTGGCTAGGACGGCTAGGACTTCCCCTAAAGCTGTCAGCGGTTGGATGGGAAACACTGGCCTGGAACCACTAAAAAGCCAACTCTGAGCTGCCCTGAGCCAACTCTTTTCTTAGTCAAGCACTTCTTCTCTTGACCCAGCGTTTCACCACTTTCAGCAACGACACGTTGCATCCCTGCAAAGCACGGTTGGCGCTAGTCTCCGACCGTTTTTTCTTAAATGTTTATTGAAAACTCAAGCTCTCGGTGCAGTCTCCTGCACTTTTGACATTTTTTAGCAAAATCGAGCTCGCCCTACAGTCTGGCGCAATTTTTTCAGGCAGGTTTCCCGAACCCAGGCCGGCAAGCGCTAAAACAGGCGATCGCTGGAGCCACCAAAATCTGCAACAAAAGGATGTTTCGCACACTTCCTTTGCTTTACCCGGTCACTCATGTGCACAAAGACATGTTTTGCACGCTGACTCTTACCATGATCTAATGATTCCATTCGCTACTGTGTTAAGTGTGCTGTGGTCTGGAATTGCTGTTGCTCATTGACACTTGCCCCCCGTCAGGATTTCTCATCTAATCTTGCTTTAAGAACATGATGTAACTAGTGTAACGCAATTTAGCGCAATGCAACCTATGCATCTAAATAAATTAAGTTATGAACTATATATACATCCATGTGGAGATGTGAAGTGTGTGGGTGACATTTGTTGAACAAACCGCCCTATGCCCGTTTTGCTCACTCAAAAAACATGTTTGCGTTTGCCGTCATTAATCCTTCTAAGGTTCTTGTTGCCGGTCCCCAACTCAGACTGTGAAAGAGTTCCACGTGTGATGCGTTCATTTTACCGTCTTGCACCCTCAGGTCTCATTGGTTGCCTTGTATCTACTTGAGTGCCTGTCAGCCAAAAATGTGGGCGCCTCTCCAGATATTGATTTTGATCCACACCAGGGACACCTTCGGCTAGTTGCAGTGATCGTTGCAAGACATCCCGGTGATCGCTGATAAACCTTTCAATTTCCCAGACATTTTGTTTAGTAACTATAAAAACATCGAAATTGAAGCAGGCAGACTGCCTTGCCATTTGCACCATGTCTTGAGTTGGAGGAGTGGCTGCTGGTACAACGAATTTCCGCTGCCGTTGTTTAGCGATCCAAGCTTATTCAGACCAGTTTCAAAGCTGCATGAAAACATGTTTAGATTTTTACTTTGCAAATCACATGTATACGCACGTGTATGAACAAATGCTAGGGTGCAAAGCAGTGCTTAACCTAGCCCTCCGCGACACTGGTAGTGATCAAGACGTGCATATACTTTGGACAAGAAAAATATGGTCCATCCTCAAAGCAACTTGCAGCTGAGTGCAGAGTTGAAACTGGAACTAATTGTTCAGCATTTTCAAACATTGATTTGATATTGGCCCACTATCTCACTAAGACCAGGCCCGGTAGAGCTTCAAAACACTGCGATGGAGAGAACCTGTGGATGGACGTGGTTCAGACATGTCTCAGCAATTGAAATGATTAGCACCAGTCTGCCCTGAATTGGAAGGCGATGGCCGGGCAGGGATCAGGTGGTGCCGACCAGGATCTCTCAGAATTTCACAATAGAACGTGCCAACGTGCCTGTGAGTCTCTCTGAAGGACATGGATGTCATTGGTTGGGATGGTGGTGCGGAGGGACAGGACGACTTGCTTGGCTTTTCTTGTGAGGGAAAGGCTGAAACATCATGCAATCATTCGGTTTGTTCAGAAATGGGGTACGTTATACATCGTTGTACTTTAATGGTTCTAGGAGCTCGATAGTGAGTTCAGAACTGGCGAGTGTTTGGAGGTGGAATTTGAGGACACCTGGGGACATGCAGATTTATTTGGAAAACATGCGTACATGATGTATTCTTTGTGTTGATGTCAGCGTTTACGTTGAGATTTATGAGGTTTCTGTCATGTCACTATGTACATATATATTTTTACACTGTGTCTACGTCTGAGTATAAACCCCCAAACAATATCGTTATCCGAGTAAAATTCGGGCCAAATATACTTCTTGGGACTCAACATATCAGCATTCTAAGTATTGCCAAACAAATTGCCTAATAATTGAATGTTATTTGAGAAATGTATTCATGTTTTTTTTTCCGGTGAGAATTGGCTCTAAGCACTTCCACTTGAAATTGAAATGGAATCCAAACTGGTTCAGAATGCAATTAGAATGGACTTTTTCTATGGATTTTTAGGAAGGTCACCAAAATTAGGGTCTTGATCTCGAGGGGGGGTCAAACTCAGCATTTTATTTAGGTTCCCGCTTATTTCTAGGCCACCCCCTTTGCAAGTCTGTGGGGAAGAGTTTTTGAGTTGCAACTTCACGACCTGGAGAGTTTTCGAGGTCAGATTCCACGCAAAAAAAACAAGGAGGGGGAAAGAAACAGGAAAAACAATGAAACAAACAAATGCCTCCCAAACAGGTTGGCTGACTTGTTCTGGGTTTCGCTGATCTGTTCGGAGGCGGACCGTAATGGAAATGGCATGTAGAGCATGGTGCGAGCATGAGGACGATGATGAGCTACCAGACGATGACGGCAGCCCTGCTTGATTCTGCTTTCTTCCTCTACTTTTTTGTGAAAGTACTCCTACCAACTTGTTTCCTCCTGGTAATTAGTTTGGATTGGGGAAGGGCCTTTGATGAAACCAGTTTTGCAATGAGTTCTGTCATCAAACTCTGTGAAATCTCTACGTGCTCAGTTTTTTCCAGGCGATGAAATGGGTGAAGATGAGGAGGTAGGGTGATGACTGTGTCGACGATGTCCAAGAATTATTCTGCAAAGCCGCTTGCAGATTGGTGTGGTTCCGGAGAACGAAATCTACTCAGATGAGGTACAGAAGGGAGATGGGGTGAAAGGAGGTTTAGGGTTTCCATGCAATTCCTCACTGGCCTCATTTGAATAATTATTGACTCGACTGTCAAGTTATGCCCTTGCTGTAGCTCATTTGTTGTAAACATTGTAAGAAACAAGGTGTAGAAATATCAAGTCGTCCCCAAAACTTCCGCCGCTGTTGGCCTTGCAGGACGCCGGTCCTCATGTAGATGACGCCTTGGTGACTTGCTCTTCAAAAGAACCTAGACTGGTTCGGCGCGTTTTGGCGCTCCATTTGGTTTCCTTTCCTGATCGCCGTTGCATCAGCTGAGGTGAAGGTTGCTGGGAGCCCAGTTTGTCAGTCCTTGGTGCTTGGTGTGGCCAAGATGGGCATCTACCAGCAGCAACTGATGATTTGGTGGCCACGGCACCGGCTGAGGTCCATGCGGAGAGTGTCCTCTCGGTGGCCATCAGCCCGACGAATCGGAGCATGCTCTTGACTGGTGGACAGGTCATGCCGGCGCTCAACCTCAACCCACTGGGAAACGGACTAAGGAAACCACCAAGCCGGATAGCTTGATGGAGGGTTTTTTTGATTGACCGTAGGCAGTTGCTTTTTGAATGCTGATGGCCAGGATGATGTTGCGGTGCTGTGGACGATCGAGGAGGACAGTCAGTTGAAATTGTAAGTGTCATAAACTGTCGCAAAACTTCCAATGTCATCCAATTGGATCATCTTTGAAACCTGAAGGGTATTTGATCCCTTGATTTTACGAAAGCCAGCTTTCAGGCAAGGCGAAGTTGCTCATTGCGAACGAAGTGAGAATAGGGGTTCTGGGGGGGTGGCTGAAAACATGGACAATTTTGAGGCAATTATGCACCTAATAGCCGTGGTCGATTTTGAGGCTGATGTACCAGGTGGCAATTGGGTGACGGTGGGGTATCGATTCCTCCCAGGCGCACGTCTGTGGGGGTGTAAAGGTGGCAGGAATGAAGGTGGTGGAAGGCGCGTACGGATTGGAGTTCCGGGGCGAGGTGTGTGATGGGGCGAGAAGGTTGGAGGGAAGAAAGAGCGTGGCTTGGGCGGGCCTTTTGGGGTGGGGCTCTTTTAGGTGGCTGCTGGGAAGCAAAGGAGCCCGCAGGGTGAAGGTTGCAGATGGCTGCTGATGCCTGGGGGTGGGGGGGGTTGGAATGTTTGCTGCAGGCCAGGCAAGGTGAAGTTGCTCGTTCGGAATGAAGTCAAAGCAGAGGATGTGGGGAAAAAGTGGACAATTTGAGGCAACTATGCGCGTAGGAGTGGTAGGTTTAGCGGTGTATGTGCAGCGTTCGGTAGTAGGTGGGCATTGCGTGTGGTGAGGGTTTGCTGTTGGTCCCACCAGCTCACTGCATTCCCATCCCCCTTCACTGCATTTTCCAGACACCCCACAGAGATTCCTTCTCCACAGCCGCCTGTAACCCATTCCTCCTTGCTTCCCTTGCCGCCGACACCACCCTGTCCCGTAAATACCTCCTCTCTCCTTCCGGGCTCCTTTGCGCCCCAAAACCTCTTTAAAAGAGCCCGCCATTCCACTTCCTCAAACACGCTCTTCACACTTTCCCTGCCATTATAACACTTCTTTTCCCCGCTCCTTCTTCCTACACATTCCTTCCTTCTCTCCAAAGACACACCACGGGCGCACCCAAAGCAGGCCTCACCATGCCGGCTCCTCAGCCTCCCAAACGATGCCTCAACCAACCCCCAAGCGCAATCCCTGCCATGCTCTCCACTCTCCTGCCTCCCTTCCAACTAGTCCCTGTCTTTCGTCCCCTCCTCTCAGGTTCTTGTGCGAACGCAAAGCATATATACTGTATTTGGTCTTGCGGGAAGTTGCCCTTTGATTACTTGTGAATTTTTCAGGAGACCGGCGGCTGCAAATGCAAAGAGAGATGTCGCCTGCTTTGGACTCAAGATGACTCAAGTCTTCAGATGTGCTTCAAAGTTTCAGTTCTTCAGATCAGCCTGTGGAACCATCTGCTTTTTGAGGCAAGGACACACGGATTCAGTAGTGGATGCTGGCTGCTCAGTTTTTCGGATCAACTTCGTGAAGCAGGATTGCTGCATTGTATATCATTGATTTAATATGTATAAATGGGTATGGGTCAAAATTAGGTACCCCAATAATTGGATGGTTAATACTAAACTAGACTAACATCTGTGGTCCCCTAGGTCTTCCATTTTGACCCACATCCAAATATTCTCCATTAAGTTACGGTCTATTTTAGTCTATTTTCCCATATTTTCCCAATGTTTCAAGCCTTTCCGATTGCCGAGGTTGCTTTTAGCACGGATGGTGTCTATGCAGCCACAGGATCTTACGACGGCACCGTGAGGCGGACGTGTGTCGTGTTTTTTGCCCCGCGGGACAGTAGGATAGAAAATTAACATCCGATTCCATATGTAAGATATGTAGTTAATGATGGGATAATTTTTTTCATGACTTTTCTTGATCTTTTCGGGGGTTAGAAACGGGCGAAATTCCAAAGAACCCAAGGTAACCAGCTCCAACGCAGCAGGATATGGAACAGTGGTGATGGATCACTGGTTCAATGCTTGGAAGGGCCCTCCAAGGCCAGGCAGTCAAGATTCAATGGGTGTAAGGCCTTGGACAAAACCTGCAGGAAGTGGAATGGATACTTTGGCATCCGAAAGGTGCTCTGCCCAGTAGTTGGGTCTGGTGGTAGCGGTGGGGCCGAAAGCGATCATGTGATGAAGACATGGTTGCGGAAGACCTCCTCTCTTCTGGACGAAGGTTCGTTGGATTTCTGCTTTTCTGTGAGTCATTTGCAGAAGTGGCATAGCGGCAAAGCCTTGACTCAGGTCATGCCATTCTGGCAGGGTCAAACGACACCATGGCTTGGATGTGGTGGGCACCGACTGGCAAAGTCATGCAGATCTTTGCGGGCCATGCTGCGGGTGGATGCCTCGGCTCCGGCGCAGTATTTTCAGCGGTCCAAGCTTATCAGCTGAGGCGTTTCCTGTGGATGTTGGGGGCTGGGTGGCAAGGCCTGCCTGGGATCTGTGGAGGGATTTGGGTTGGCATTGCTGGCATCATTTTGTTTTGGATGAGCAGAGCCAGAGCATTTTGGTTAATCATTGGTCAAATCACCCCACTGGCTTGGAATTTGGAGGTTGTCGTCACTGGTTCTGAAGACCATGGCATCATCGTGCGCAGACCTTATACTGTGTATTTGGGAAGAGTTTTCAAGCCAGGTTCATCACATGCACTTGTCAGGTTCAATTTCAGGTCGCCCAATGTAAAGTGAACACGCAGCGACACATGGCCCAGGGTTGAGAACAAAACAATGAAGGGCCGGCGTACAAAACACATGGTCAGCTGGGTTTTCAAAGGTGGAATCCACGTGCTGGAACCCCACAACATCACATTCGAGAGGCTGGAGAGTTGATAGAATTGCTGCCTTTTGCTGGAAGCCTTCCAGATTCTGATAAGACATTCCATAGGAAGCTCTGGATGTGCAAATGTGGGAATATTCATTTAGGAACCCTGACTCAAAATAGCATGAGAGAGGAGACGCAAGAAAGGGTCATGTTCATTCCATTCAGGAAACCGCTGATGCGAATAGCCCCGTTCTAGTGTACGAGAGGTGCATGAAAGCTCCGTCATCTCCATCTGCTCGCATCCCGAATCCCCAATCGTAGCCACCTTGGACTTGTGAGCGATGAAGAGTTTTCTGTCTCAGAATTGCTTAAAGAAAAACTGCAAGTTTCATCCCGATGCTTGGTGGTGAAACCCAAGGTTTCCTATCAATAGTGGTTGAGTTTTGTCTTTTTCTGACGAAATCCAAGTCTTTGCTGCCATTGTTGCTGCTTAACTTTCAATTTTTCTGCCCCTTAAAGCGCCATTTTTGCTGGTCAAATCACCATTCAAATCCCTTAGCGTCCGCGCCAAGTCAAGAAGATCAAGAAGCGCCCAGGTCGTAACAGGTGCGGAAGATGCTACAGCCAAAGTTGTGCAGATTGAGACTGGCAAGGCCGGGATGCCCTGAAAATCCGATGTTTGATCATCATGTTCCCCTTAAAATTGCCATGAAATAGGACAAGTATGGATAAGTCCTGGAAATGTAAATCTACTATTTTTGGGCATACCCAAATGCTCGAAACTTCAGGACATTTGCTAAATCATAGATGGAACCTCAAGAACCCCATGCCAAGTTTGGTAAGTTTCAAGATGCGCCTCAGGTGCTTGCGCCCCTGCCGGGTCACATCGACTCTGTAGAAGCTGTGGCGTTGCAGCCCTGGAAAACAGCTCCCAGTTTGTGTTTGCCCCGAAATGTGGGATTTACCACGAAATAATACACAATATGGCCTTTTCAGTGGGGAAAATGATGATCAAGCAGAATCAAGCATCAACATTTGGGACGTACCGTCCCCGATTCTTGGAGGAACCCATTTTGTCATGTGCTGAACTTGAATCATTCGGTGAACGCGGAGGTTTAGCAATTCCAGCAAGGGAACGCTTCTCCTTGCCACCGGCAGTATGGATGGAACCGCCAAGGGCTTGGACGAAACAGATGCTTCTGTACTTCTTAGCCTATGGGAGATACACCAAGCCCCACAGTTGATGTGATTTGTCAAGGTCCAGATTTGGGATGCGAAATCGATGGATCTCAGATGTACAGTGAAGGTGCATTGTGCTCTGCTCTTCTACGCTGCAAGGATAATTTTCAAAGTCAAAAAATAAAACACCTGGCGGCTGCAGGAGCACTTTGAGAAAGGTGGTATTGTGGTCGCCTTGGATGTTCACTCTCTGGTTCTGGCTGTTTCTGGCTGCTTCCATACCAAGTATGTAAAAGGCTCCGTGACAGGACTCCAACACTATCTGCACGATCTCAGCTGTTCCCAAAAGGTGAAACTAAAGTGGCTTCCTGGGTCAACCTTCGGCAATTGGCAGGGAACCTCTGATCTCAGGGTCGGGAAAGTTTTTAGGCGACAGGAGCACAAGCAAATACGAATACAACATGCTTGCAATTGCTGCACTACTTTTTGAATGGTGTGGACCCTTGATCGTTGATGATGTTGACGCGTTTGGGCTCAATCTACCCATCGGTAGATATATCCATATCCATATCACTCCCACAGTTGATTTGCATGATTCTTGTAATTTTTTAGGTAGATTCAAACTGCCTTCATAGACCTTCAAAAGGGGTTGGATTGCCAAAATATGCCAAAATGATGAGCACGGTCCAATGAACCTAACAAATGCAGCATTTCAGCAGAGCATGTTTCAGACCTTCTCAAGACTTCAAACAAGTCTCAAGTCGTGAATTTCTTGAGGCCAACATGTTCTTCAAACTTGGATATACTGCATTTGATTTTGTTTTTTTCCTGGGTTTCAACTTGGGTGGCTCATTGCTACTCATCATTCATCGCCGCCGCCAGCCGCCATGACGATGACCAATTTCGAAATGGAGCCACCAGAAGCAGCAACACCGCCTGCGGCTAAGGCTCGGCCATTTTGGGGGGAGCCATTTTGATTCACCGGGTGATTTTTTCACCGCCTTATTGGAGGGAGACTTTCTGTGGCTGCAGTGGCTGCGTTGTGGCTGCAGGTCTTTGTTCCGTTATGGGCCAAAATCACACTGGCCGGACTCCTGGTGCTGCTCTGATCTCAGAATTCCGGTGCCATCAGAATTCGCGCCTGTTGCCTCTTCCATCCTCTTCCGAGGAATTTTTCTTTCTTGAAATGTCTGGAATGAGGAGTGTGTATACCTTGATTCGAGCTGAAGCGTCTGTAGAAGCTCAGGCGAAGCGGATGCACGTTGTGATACAACACACCAAAAAGTCATAGTGAAACAACAGTCCTTTGGGCATTTCCGGCATTTCCTGTTTCTGTTTAAGTTGCACCAAAAAGACGCAGCAGAACACTGAAAACAAATTGTTTAAGTTGGGGAATTCCGGTGTGCTCTGTGCATGCACAAATCTTCTAAGCTGCTACGGCATGTGTTAGAAACCGCTCAGCATTTACCTTGGAAAATGCATCTCGCTAGACATGATTTAGCAAGTGTGGCCGAATTCGCGCAGAAGCATCTTTGAAGATCTTTGGAGTTAATTGCTGAAGCACGAAGCAACAGCCTTACTTGTTGAAGCTGATTGCCTAGAGGGAAGGGACATGTTTGTAGATTTTCCGCCGAGGATGCAAGCTAGGATTGGAACGTCATGACATTTAACTAAGCTAGTGCGAGAGATTCTTGGCAACTCACAATGTTGGAATTGCAAGACCATGATCTGAGTATATCTGAGTAGGGTTTTTCTGCGTACACTTTCAGACGATCTTCACGCTTGATAATTTTTCAGATGGGAGAAATTATTGGAACACTGTGCCCTGGTCCTGGATAATCATCGGATAATCAAGATCCCTTCAAGCTTCACTGGTTGGTGGTTTGGAACATTTTCTATTTTTCCATTCAGTTGGGAATAATCATCCCAACTGACTTTCATATTTTTCAGAGGGGTTGGTCAACCACCAACCAGCTTCAAGTTGAAATAAGTTGAACAGATGGAGAATTGACCTTTGGAGGCTGATATGCAGTTCAGCATCGACCAGATCAAGAAAGAGTTGACTTGGACGAAGGTGACATGGCTGGACTGATGGACTGGAGATATGGGTCACAAAGTGTCACAAAGATGATTTTCTTATAGCGATTTAGAATGATTTAAGGATTTAGATCTATAGCTGCCAATAGCGATTTCATCTATTTCAATGAATCCAGGTGCCCCCTTTCTGTGTATTGCAGGCATCCTGGAGGTGTTTTTCTTTTTGGGCTCTACACGGCCCGGGTAGAAATTTATGGTTATGAAGTTATGATTCAAAGGAAGTTTGGAAGCGAAACTACAAGTTACGGATGAAGTTTCGAGATCGCTTTCACATCATCTCAGCCCAGTATCGTCTCAACTCTTCAACATCATCTCAACTTCAACGTCATCTCAACATCACACATCTCAACTAAACATCATGTCAACTTCAACGTCATCTCAACTTAACATCATCTCAACTTCACATCATCTCAACTCAACACCATCTCAACTTCACCATAATCTCAACTCTATCTGATCTGAACTTAACATCACCTCATCTTCTTTATCATCTTCTTTATCATCTTCTTTTCTCATAATCTCAACCTCACATCATCTCTGCTTTACATCATGTCCACATTATTTCAACTCCACTCTCTATGGTGTTTTGCAAAACTGTTGGACTTTGTGGCATGAAGGATCATGAAGGTAGGATTTGAGAGGTGGACATTACGCAATACATTTTTTCCTCCTAGTAAACGTGTCTCGCTGGTTTGTGAAAGTAAGGTGGGGTTGTGCGCCGGGTGCGGTGGGGGCGTGTTCATGTCTGCGCCGGCAATGAAACTGAGGCATCAAGGTGACTGTTGTCTGAGTTTACAACTCTCGTGCTAGCGTGTTTTGCAAGTGCACGGTTCCTTTGTGCCGTGAAACTGTCGCCTCAGAGTCGCCTCGGAGTAAGTTTCCGATACTGTTGTGCATTGGTGCTATTGTGTTTTGCAGCTCTGGGAAACTGCGTAGCGGAACCGCTGCATCAAGGTATCTCCAGGGTAGCTTGCTAACCGGTGTTTTGTGTTTTGCAATCGAATAACTACTGTGCACAATCGAATCTGCGTCAACGTTGCTGTTCGGCAAGATTTTCTCCAACTTTGGCGCCTTGCATTTCCGGTTACAAATTACATATTTTTTAGAATACGCTTCAAAAAAGTACTTTTTGCGCTTTTTGTCTGCTTGAGATCCAGTTGAGAGCTCAAATTGCCGTGTGCCTGTGCGCTGGTGCCATGCTCGCTCTTCTTGAATTGCAGGGTCAAAGTGATGTCTCCTTTCTATACGCTGGCGCCATTGGTCTTGCATCTTGGTGCTCTGCGACGTCGAATTGATATCAGGGTGGCCATTGATGCGTGTCTCAGGTGTCAAGAGAGGGTGTCAAGGGAAAGCTTTCAAGAGACCGTGATGTCAAAAGAAAGATATGTCAACAGAAATGGCCGGGGAAGAGATGTCAGCAGAAAGAGCTGTCAAGAGGAAGATATGATGTCAAGAGAAAGAGATGTCAGCACAAAGAGGTGTCACGATGAGATGACAGAAGGAAGAGATGTCAAGATAAGATGACAAAAGGAAGAGATGTAGAGAGAGAGAGAGAGCAGTCAAGAGAAAGACCGTAGTTATACGTATACAAGAGATGTCAAGGTGTGCTGCGTTGGGCATGCAAAAAGGGGAACAGACATCTGATGATTCAACACTGTGACTTGGGAAAGACATTGTTACTGAGCCGGCGCTGCTTGCTTGCTTTGGAACGATTTTTGGACCCAACAACTTTCTGGATCTGGCATTCCTACAACACTCACATGGCTATGGGTCAATACCTATAAGTTACCATTTTTAGGGGGATGAACATCCATAGATCCCAGCTATTTTGATGTGAACTACAGGGGTACTATTGGTTTTGACACACTGCCACATGTTGAAGCTTCGGCCCGGCTTGTGTCGCTCAGGAGAAAAGGCAGCTACTCAGTCGGGTGGCTGCGGCCGAGAAGGGCGAAAAGGCGTCGGCCTGACCTTGATGATCCCAGAATTGGTTCAAGAGAACTTTTGGTTCATTACAATATATTACAATACATTATATAATATATATTTAAATAAATAGACATTATATGATATTATATAATATACTATATTGAATATGTACTACTATATATATATACTTATAAATAAATAAATAAACAAACAAATAAATAAATAAATAGATAAATAAATAGATAAATAATATTTCAATGCTTCACCCCAAACATGTACAAGGGGCACTGTGCCTCGCTCCCTTTACTACAACAATGAAGTATACTATGTATCTCTAAGCATTTATCTGATTTGTACTAGAAGCTGCTGACAAGTGCCTGTTTTGTTATGTTGTGCACAGTTGTAAATATGGGTTCAGATCTTCCAGTGGCTGGATTTAAGTACGATCTTCACCATGGGCACCTTTCAAGAATGTTTTTTGGTTCAGGTTGGGCGCTGGTCAAGAATGGCTTTGTTGTTCCCGAATGCTTAGCGGGGTCCTGTTTTCTTGGTCGGCGGTCTGCGGGGGTCGCAGCTCGTGGCTCGGTGCTCCAATCGCGTCTCGCTGTACCAAAAGGGGCCTGTCAAAAGACCCAATGTGTCGTTAAGGTGTGCAATGTCGTTTTCCGAGGGGTGGCATTTGGTGAGAGTCAGGCTTGAGTATGTCGAACTAATTGGGTCGCAGATTGCGTGCCTGTGGCGAAATGTCGTCTATTAGGAGGTTTGGGAAGATGTGAAATGTAACTTTTGTGTGGCAGTCGCTCTAACCGGGTCCCAAATGCCGTGCCTACGGCGAACGCTGCAAGACATGTCTTTTTTTGGAGGTTTGGGAGGGCGTGGGAAGACGTGAAATGTAGCTTTTGTGTGGCAGGCATGGCGCTTGGTGAGAATCAGTCAAGTGTAGAGCATGAAGTGTAGAGCATGGAGTGGGGAGTGTGGAGTGCAAAGTGTAAAGTGTAGAGTGTACAGTGCGGAGTTTGAAGTACAGAGTTTGGAGAGTGGAGTGTAGAGTGTGGAGTCTGAAGTGTAGTGTGGAGTCTAGAGAGAGGAGGGTAAAGTTTGCAGTGTCTTGTGAGGACGATAGAGTGTGGAGTGGGGTGTGTAGCAGTGTGGAGTGTGAAGGTGTGTGAAGGTGCGTGAAGTGTGTAGAGCGTGCTGTGTGGAGTGCCTTTTGTTTAAGAACAGCAACCGTGGTTTCCTGTAAAATTTCTCTTCAACCAACCCATTGAGATGACGGTTTTCTGTCAACAAGAGTCGCTTTTTTATCGAAACTACTCGACGAGCGCGGTGTCGGTCTTCGCTGGGAGAGGCGCTCAAAGCAGAGCTCGGCAGGGTTTATGCCAATTTGCAGGCGCCTCCGAAACTCCGTGATGGCCAAAACCTGATCGGATGATGGCTTCGTTTTTGTGAACCAGAAATCTGGGAAAAGGACAACTGAATCAATTCAAAGTGAAGCAGGAATCAAAAGGAATGAAAGAAACAGGCAGAGGAGACATCCTAATGTGAGAACATGGCAAAATAAATTTGAATTTGAGCCGAATCCACCTGACACTCCCAGGGCAAGAACTACACACCTCCAGAGGATCCCGATGATGATGGAGAGGCCTTGCATCACGTGGAAACGCTTAGATCAGTTTGCAGCAATTTTGGGGCTGATGGGGCTGTTTGGTGTGGGAGGACCGTCCAGAATCGCCAGCACGCTTCGAGCCATTCTTAAAATCGGGGGACTTGACAGACTTGAGAGACTAGATTTGTGAATGATTTATAAAACGAATTGCGAAGGCTTTACTGTGACCAGAGGTGACCAGAGGTGTCCAGAGGTGACCAGAGCCAAGGACTATAATTCCTGCACCGAAGATGAACATCTCGCACTGTGTGCGCTGCAGACCCAGACTGACCCAGACTTTCACCACGCATGTTGTGCCTTGAGTGACTGGGTCAGATGATACCCAGGTTGGTACAGCAAGACAGAGACAATATCATTCAGAAGTCCAGGACATGTGCTGGGTGTCTGGTCCAGCATTCAACAGTTGGGGTTGTCTGAAAAGAGGGTACGGGTACCCAAACTTTACGGGTGTTTATCATTTTGACTACTAACATAGCCATTCTGCATTCTGAGGTCTATCCAATTTTCAGACAAACCCGGCAGTGTGGGCAATCTCATAGTCAAAACGAATCCGTTTGCGATGATCCGCCGCTCGCTAAGATGGGTCTTCCGGAAAGACAAGTTCAAAAGGTGCTTCATGCAGGACCGACACGGGTGAGAATATGTGAGAATATTGGACTTTGAGAGTGCTACAAAATCTAGAAACTAATCAGTTTCTAACCACTGAGTTACTTTCCAAAAGTGCCTGTCTTGTGAAGGCGATACCCGAATTGTCGGACCATTGCACCATGTGTAACTTGCCAACAAGCGGCTTCTGGAAATCCTGCTTGATGTGAGTATTATCTAACGTGGTCGCGCGTTGACCAACACGAGATAGCAGCAAGCCATAGCATGCTTGGCCGCATCTTGCAGAGCGTTGCAGCTTTGCCATTTCAGCTTCAAACAATTATGCTTACTGTATATGATGTTATATGTACTATGGATAATATATATATATAATATATATAATATATATATTATATATAATATATATATACACAATTATACACACACGTACATTCATAATACATTGACATGGATTCAAACACAACATTGAGGGGTGCACCTGTACAAATCCAAACAATAATATCTTTGCCAAAAAAGTGGGCTCTCTACTTTGCGGTAGAGTGTATTTTGAACCTGCACGTGACCCTGGGCCTTTTCTCCTCATTCTTTCGTTTTCAAGATTTGCATAAGAGCGAGTTGTAGGGGAAAACTTCTCAAAGTGCAATGTCAGGTTTCAGACTTTGCCTTATGTGGTTGCCCTGCTAATCCCATGCTGACAAGTGTGGCAATTCAGGCTTTGTGGATGCTGCTGTCTATGGCTACAAGAATTGTGAGCTACTCAAGGTGGGATTTTCTGGTGACGCTGCCATCGACACGGCGCCGAGGCAAAAGCTATTGCGTGACCCACGGACCGGGTTGTGAAGGATGTATGAAAAAGTATGCTGAGGAGCCATGGGCATGGGAATCATGGGAATCATGGGAATAATGGGAATCGGTCCGACAATATCTTTGTAGCTGCAGCATTCTAAGATTTCTAAGAGTAACTACAAAGTATTGATCTCTTTCTGCATTTTCTGCTTCGATTTTCGTTGTGTTCTTCATTGCGACGGTCTTGATCAGCATTAAATATGAACAATTGTTCCCAAAAGTGTGGTCACACTGAAGGGAGCTTTACGGCAAGTGTTAAGACCTGATGCCTATTCCAGGTCCCATTGCGTTTCCTCATGTTAGGAGGAAGATAAGCAAACATGCTGAACTTTTGGAGAGAAAAACATGGGAAAAACTTTGGAGGGAAAAACATGGGAAAACCAATGTCTGAGTCTACTTGTTGACCAAGGTGTCACACTTTACAGACCGCGTGTTTGCAGAATGCTGGATAAATGATAAGGACCTCACTGCGATGCAAATCTATAGAATGATTGTTAATGTTAGTAGGGTAACTATCCCAAACTTTCCGAACATTTGATGTCAGTGAATTACTGTAATTTATGCGGAGTGTTGATGGGTTGATACAGGGGATTAGACCAACTGGTTTACTGACTGGAGTTTATTCTTAAAAAAACCTATGATAGGGATACATATTGACTAAGCAGCATGGTGGGATGGTATTTCAATGTTGTTTAAATTCGCAAACGTGGCGGAGCTAGGGTTCAAGGATGTTCAAATTGTGTCGCAACTGGGATTCTTGGAAATCATGAGATGAGAGCTTCGTTTTCAGCCGGGTCACTTTATATGGCAGGTACATGCAATTTTATGGACCTGCAGGTTGTCACAAGAGTGGTTCACCAAAACGTCACATGGTGTGTTTTACAAGAGTGTAATCAGAGTAACCTACAAGCGTGTTTGAAAAGTGTGCCAGAAGATTGTCTGACAGCCAAGGGCTTCAAAGAGTGCCTTGCAAGAATACCCTACGGGAGTGTCTAAGGGTTCCACCAGAGTGCCATACTAGAGTCTCCCACAATGTGCTTGACAAACGTGTCCAATAGAAGGGCTGACAAGAGTGTGGTTCACCAACGTGTCACTCAAGAGTGCCCACAAGAGTGTCAGGCAACGGTGTCTAATAAGAGCGCCTTCGAAGAGCTTTGGACAAGAGTGCCTCATCAAAATGCCGCATTAAAAACATCTAAGAGTGTATGACCAAAGTGCAATTACATTACAAACATGATAAGAATACCGCGCAAAAATGTCAGACAACAGCAGTCTTCAAAGAGGTCCCCGGCACAAGAGTGTCTTGCAAGAGTGTCTCATCTGATGTCTCATGAAAGTGTCTTACAAGAGTGTCTCAAAAAGAGAGTCTCAAAAAGAGTGTCTCAACGCTTTTGTGACTGTCACTGCTGTCACTCTTTGGGGCCTTTTTGCCGACAAGCCTGCCCAGTGAGCTCAGCCAGGATGCCAGAAAATGCATGGGCTTCCTGCTGCCTGGGTATGCGTTGCCTTATGATTGTCCTGTGAAAGAAGGCCTGGTAGCCTGGTAACAGAATAGCTTTAAGCATCATCAGACAGCCAGAAAGGTTTTTTTGGCAAGGTTACTCTCTGTGAATTTAGCATAGCTATGGAAAATCAGCATTTTTTCAATAGGTAAATCATCTATATAAATGGGCCGTTTTGCACAGCTATGTTCAATTTCCAGAGAGTATGTCAGGCCATGCAATGACAGGGCTGCATTTTGCATCATGTTCGCGCTGAGGGCCCCAATTTTGAGAAGGCTGATGTGATCTCGGCGCCGATGGAACTTGAGTGGGAGAGGATTTCACGTGTCACCAGGAGGTCCAAAGTAGACTTGCATGGACTTGCCGATGTCAATCATGAAACCTTGAAAGGTCGCGTCGAACTCGGAGAAAATGAAACTTGACATGCAAGCGTTGACCGTAGCTGTAGGCCAGGATGTAGAGGCAAACTTTCCTGTACAAGAGGATTCAACAACTGAGGGAATGGACTGTGCACAAAAGCAGCAGGGTGCCAGCAGCGAGTTTTCAGTTTTCAGTTTTCCACATGGACAGCCCCTCGAGGTTTTGCACTTGTTCCACCGACAAGACTCTGCGCTTGCCAGGGGCTTACCTCAGAGATTGCCAGCCGTGTCGGCCTTTTCTGCTGTGCCGTGTCTCCCAAGGTTCAATGGCCTTTCGGGAGAATGTTTGAGAACGTTGCAGGCATTTTTGAAGCGGTGACCAATTCTCTGCCAAGCTGGATGTCTGTCAGGGCCACTCCGAGACAGTGATGGGACTCGATTTGGCCATAGGGGAGGCAAGAGCGCAAGAGCTGGCTGCACTGCACCCTGTGATTTTAACAGATACCCTCTGGTAATTTAACATAACTATGTAAAATCACAATTTGTCATGGGAAAACTCACTATAAATGGTGATTTTCCATAGTTATGTTAAATTACCAGAGGGTACATCCTTGGAACTTTTCCTGATGGTCAACTTTGGTCAACTTTGGTCAACTTGTTGCAGCGTAGGCAGATGGGAAGCCACAGCTGATTGTTGCATCTGCTTCAGAGGCGCATCAAGATGGATGGACTTACCATTTCCTTTCTCGAAAAAGTATTGGCTGATCTCGTTCTACGGGTGATTCTGGGTCAAAATTATCAACCTCCCAATTGATACTTGAATAATGTTGAATACGTTTTATATTTCAATGCTACTCCAAATCACCAGCCATTTTTGGGTCAACAAATTGACTTGACTCGTACCCTTCTGGTACGTTTTGCAGGACAAAAGCTGTCGAGTTTTCGTCGTGGCGCGACTTGGCCAAAGGAGTGACACCTCGTTGGCAGGTGCACTTCGGTGCACTTCCGCAGGACGGTACAGTCATGGCTTGGAAGTGGCCTTTTTCGATGAGAATCTGTTATGATCTGGACATATCTGGACAGACTGAAAGAGGCAATAAACTGTCTTTGGAAGTCATCTTAAGGTTGTGGACCGCTGGCGTCGAGGCCACACCCAGCCAACTGCCCTGAACCCAGTGCGCTTGTGCCAACAGAAACGTGGGACCAACGAGATTCTAGCGCCTAGGAGCCCAGTGGCTGGCTATGGAGGATTTGGTTCAGCCGGGATGCTGCGTCCCCAAATGCTGGTGATGAAAAAAGAACGAAACAACGAGACAACAACGCTGATCACTGAGGCCAACTGCGGCCTATGGCCGCCCATCTCCTGCTTTGCAGGTGATGTCATCTTGGGTTTACATGAAGAAATTTACATTAAAGATATTGAGGTTTACATATTTTGCATGCCATTCTAGGACTTTGACACAGATTTGCCACACAGATCCCAGGCAACTGGTGCCGGCTTGGAAGCACCGCAAGAATCTCCCAAGGGAAGCGTGAAGCCTCCGAAGTTTGCAGAAGCGATTCAGCACGCCGCAGCATGCCTCCCTGTTGGCCTCGCTTCTCGTCGTGTCAGGCAACACCACTTGCAAGTCCAGGGGATGCGCTTGGGCCTTGACACAGTGCTGGAAGCAAACAGCTTCTGAAACCTCCCTCGTGCTAGAATATTCGATTGCGAATCTCAGTTTGTTATTTTTGTTTGCTCACCTTGCGTTTGAACATAAGGCCAGCGCAAGGATGTGCTGCACTCATTGCATGCGTTTACTCTATTCTTGCTCTCTCGTGTAAGATTCATGGACACTGCATACAGCATGGGTCGCTGAGAAGCCTAGGTCCGTCGCCATCGAACATGCCAGTATGAGGTGGAGAATAAAAGTTTCACATTGTCTAACATTGTCAACTTCAAGTGCCACCAGGTGCTATCAAGTGCCATATATTTTTCCTGTCTCGTCTCGTCTCGTAGCTGGTGCAGTGGTGCAGGTGCCGTGTGCCCTGAAATCGATGCATCAAAGCGAAGAAATCGAAGGTTTTGCGCTGAGGTGCAGAACTTGTACAAAACCCACAAGGCCGCCTTGGCCTTGTGCCTTAGACACTTAGACGTGCTTTGCAAAGCAAAATCAAGGTTGTTGTTACATGTTGATACTGGTCTAGTGAAAAAAGGAAACATACAGGCAAGTTTGATCATGTTATAACATGTTGTAACTTTGTCATATTTTCATCATGTCTTATCTGATTTTATCCTTTTTTTGTTTGCAAAGATAGCGTAGCCGCAGTCGATTTACACACCACTGCGGAGAAGAGTGCCATGGCCGCAAGAAAAGCTGATTTGACAGCGCCTTCCTCACTGCGACTTGGCCATTTTGTTGCAGACTTGACCCCTTCAACGGCAAGGAATGAGTAATAGCAAAGGACACTTTTCAGGAAAACATGACTATAGTGACTATGCTATGTCAGCGATTGTGTACTGGGCATGATTTTTAACAATTGGGGAATTCTGAATTTCTGCGTGTTTTGTTTTGTTGTAAATATGAAAATGAAGCCCATCGATTTGTGGAAGAGAGGTCTTTCTCAGTCTTGCCCGTGACATTTTCTATTTTAAGCCTCAGCCACGGAAGAGCAAGAAGCTTTGCTGAGAATGATGCTGTGACATACTGTGACAACATGAACATGAGACAAAACATGAAAACGAGCACCTTATAGCACCTTTAGGTTGCATACACCAATGTGGTGTCACTGCCAATAGTCGTCAACAAAGACGATTGCTTCCCGCTATTCTTGTCCATTCCTTTTCGACAGCAGACTCCTGAATTCCTTCCCAAAAAGCAGCTGCCTTGATGCTGCGATGGTTGCCAAGAATTTCATCCCGGCGGGTCGCAGGTTTCTCGACAACAGGACAACGATGAGTGCACAGTTCTTGCTGTCGTGAAAAAACCTTAGCCCTGAACCCCTACAACATGTGGTCAATTGCTAGTGTTGTAGGGAGAGACATGGGGTTTGGTGAATCTTTGACCTGGGAAGCACAGATGGTTTCTTTTTTTAATCCTACTAGTAAATCGACTTGTTATGTTTTTTTGATATTGGAGTTGGATATCCACTGTTGGACATCCCCGTCAAACCCAGGTGTTCTCTTGGGAGCAGGATGTTCTGCAGGTGCTGGAGGTGGCATGGTCGTTTTGTGGCCAAAATTTGATCATCTTTTTTCCCGAAACAGTGTACTGTTAGGGATTCTTAATGCTATCTTAAGGTGTCCACCTTGGTGTTGGATGGTGTATCCGCCTTCCCGAGGGTCTTGTCTCCCCTTGTCTCCCATTCTACCCCTTCTTGTTTCCCTCTGTTGGATGGTGTGTCCGCCTTCCCGAGGGTCTTGTCTCCCCTTGTCTCCCACTGTACCTCTTCTTGTTTCCCTTTGTTGGATGGTGTGTCCGCCTTCCTGAGGGTCTTGCACCCCTTTGTCTCCCATTGTACCCCTTCTTGTTTCCCTTTGTTGGATGGCGCGTCCGCCTTCCCGAGGGTCTTGTCTCCATTTGTCTCCCATTGTATCCCTTCTTGTCCCTCAAACAAAAAGGGGTCCAGATCAGTGGGGTTTAGTTACAGCAGGTTTTTAGTATTTGTAAAAGATAAAAATGAGAAAAGAAGAGAAAAACTGAGAAACAATGAGAAAAATAGTCCATGTAGGTATTTCCATCATCCAGTTTTTTTGATTAAAAATAGTTGTTAATATTCAAATTCAATTTTACATTATGTCATGTCCATCATCCAGTATATTATTCAAAAAATGACAATTTTACATGATAATAATAATAATATTCATAATAGCTACTGACTTCGCGCAGGGTATTGGCTTGGAAGTGGGTGGGACTCCATCCAATGAGCCATGGAAATGCCAGATTTTGCCTTGCTGATGAAGCCATATTGGGCCAACCAGATCCTGAATTACGGTAAAGACATCGAACTCAGGTCGAAAAATACCACTAAGAGAGGGGCGAATTGCGCTTGCTTCTGGTGGAATGCTTTTGGGTGAGGTGACAATCACTGACAGCTTTCTGCTCGCTCGAAACGGTCAGGATGGTTTGGAAGATATCCCACCAGACTCATTTAGTGGTTTGACTCATCGCCATCAAGTTGAGGATGCCATTACCATCAGCAATTACAAGAAAGTGTGGGCATGGGAACTTAAAGATCCAATTCAATATTGTCCCCCCAGGCCATTTGACCATCCTCGGGGAGCAATTTGTTGGATTAATCTTACAAAAATTAAGCAGCAACAACCAAAGTCAAAGACGGGGAAACAGGACTAAGGTCAAATCAAAACTAATTAATTGAAACCCTGACTTGATTCGAGCAATGAAACTTTCAGACATGAAATCATTTACACTTGTTTATTGTTGACCTGATTTTAATTTTACTGATGATATGGCTTGATTTGGTGACATTGAACGTCACCCAAATCAGGACAGTGATTGACCGATGTGTTATGAAGCTTGACTTTGGTTCAATCACTGCTGGCTCATCCAATCCCAATGACTGCACTGGCCACTGGCTGAACCAGCCTGGCTTGATTCAGTTCCCTGAGATCGCATAATTCAAGTCACATCAGTGTATGCAGTGCGATGTTAGCAGTGCTGAAGTCCTGTCCTGTCACTGTCCAGAGTCTCAGAGATTGATCCCAAGACAGGCCAGGCACCCAGTGATTGGCTGACTGACTGGCTGACTGACGGACTGGCTGACTGACTGACTATTGAAAATTGATTGAGTCATTGATGATACGTGTCAGTCAGTGAATGACGCAGTCGCTGACGACATTATTCATTCACTCAGCCAGTCACTGAATCACTGAGTTGTAGCTGTAAGACTATAAGTCGGGAAATCAGGTCCTCAATCGTCTATTTTGAATCAGTGATAATACTTGACTAATCAGTAGTCTACTGACTGACTGAACTGAACTGTGGCAGACACGTCCTTGATTCATGAGGCTGACGTCCAATGAATGTTTTTTGTTGGCGAAGATGAGGAATGCATGCCAGGAACTTAGTACAGTTACAGAGTCATAATTGTTTGTTTGTCACAACTTATGTCATTTTGGCAATTGGTGAAGGATGATTGAATAAATGACTCACACACTCACACTGCCCAATAATATTGCTCGTCCTGCCATTTAATTCAATCACTGATGTTTATCACGTGTCATAACAATTTTAGTTCACTTACTTGACAGTTCGCAATACATGCATTTACAACGTCGCCAGTTCGCCTAGTGGCTTGATAGTCCATTGTGACTTGATAGCCCGACTGGCTCCGCCATGGACGCTTGGCCCAATGGAGTGGTCACCAGGAGTGACCATGAGAAATTTCTACAACTGTTTTTTGGACGAGCGACCAAGACTGATCTGATTCATTTTCTGCCACAGTCACAAGATTGGCACGATAAAGAAGCCCCCCCACCACCATGCTGGTTGGTTCACATCGTCCGCACTGATGAGATCGGATCCGGGAAAAAAACAGAAATCTTCGAAGAACAGCAAAATTGGGAGACTGCGTGTGGACATTTGCAGCATCATGCAAATATTCTCCACAATATCACTGGTTCACAGAGAAGCAAAGTCCACTACCGCCAGGCGCAGATCAACGGCAATCATTGCACCTGCCGGATTAGCTTTGGAGGCGACGACAAGTGGAGGAATTCTGGTTGTCCAAGAGAAGCCTCCAGATTTCATTGGGGCCGGCTCTATGAAACAGCCCTGATCGAGGAGACTCTGAAAGCTCACCATCATGAATTGTTCGGGGAAGACAAGCCGTTTCCGTTCTGGATTCAGAAGGGAACTTTTCACACCCTGTTCAACAAGTATCTTTTGCACGAGAACCAGAGTTGATACTGTTTCATAGAGCCGACCCCAATGAAATCTGGAGGCATCTCTTGGACAACCAGAATTCCTCCACTTGTCGTCGCCTCCAAAGCTAATCCCTTGGACCCGATATGTTGTTCACTTTTGGAAGTCCAGGAATTTTGGTCATTCGGCGGAGAAAAAGGTCTTCGGCGAAGATTCGTAGGCATGAAGCCTATTTGGTTCTCAGAATGTCTTTGACTGCATCGTCATGTCGGGTGACTTTCAAACCCAATTTGAACATGCTGTTACGCCAATGAATAAATGGGCAGACATTCTGGACAAAGGGGAATACTCTGACGAAGGCGACCCCCGGGAACCACAAAATCCTCAATGCAAAATCCTCAATGCAAATGACCAAGACGACGTGCAAGGGTCCGCCTTCCATGCTTATATGTTGGAGTTGCGTAAAGAGGGTCCTAATGTGAAGCTGGAAAGGAGGAATTCGACAATGAGGTGGCACCGGGTACATCAGGCGGGATCATCCTGTCAACATTCACCAGTGAATCTGCAACCTTATGCCGCCTATCCTCCTGCCATGTCCAGCCACACCCTCTCGCTCCAAGTACACCAGTGCCGCCCTTCCCGCAGTCCGTAATGACACCGTTTCCAACATACCCAGCTGCTTTCGGAGGCGGCTTAATAACGGTGACTATGACCAACCAAGCACCTCAAAATTTTGAGCTTACTTGGAGGCAAAGACGTAAAAGGCAAGCTGATGCTACAGCAGCTGAGACCAGGGACAAGGCGGCTAAGCACAGGGCCGATGCTGGTGATTCACTTGAGTGTGATGGTGCAGCCAGTGCCAAGGCGGCCAAGCCTGAGGCCAAAGCTGAGGATGACAGTGGCAGTGCCTTCAATGATGAAGCTGGTGATTATTCTGAGTATGATGATGATGATGATGATGATGATGATGATGCAGCCAGGCTGCCTCATGACCAGGGATGGAAAGACGTGAGGCAGCAGCTGATTGGAGCGCTGACGACGTGCACAAATGCATTCGCCGGAATTTATCGCAACTTTATTCTTCGACCTCCTATTTTTCGTGGAAGGGAAGCTTCTGGAGTCCAACCTGTCACAGGCAAATGCCATGATGAGGCAAGTGACAGAAGTGTGCAACCAGATCAGAGCAATGGTCCGGTTTTGTGCGCAGCACAATCTGGAGGAAGACGAAATTATGGCACCTGCCTCCAGTGCTTCTGATTCATGGCTGTTTCAGCTGGATGCATCTGCCGCAATTATCGCAGCAAGGCAGAAGTTTCTCGAGTCTCAGAAAGAGACGGACTTGGGGGCACTACTTTGCTCTGTCGACTGGTTTCCAGAACACAGATTTTTTTTGCCCAACAACAAGCATCTCAGACGATGCGTTCTGAGCTGTGCTGAGTTGGAACAGCATTTGAGACTTAAAGGCCTTGATGCAGAGAGAAAATGAAGTCTGGGTGGCTGGTGACCGATTTTGGCAATAAAAAATATTGAAGACGTACAACACTGTCGAAAGCAGAGGCCAGCCCTGCTCCAAGGAGGTTCAGTATCGCAAGATGGTTGTCGAGCAGATGGCAGTGGAGTCCTATCCAACTGGCATTCAAAGATTTTGCTTCCTGCCTGCCAACATCATGGCGCCTCTGGAAAGAAAAAGGGATCCAGGGCCTGTCACTGCAGAAGTACTGTGTGAACAAAATCAGTCTGATTCTGAGAAGCATTCTTCTCTACGTAAAGGCACTTCACCACCACACGTCTAGTGCCCCATGTGAAGTAAGTCTGTTGATGTGTGCACTGGAAGTGAAGGAAGACTTCAAAAACAGCAAGATGACGAATGCAAGGAGTGGCAGGTGATGACAGTCATTGTCCTGACAGCAGACATGGTTGACCGATGTGTCATGATTGTCCAGAGCAGTGGTTTCAGTATGGTCTGATGTACAGTAAGTGTGACAATGTTCGCGCTCCGAGTCAGCAGAAAAGAAGCCTGACTGACAGGTTGACTTTTGACTCCACAATAAATACGCTTCACCTCTTACAGCAAAACGATGAACAGAATAGCATTAACAAAAACAGAACTGTGACTGACAGACTGACTGAATCCAGTGCAACACTTGAAATGACTTGACTTAGGATGGGTCCTGGGACTGAACAAAAAGGCCCTGGTCTCTGAGCAGATGCGCGTGCAAGTAAATCCAGCAAAACATGATCATTGCCAAAATTCAGAACTGTGGTGGTTTTTGCTCTGTTAGATTCATTCAATTGGTCAGTCAATTGTTATTGCCACAAGACTTGGCATGGACAAAGACATGAGTTTCAGATCTTGGTCGCACACTCACTTGTTCACGTTCTCTTGTTTTCAAACCTTTTGGAATTTGCAAAAGTCGGTCAGCATAATCAGGGCCAAGGCATTGTCGTCCATTGTCCCAGATCAGGTTGCCAGGCCGGAGCACTTGGATTCACTGCTATGCCAAGTCCTAGTGATGAAACAGTGTTTTTTTAATCACATATTGAACCTGTGGACATGTTAAACCTATTTAATTTCTGGGAGTAATTAATTTAAGATAATTTATGACTAACTAAATTAGAGGAAACCATGCATGCTGAATTCAGTGTACGCCGCACAGGCTTACAGATACTCAGCGAGTACAATAAGGCCAGCTTTGCGAATCTCTCACTAAGCGGTCACAATCAGAGATTGTTCAGTAGTTGTCAGCTCCTTTCAGAATTTCATTTCAAAGTCAGTGTTTGACATTCATTGCCTGAGCATTTTGGCTTGTGTGGTTCAATAGTGAATAGCGACTGAGAGCATAGAAAGACCATGGAGCCTGATCATTATTGGCTCCTTCACCATGGGCCCAATTTCATCTCATTGGTGAATAAGGAGCCTTCCCCTGATATTATTGAAGATGAAGGGACGGGGACAATGACGACTGAGGATTCTGAAGAATCCCTGCTATTCAGCAAAACGCGGTGGAAACACCAAGATATATATATATAATTATATATATATATATTGCTGCCGGCTCTGCTGAGATTGACTTTTGCAGTGTATGGCAGAAGCATAGTGAGACCGGATTTTGGACAATGTGGTCGGGAATCTTGAGCAAGAAGGATTCACGTGTGTCTTTGAACTTGATCCTCCCAATCATCAGAACCAGACAGGCCATTATTCATCCAGGGAGGCACGACTGTGTCTATTTTGGCTGGAAAGAGTTCTGCAAAAACGACGACATTGATTCCACTAGCATGATGGGCATCGAAGAATTTCAATTCCCGTGGTCCGTTCAATGGTTTTTACACACCGACCTCCATGCTGATGCGCCTCCCGAGACTGCAGTGTCACAGTCTGAGTCTGGAAATCACTAGTTTTCCCACGAATGATTGGCCAGAACTCATCATCTGTCAGCTTAATGATAAATATAGATCATGACCAGTCAATGTTATGTCGCCGCAGTGCTACCGACACAACTAAACAGACCACAAACTAAGTGCAATAATCATGATTGGATGGTGAATGATGATTTGCCAAGGTGCAATGATTCATTCAGACCTTCATACTGATACAGACTCTGAGTTCTGATTTAGGTCAGGCACTTGACATCAGGACAGGCCTCAGGATGCTACTGACGCCGCAATCACAGTGTTACAGCCAGCAAAAAAAAGGTGGCATTCGCCTCAGTGCAGCTCTCATCCATTGACGACGTAGTCTAATCATCTGACAACGGACTGTCAACTCGACCCATTTCTTTGAGTTGTAATTGAATGTCGTATTATTGTGTGTCATTCAACTTGTGACAGCACGCACACTTACTTTGACTGATTTGACACCGTCCGTTTTTTACATCTCAGCAGCTCTGTCAGTGGTCAGTGGCAAATAAATCCCTCCTCTGTCCATCGAATCTAGTGGCTGCCTTAATTCGACTTTTGGATGTTGTCATGTAAACTTACTTACTGATCAAACTGAAGACTGACGGACACAGACTGTGAAACCTTCGGCTCAAGGATTTAAATTCACATTGACTGAATTTTGCTGACGATTCAGGCCATGGCGAGCCAGGCGCCTAACTCTCCAGCCCCCGGCCCCCCGACATTGGCAACGCCATCTGCAATCATTGTCCCGGTGAGGGTCCCAGTTCGTTTGAGTGACACGAATCCAATTTCACATATGACATATTTCTTGTTTTGTGTTTTGCTCAGTCCCACCATCACAGTTTCGCAGTCCGATTGATAGTCAGTCACTCAGATTCATTCACCCAGTCACCCACTAAGGCCAGAGTTACAAGTTTTGAAATTGGAACTGCGAAGGCTTATCGCCAAGGCATTGCACAGCAGCCTTTAAGTTTAACCAACTTTAAATTAAATGCCTGCCGGTTTCAAGAATGCAATGTTTAGTTGAATAAGGAGAAGATGTTTTGTGCCCTGCCAGGGTGGCCCTTTCGCTATGTGTTGGTGGGCGCCAGTGGAGCTGGAGAACAAGAAAAACCCCAGTATTTGTGTTCCCATCAGGCTAGCAGCACAGGCCGATTGATTGAATTTGTTTTAAAGACTTGTACCAGGCAGCCATTGTGAGATTGTGGCATTATTGATTCAGATATTCAGTTATCATCGTCCAATTTGATTTCACTTTGCTGCTTTCACTCTTAGTAGCCTACGTGTTTGCCTGAGTTAAATGGCGCGTCCGCCTTCCCGAGGTCTTGTCTCCCCTTTCTCTGTCTCCCCACATGTGTGCCTGTGTGGGATGGCGTGCCTGCTTTCCCGAGGTCTTGTCTCCATTGTCTCCCCACATGTTTTGGATGGTGTCTTCTGGATGGTGTCCTGATTGAGGCCTTGTGTCTCATTGTTTCGCATTGCCTCCCATTGCCCCCCTGTCCCATTGTCTTCCAGTGTCTCCCCACATGTGTGCCTGTGTTGGATGGCGTGTCCGTCTTCCGGAAGTTTCCTCTTGTCTCCCATTGTCTCCCTTCTTGTTTCCCTGTGTTGGTTGGTGTGTCCACCTTCCTGAGGCCTTGTCTCAGCTTGTCTCCCAGCTTGTCTCCCAGTTTGTCTCTCGTCTTGTTTCCTTTTCTGGCGGTGGTTTTATTTTGAATTTTTCTGCAAACAGTGTACCGTTAGGGGCTCTTAATGCTTTCTTGAGGTGTCCGCCTTGGTGTCGGATGGTGTGTCCGTCTTCCCGAGGTCTTGTTTCCCATCTTGTCCCTCTTCTTGTTTTCTTTGGGTGGTCTCATCTTGGATTTTCCCCAAGCAGTGTACTTTTAGGGCCTAATAGGGGTTCTTGGTGGTTTCTCAATGTTTCTCATTCTTTTGAGAGTGTTCCTCAAAACACTTCTTGAATCCACCCACTGTTTGGGGTCTACGGTGGTGTAGTGCTGGATCTGGGATAGTTGTGGCGACTTGATAAGACCTGCCGAAAATCTCTTCAGCAGAAACAGTGGCAGGGGCTTGAAGATACATGTTGCAAAGTTAGCAGTGATCCATTGATCCATGGATCAGACAGTGACCTTTTGCAGAGGTATCTTTCTCTATCAGACAGATCCCAGCTTTGAACGCTCCGTCCGATTCTGGCGCCGTGCGGGGCCCATTGCTGCCTGGCAGCACTGGGTGCTCTGAGGTCTAGGTGTCTGACGTTAGCAACTTTGCAGGAGTGAAAGTTCCTGTATAGATGGGTTGCTATGCAAGGGTTACAATGCAATACGAGGGAAGACACCTCCAAAAGCCCTACACAAAACGTCGACTATTTATTAATTACCGAAGGAAGTTTAGAAGTCAAACTTCCGACAATATGGAGAGATGAAAAGCAGAGCAGGGAAGAGGCAGAGAGATTAGAAAGAAGAGTAGAAGAGAAAGAGTAAGAAGAAAGAAGATGGAGATGCGCGAAAAGGTAGGAAAGTCGCGAAACACAGTGTTTTTCCAATGATTTGGGGCTCCGGAGGGTCGAAAAGTAGGCTCGCTAAAGCGGCGGGTGCGGAGCCAGCTGGCCAGATGAGAGATGAAAAATTGCACGCCGTTGTGGCGC
>Ga0126342_10002472_pt1 | contig 28859 bp, 23 predicted proteins | sample Cyp1metagenome_FD_92528 | JGI IMG/M metagenome (GOLD analysis project Ga0126342, IMG submission 92528) | Coral microbial communities from Lord Howe Island, Old Settlement Bay, Australia - Cyphastrea 1 metagenome | ecosystem: Host-associated > Invertebrates > Cnidaria > Coral ... | reverse complement strand
ATATATATATATATGATATATATATATATATATGGTATATATATATGGTATATATATATATATATGGTATATATATATACCATATATATATATATATAATATATATGATATATATATATATATAATATATATATATGATAAATAAATAAATAAATAATATATATATATATATGTGATATGATATGTATGATATGTATGGTATGGTATGGTATGGTATGGTATGGTATGGTATGGTATGGTATGTATATATATATATATATTATGTATATATATATATATATTATGATATACATATTATACAAGGATATAACTAATCCCACCCAAAAAAAACAAACTCCCATCGGATGGCCTCTCGGGCCTGGATCAGAAACATGCCCCACTCATCCAGGGCCTGGATGAAGTTTGGGTGGATCTTTTTCTGAGCAAAACTTCGGAATTAATGGGATTTAATGGGATTTAATGGGATTTAATGAGATTTTTGCTGAGATTTTCGCAGCCTTGTAATGGGATTGATGGGTACAATGGAGGTTTCCGTTTTGTCATGCGGGTACCCCCAGCTCATCCAGTCGTCATGGATGACTTGGAGGTCACCCATGACTTCTCAGAAACCCCTAATGAAGAGCATAAAGATGAAGTGAAGTTTAAAGCTCCAGAGATGATCTATAGGATAGTTAAAGAGATGAAACTATATGAATTGTTAATGAAGCTTAATAGCATCTCAAAGCTGCAAAACATTATGAATGACAGATATGGGCTAGTGTCAACATAAGTGGGCTGTTAACCAACTACCACCCCCAAACAAATTAACCTGTAGTGATTGCACTACCACGCAACTCGGCTGCCGTGATTGGCAGTGTTCAACCGGACCGTTGTTCAACTGCCACCCCTCTTCCAACTCGGCAATGGAGACGTCATCAACGACTATAATTTGACTATCAATGGCAGCTCGTTCTGGGGATCGGAGGGTAAGTGTCATATACAGAGCTCTGCAGAGCCAGCAGACCAACTCCTCTTGTACAATCCTTGTGTCGATTTGCTGGGATGGGACGAGTTCCGCCCCAGAATTCTTTGGCCAATGTGCATTTAGATTTTGGGTTGCTCAAACCGCATGATCGGTTCGGTAAAACCCCCAGTTTTGTAGCCTAGAGAAGACTTTTCTGCGAGTGAACCCCCATTGTTCAGCATTTGATGTCCAGAGTGGTCCAGATGAAAGAAAAAAGCAGAGGGCAACTCATAGCCGCTTTGTACCTCAAGAGGTTCCCCCCAGTTCCGCACTAATTGTCTTGGACAATGTTGGGTAATGTGCGAGGGAATCCGCAGGGGGGCGGTTGCCACCCAAGAACAAAAGAAAACCAGTGGAAGAGGCCCTTGAGGCTACGTCATTGGAAGGTACCAACGGCAGCAGAAAAACTGAAAAACTGGTAGGGCATTTTCATGACTTACCACTTGTTTTTTTGGCCAAAGCCCCTGTTCTCATCGGTTGAACATTGATGTGTGGCGAACTCCCATTTGTATGCTAACCTAACCATTGCATATTGTATAACTAGACTATATATGTATATGTGTGTGTATATAGTGTTGTGAGGCCAAAAACAAACCATCCCCCATTTTACCAGAAATAGGTCGTTTACAGTACCATCCCCAGATGTAGTTTTATTAGTGGCTTTTACGCCCCCGAAAAAGAAAAGTAAAACCCCATCATCGGCCCATCATAGTAGTTGTCTAAAACCCAACATCAAAAATCAAAATATAGAATTACATCAAATAGATGTTTCATGAGATGGTTACCTTTACATTAATACATATATATATATACAAATGAACATATAGATGTGCCATGATGTCTCGTCATTTCCTGTTATTTCTGGTGGTTTTTCTCGCCATGGCACGGCCCCCGTGGGATCCCCGACCATTCCCATCTCGTCTTCAGAGAGCTCAGTGATCTGCGTCGAAACCATGGAGCTTTGAAAACCGGTGAACAAAATATGGGTTGACTATAGGTGAATTAATGGTTCAATATATATCAATATAAAACTATCATAAATGATTATCATTTGATAACCATTAATAATTGAACCGTCCCCCAGCCATCACCGTCTTTATAGGTGGCATGGTTACCATTCCCAGTCATGGCTGGTAAAAATGGCATTGATTTACCACAAAATAATGGCAACCAATCATGAGAAAGATCACTGAAACTAATCGGTGAATATTAGCATGTGTTATTTATAGTTTATTGCATATTAGATCATATTATATATGTGTGGTTTAAATCTATTCAGATTTTCATGATGTTCCAATTCTGTCCATTTCCTGGAGTCTTCTTGGGACATGGGAAAATCGGAATTTAATATTAGGGGGATACAGTATCGGATATAGGGCAGTATATATAACCAACCAAAACTGGGATGCAACCAATACAAGCATTATTGTACATATATATATATACATATGTATATTATATTATATATATAAATACATATGTATATTATATTATATTATATTATATTTATATATATACATATGTATATTATATTATATATATATTATATAATATTAATATAATATATATATATATATATATATACGTATATATATATATATATTTATACGATTGTATACCTATGTATATATACATATATATATATATGGCCATGGGGATCATAAATTAGGTTGCAATAGACCCACAAAATTTGTCGTTTTTAGTAGCTATCCATCCACAATGTCTTTTTTTTGCGTAACTCATGAGCTAAACGGCTCAACACATTAGCTTGGGATTTTGAATGCAATATCACCAGCAACTTTCGGAGTCTTTGCGCGTGGACTTGTCGAACCGCGCTTCAAATGCTGATGAAACCAACCATAGCGGGAATATAATGGGAATAGAAATGGGATGTAACCAACAGTATGGTGAACAATAATGCAGCGGAGGATCAAGCAAATTGGAGGTACAATATCAAAAGCCTGTGAAATGTCTACAGGCACAGGAATAGTCCCCGAATGTGGCCTTGTATGGTACAAATTGGTACAATACATCCAGGTCAGGTGACTTAGATGGTTTGTTTGAAATATAGGATGTCTTGATATGTCTTGATGTTCCCAAAAAAAACGAACAATTTTGATAAACTGACAAGTCATTGGTTTGGGGGTGCCCAATTTCGGACAACTTGTATACCTCACGGGAAAAAACGGCCCTCATAAACTGCATCCTACGACTCGAATCAACGCGAATGGCTCGCGCCATAGTGCTGGGGGATCCAGAATCAGAAACACTCCAACCGTAGTGGTTGATGAAATTGAGTATGTTATACCATATTATACCCCGATGTGATGATCAATTCTTAGAGTAGGTATCACATGATTCCAGTAGTCAAAATATGTAATAATATGTTATACTATGTTATTTTTCCCCTAATCTTAAATCTCAATTCCATCTCCAATATCAATCATGAGAATATTGAGAAATATTGCTAAGCCTCATCAGCTGGCATTGTATCCCAACTTACCCCTTTCGATCCCAACGGACCACGTCGCCACGTCGCCACGTCGCCTGGTGCGATTTGAGCACCGCCGGCATAGGCGTCTCGATGGGGTGCAGGACCTCGCGAATGCGCTGTTGAATAGCCCTGGATTCATAGAATTTCAACGGAAAAACTGAAAAATGATGAACATGTGGTGGTCGAAATGATTCAGATGTAAATCTCTGTTGTTGATTTGTTGAGGTTCTAGCCTGGACATGGCCCCGTTTTGGGATCTAGCGGCTCTAGCGCTGATTTCCCAGACCAACTACCTCTGGGTATGGTTATGTAGCTACCTCCAGAATGCAATTGTTGTCTAAGCTTGTATCCAAATTTTGAAAGCCCGAAATGGCATGGTTCATCATGACTTTCCCAACGGCCATCAACCAGGGCATCCCCCACAGACAAAAGGATCAAGCTCCAGTGCCCACAAGTTGATTGGTTTGGGAGAAAATATGCAGACAACTGTCGCGTTTTTTCCCGGTACAAATAGGGCTTTTCCTGTCATTCTTCTCTTCCTCAACAAAATACCCTCCAAGAAGCCCCATTTCTAGAAGTAAATAGTCTTCCACACCCCCATCTAGTAGGGTCTAATTTAGTTGGAGAGATGGTAATTCTATATAATTCTGGGACGCAAGTGTTGCTTTTTTTCGACCAGTGCAGATCACTGCACTCGGCTCCGAACTGATAGCAAGTAGGACCGATCGCTGCGAGGCTCTTTCAGGTAGAACCTGCCGCTTCCGCTTAAGCGGAAACTGAGCTGTTTCAAGGGAAAAATACAGTGGCTTTTCCGTTGCCATCCATTGCCGGGTTGGAGAGTGATATGACAGCTTCCCTAATGGAAGCCACGAATAGACAGATGCAGTATGATGCAGTACTTTACTACACAGGGTTTTCAGATGGCATTTGATACTAGAGGGAAGGGAGTGCAGCACAATTTGGTTGGAGCTGAAACAGTGAAGAAAAACCTGGGTAACCACGGGGTGGAAATCAACTGACGTGATTGTTTTTGAAATCATGCTCCCAACATATCCCAACTGACCAATATGTTCGGGATGTGTTGAAATTGTGACTTCTTAGTGGTTGAGCCACCCCCATTGTGAAATTTGTGGCATGGGTATGATTGTTCAAAGGATTTGGCACCAGCAGCTATATTCGTCAAATGAAGCCAAAATGCAAACACACAAGTCACGCAAGTGAGAAATTTCCAACATCCAGAGTGCCTGGGATTCTATTGAGTTCTATACATATGTATGATTATGTATGTGTATATCTACTATACATATATATATATACATATAAATACATTCATATCAAACTTTCAAGGTCATCTGTACCCCAGGATTTGTTTGTTCTGTAGTCATACGCCCTACATCGGGCCATTGGCCCTACATTCTATAGATGCACCAGAATGTGCATAGGAATATTTAATATCACCCCAAACTACGATGTTATGGGACATGTATGTAACTATTGTAATATATTCATATATCAAACAGCAACTACGATGATGATACGTAACGTCGACTAGTACCCATATGCTCCATGGTGCTGGAATATTTACCCACATTTACCACTAGTACCCATATGCTCCATGGTGCTGGAATATTTACCCACATTTACCACCAAACATGACCCAAATGTAGCTAAATATTCCATACATGGAGAATATGGGATATACTGATATACTATAGACCTTCAACATCCTTAAACCATCCGTCACTGAGAACGCCCAACATCTCAATGAATCCAGAAGCTGCCATGTGATAGCTAGTAAGTTCCATCCGCAACAATCAAGGACCATAGTAGTTCCAACTAGCGCCAATAGTTATCAATGAATACCCAATAGCAGCCTTTTGTGGCTGAATAGGAACCATGCCCAAATTACTATGTGTTTAGTTAAATGGATTCATCACATTAACTAATTGTCCTATAACATCCTATACTTATTCTCAGCAAATTTTCCGTCATCTGGGCACATCTACTATTGACAACAAACATATCCGAAACCACCAACCTAGAGAACCTCACAGAAAACCTCTAACACAACATGATTCGAGTATACTCGGATAATTCATGGGTTTCTCTTCCAACAATTTCAACATATTTCCCGACACGCAGCGCCCTGCGCGTACGTCTGCTGCACCACGAAGAAACGCTGACCGTTCCGGCGTTCCAACAGAAGCAGGGAGGCCTTAGGCGGCGATTTACCCAAGTGAGTCATATCGGGTTTGAATTGTCAATGTAGTAGTTGGACCACGACCCTTATTTGGCCGTGTGGTTTTATGTGTTTTTTGACATTTTTCATGCCACTTTACTTGTGTTTTGACATGACCTTCACCTTCATGCTACGTCGTTTATGTAGTCGGAGGCACACGCACTTGCCTTTGTCTACATTTTTGTATATTTCTGGGGTTGAGGGGGGTTGGGGGCGGGTGCGTGGGGTGGGGGGGGTGTAATAGCGTTCTTGTCGCGCGCTTCTTTGTTTCTTCTAACACGTTCTTGGAACTTCAGACACGCTCGTGATGCTACGCTTCTAACAGGTTCTTGGAACTTCAGACACGCTCGTGATGCTACGCTTCTAACAGGTTCTTGGAACTTCAGACACGCTTGTGGTACTACGCTTCTAACAGGTTCTTGGAACTTCAGACACGCTCGTGGTGCTACGCTTTTAACAGGTTCTTGGAACTTCAGACGCGCTTGTGGTGCTACGCTTCTAACAGGTTCTTGGAACTTCAGACACGCTCGTGATGCTACGTGTCTAACGCGTGGCAAATCCCAGCTGAGAATCGCATGCCAAATGGTTGAAAATACCCCATGGTAAAGTGTGTCATCAAAACAAAGCATGAACGAAAAAGATTCGCAAAGGTAGAAGCCAGAACATTTCCAAAGTAGCCGGCACGCAAATTGCTGACCGTGGATGGCTGTCCTTGAAAAAAATCATTCCAAGTAGCTTTCCTAGACGTCTTGGCTGCCACAACCAAGTGAAAGAACATCCTGAGCTGAAGAAATTAGTTCAGCAGTTCATGTGGCGAAAGCTTCTGGGACCGTGTCAGCCAAGTGTCTTCCTTGCAAGGTTGGGCAAAGCCGCCAAACAAGTCCGCTGAAACGATGGAAAAAAAAGGGCCAGTGTCGAGCAGATGTTGTGCAAACAAAATGTAGTTTTGTGAAATTCCAAAACCCTGATTTTCACACCTAAGATATCAAAATCGATACGGCGCCACAACGCCAGACACTTTTTGGAGATGTCAGAATGCAGATTGTACCACGGCCAATAAAGGGTCGTGCACCTAGATGTTAGATGTATCTGTATGCAATACAATACTATATAGATATGTTGGAGTAGTATTTTTTACGTGTACATATATATATATATATTATATGTGTGTGTGGTCAAGTAACAGGCACCAAATAGCGGGAACAAAACAAGAAGCATACACACAAAGATAGCACGGGAACAGTAGCTGTGAAAAAGAGCTACAAGCCTCAAACAACATGGGTTTCTGGCATGTTTTGCTTCATATTGTGCATTGCTAGGTGAAGGAGCCAACATGATAATTTCACATACCATACATGTGTGTGTGTGTGTGTCTGAAGTTTGTGATAAAATCCATGTATCTTGGGTATCTTGTTTATTGTAATGAAGACATGCGGTAGGTAGATCATGGTGGGGGCTTGAGCATATATGTAATATATATATATATATATACCAGCATGGCGAAGCAAGATGGCTTCCTGAGCAACTCATTTAGGGATGCAGATCAGAGTCCGGTCCACCGGAAACTTGGAATGTTCGGATGTCTACAGGCTCTTAATCGAACCTTTGGGCTTGATAGTGCTGCAGGATGCTGCAGCTATCTTCGGATTCAATTGGTAAGTAAATCATATATAATTATCTCGGGTCTGGTTGTTGTTATGCAGGGACGTGTCGCCGTGTTTTCATTCAAACCCAATGATGGTCTTCTTTGACCAATTCCAAAGTGGGCTACGTACCGCCATCGGCACAAACACATCTTGCACCTTCAAGGCATAATAGAGCAAGGAATTCAATGGTCTGTAAAATACTACACACCAAATCCTCCAAAAATCAAAAACTCGACCAGTGAAATGGGGCCCCATCAACCAATGGGGTGATGGCGATGATTTTTTCGCTTCTTTGATGGCGATCAAGTGGGGTATCTCCCCCCCTTCTGTGCCGCCCTGGCCATCACATCCCCATGGGTCCTGCAGGGCACAGGGTCCTCGAAACAACGATGTTTTTCTTTTTTTTTACAAGCATCATTCATGTTCAATATGATATACATGGAAATACATGGATAATCGTTTATATATTATACATGGATAATTGTACATGTTAAACATAAACATTGTTAAACCGTTAAACCCATTAAAACCCATCATTTATCAGACTCGGTCGGTCGTTTGGCATCGTTTGACCAGGCCTGTTCTGCTCACTGAATTCCTGCAGACGCGCTGACCTGAGTCAACGGGGCGCTGCATATCACAGTAATGTGGCATAGGACAGTCTGACCCAAGGCAACTCCCAAATCCACAAGCATATATATATATATATTACATATATATATATACATATAATAATAACAGTGATAATAATACATACAGATACGTTATATATATAGTATAATAAATATATATATATATACACAAATGTATGATTATATGTGTATATATATGTATGTATTAAAATATTTATGTATAATTATATATATATATATGTATTTTAATATGTATGTATGATAATATATATATATATGTATGTGTATTATAATTTATAATATATATGTATGTATTATAGTACATATCAAATAAAGTACAACTTATATATTTTTTTTTAAAAAAAATATGATATCGTGTTGGATGATATCTGGCTTTGGGATGCTGATACCTCGGACCAAAAAACTGCTGCGTTGTCAGAAGCTATGTTGATCAAGCTCAGTCCAGTGCGTTTGGCTTGAATAGGAGGCAGTTGTGGGTCAAAAGCCTGGTACCCTAGGTACTGTACCCTAAAGTAGCTGGTTCATGAATAGTTTTTCCCCAACATATTATCATGGGTTTTGACCCATCTCCAAATTGACCCATGTTCTTACTTCGGCATCTCAATGCACATTGTGCCAATAGCTCATGATCGAAATATCTCATAATTTAAATATCCATAGTCATAGTGTTTTTCGGGTTCACAAGACAGAACTCTTTGTGCCGCTATTGAAGCAATGGCAAGACCGGATTGATAAATAACTACCCCCTCCCTCCCCCCGCCATAGGTCAAAAGGGTCAACAATGTTTTTTTGGGGGAGTTAAAAAAAAACAAACATCCCGATTAAAAGAAACTCCGCTCGTTGATGGTGAACCGATTTTGCTGGAATTGGGTTCAAATAAGCACCGATAGAGTGTCAAATTTATGGGAATTGAATTCAGTAGGCAATCTGATGGACTCAGTTTACAATTACTATCCATGAAGGGTCAAATGGTTTAAATTTGGGGGCAATTCGCTACGCATGGCCATCAATAAGGTAGGGGTAGCATCCGCACAGTCCCATTCATTGGGTATCAATAATTAAAAGATATTTAAAGTAAAAGGGATTCAAATGGAGTAATACTAAACTATATAGTACCACCGTAAATCTGGGGGGTGACCCACTCAAGAATGGGGAAAAACCACCTGATTGACTTTAGTATTGCCCCATCGGGGGGACTATTAATCCTGATTTGACATATAATTTTTAATTTTTAAACCTCATTTCTTGAGCTGTTCACAGTGCACACCCATGCAAGTCCATGTGCATTCTAGGAATGGCAACTGGAATGTCCAACTTGCTGCCCCTCAGAAGCCCCACTCTTCATTGTTGATCGCCTGGTCAATGCGTTGCTTCTTGGGCCTCAGCTCAAGGATCAACGATTGATTAACCGTTTGGTATTGGAACATCTTTGAATTGCATTTGTATTCCTTGATTGCCTGAGCACAAACTGATATGTTTACCAACATGTTTTGGTAAACATTGATTATGTTGCCTTGTTTCCTCAATAAACATTGACGATTTCCCCTGATGTTCTTACAAAAAAACGCCTTCCATTGATTCTCCTAACGAACGGTTTTCATGGTTTTCCCTGATGTTCTTAATCTAAAATCCTGTTTCTATATTTCTCCCAGAGATTTGTAGATGTCTCTTCCTGATGTCCGTCCTGAACATCGGGATTTTCATGATTTTCCAACGTCAGTTTCGGTTTCCAGTTCTTTCTGCCCCCCTCAGCTGGTAGAGAAATCTCAGTGGGCTCAAGGCTGGAAGAGTTGCACGTTTCTGCGGCCGGGAAGAAGGGTCAGTGGTCTACAAATTCACCGAAAAACTGGCAATTGTTTCCAAATGATGTTTGGTGATGTTGGTGTCCCTACAAAAAACATCAAAAAACTATGCTGTGTTTGATGTCAAGTTATGGTAACCGGTAACCCTTCCCAGCGGACGTAACCTGGCAAGGGCAAAGTCAGCATCAAATCCACTAAGTCTCTGCAGCGCTTGGCCTGAGCATTCAGGATGGGCTATTCGTCGTGGTAGTTTTCATACAATATCTTGGAGATTAAAAAAAACATCGTTTCCCTCGTTGGTCAAATCGGTTAACTGATTTAATGCCTCGCCTCGTCAAATACGGTTCCACTGTAGTGCCTCGCCTCGTTAAATCACCCAGAGTTCTGCACCGCAAAATCCTCTCTCCTCGGCATGTCTTTCTCTTGTTTTCCTCTTCTGATGATGCCACTTTCTCTCGATCCGGTTTGCGCTTGTCATCTCTGAATTTCGACAGCCCTTCCCGTTGACAGCTTTGGAACCCGAGATCTGACAGCCTCTTCTCTCCTGACAAAGCTTTCACAGGAGCCGACTTGTAGACCCAAAACTCCGAGAGTGCCACTTCCAGGGGAGTTGGCTTCTAGGCGATCAACTATTGCAAACCCTCTCATCTTTCTTGCGGCTACAGGGAATGGAGCGCCCCCCCCTATGGTGGTTTAACATGGTTTAACTGGTTACCTTTCGCTTGCTAAGCGGGTGTGATACCATTACACCAGTGGATCCCGGCTACCAGGGGAGGTCTGGGAATCTTGAAATTTTCCCCTTTCCCTGTCTCCCGACCAACTCATCAGACAAAGCCGGCTGCGCCAAAAAGCAAGTTGACTGTTAGGCTCAGAAAAATGTTTTTTTTCCGCATGTCCGTTGTGGATTGAAATGGCATGAACCCTTTGTGGGATGAAATCGGGCGTTTTTTTGCACTGCGATTGTGGGATCGGAAATGAAAGGTTGCAATTTCCCCTTTGTGGATTTCCCTTTTTGTGGAATGGCTCCTTGTAGGATGAAATCGGGCTTTGCGAAAAGAACATTTATATATATATATATACATAGTTTGGATTTAAGATCCTTTCTTTTCTTGCACATGCTTGCCTTTCCGGTCCACTCAAAGTCAATATTTGGGAACCTGAAATATTGTTCTTCTCAGGTCCAATAACTTGATGAAACTGAACCTTCTGGGGACTCCTGTCTTAAATCTGCCAACCCCACCTCGATGTTGACGTCGCGAAATCTACTCACTCCACCTCGTTTCCTCGTTTGACCTCGCTCTAATTTGCGTAGAATTATAAGGGGATATAAGGTATATTAGTGATTACCACTAGAAGCCCAACTTTATTCGTTAATCAAATCTGTTTTGTGCCGGTTCCAATTTACCCTGGGCAAAATCCCCATCCCTTCCTGTCGCCAAGGCACTGATGAAAACCAAGGGCAGATCTTTGGAACGAACGTCGACCACCCAACATGCCAAACCTTGTTCCTCCGAAGGATGAAAGGGCCACTCGGATGGTGAAATTTGGGAAAGTCTTGGAACAATTGGATGAAGCCGTTCGAAGATGGATCATGTTTTGCAGCAGTTCAGTTTTGAGATTGATGAGTTCTTAAGGGTTCATCATAGTTTTTCACGTCTTGGTTCCCAACAAAATCCGATTGAACACCATCATTGAACATCAATGTGTCTTGCCATACAGCCTACACCCCTGCCTGGTCGTGTAAGGTGGGCTGAAACATCTCCTCACTGGGCGGATTCTTCAACCTGAAGAGCAACCTGCCGAAGAAAAACGCCAGTGGATCGCTGTTCGGTATAGGACAATATTGTTTAGTGCCTAGTAAATGGTTCATATACCCGAGTTAGCTGCTGGTTTCCCACTTCAACATGAAACGTCATTGAAATCTCACTTCTTCCATCTCTCCTTTCAGGTTTCGGCACCAATCATACAACGTTATGTTTTTGTATCACCCAGCTGCTCCTGCTAGAGTCGTAACACGGCGGGTTGATGTGTGTTGATGTGTCTCAAGCGGGGATCGCCATCCCAGTGATTCCGAGTCGCCTCACAAGGTGGGGCCATAAACCTTGAAAGTCCTTCAAAGGCGCTAAGCCCAGACGTGGCACGAAGTGTTGCCCCACCATGCCTCGAAGGCCAAGTGAAAAGTCACTTCAAGGGGTATATGCTGTGGCCAATGAGGTTTCAGCGGCATACAACCAACAAATACAAAATATAGAAATAATAGTAATACAGTAATAAGAGTCATAATTAATAATATTATAAACAAAAATGATAGTAATATAATAGTAATAGTAATAGAAATATTGTAATAATATTATAGTAATATTTTTGTAGTAGTAACATAATAGTAACAATAGAATATGTATATATATAATATGCCAATGTTCAATACCTGTTGTTGTCTATATTGGTTGGATGAATCAACTATTGGTGTTCAATACTTGCAACTATTGCTGTTCAATATAATGTTGATTGAATATTCAACATTCCAATGTTTTGCCTCTATAAGGGCAAAAAACCATGGAATCCGAAATATGAAACAAATGGGGAAATAACCAACCAAAATATGAAGATTATCAACTGACCAAACTCTGGATTTCTGGCAAAAAATAACGTGGTGGAACAATGGGCAGGGTCAAACTTTCAGGGCACTCTCGGAACCACGGATGGATGGGCAGTGTTCAGAATCTAACTGCATAATCGGTGCATCTTGAGAGGGAACCCAATTATATAGACCATTTGCCCATTGTTCACTCATCTACCTCAATCACGACACAATCTTCTGCACAAAGCAAAACAGTATAAAGATACATATGGATCTGTCAGAGAAGTGTAAAATTACCATGCCCCCCACTACAAGAAAAATATTATGTAATACTTTACCATCTTTTTTACATATTTTCAAGGCAGCTACTACAGCTAGCCCCGAATTTTGGGTGGACCCGGCATCTTCGACAGCAAGCCACATGTGGGCACCCCTCTGCCGCACTCAAGAAGCCAGGCCTTGGACCAGCAGGTGATTACAGAGATCCCCACGGTGATAGATTATTCTGTCATAGTTTCTGACATCTCATCTGGAAGTATTCTGACATTCTATTCTGGCATTCTATCTGGCATCTAATTTTTGTCATTTCTGGCGCTCGCGGTTGAAGCCCGGCAGTGCCCACTGAGATCTGAAGCTCGCGGTTGAGGTCCGGCAGTGCCCACTGTGATCTGGAGTTCGCTGTTGGGGGAAGGAGGAAGGAGGGAAGTAACTCTGATAAAATCTAGAGACCCTCACTAGACAGGTGGGGAAAAATGCCTTACTTCGAGTTATTCTCGCCCTGTAACACTAGTACTAGTCTGACATAGTTTCTGTCATACTATCTGGAAGTATATATGGCATATGTATATTATGACGTTCTATCTGACATTCTTTCTGGCATATACTCTGACATACTCTGACATTGTATCTGGCATTCTTTCTGGCATTCCATCTCGCATCTATTCTGACATACTTTCTGGAGCTTTCTGGCATATATTCTGACAGTCTATCTGGCATTCTATCTGGCATCTGTTCTGAATTCTTTCTGGCATCTTTTCAGGCATTCATTCTGGCATACTATCTGGCATCTATTCTGACATTCTATCTGGCGTTCTGTCTGGCAGTCTGTCTGCCATTCTATCTGGCGTTCTATCTGACATATATTCTGACTTTCTGTTTGGCATTCTATCTGGCATTCTGTCTGCCATTCTATCTGACATGTGTTCGGGTCCAGGCGTATTCCACAGTCTCCTGGGCTGGCGATATGGAGTTCGGGTCCAGGCACGCTCCACACCATCCTGAGCTCACGATACGGTTGTCGGGCCGATATTGTGTTCGAGTCCAGGCGTGACCTACTGCATCAGGAGCTGGCAGAAGCAAGAGGCGGAGAAGGTGGACGAGGAGGAGGAGAACGAGGAGAAGAGGAAGGAGGAGTTGTACCTTTGTTCAAATCTAGAGACCCCCTGGCAGGTGTGGGAAAAAAAACATGCAGCATCCAGTTTCACTGAGCAGCGCGCAGCAGTTCCCAAAACTTCTGTCATCAAGTTGTACTGCCAAGGCAACCGAGGTGCCGGAATCAAGGAGTTTAAGATCGCATGGGCTTCCTTCTCACAAAACTCCACGTTTTGCGTCCTCCAAACCCGAACGGACCAGTGATGGATCTACCCTAGATGGCTTCAAAACGTTGGGGGGTTCGCAAGAATCGAACACTAAACCATAGCGAATCATATAGATGTAGATTATGAACATTTGATATGCAATGATATGGAGGTTTCCCAAGCTAGAGCCCTAAGATCATACGTTTCCATCCTAAAATGGTCTAATTTTGGATGATTTGGGGGTCCTCCTATTTTAGGATACAGTACATCCATATGGATGATGTCGTAATTCTGATCCATATCCAGGTGAATTATTGAATCCTCATGGGGAATAGATGGAACAGGTGAAATTAGCTTTAAACATGTTGAACCATACTAATTAATGTGGGCAAAACGATAGTAAGCCACCCATGTGGGAATAGTTTATACCTGTATACCATCTATTTATTGTGATTTGGGGATATTTGGGGGATGGTTTATTCTTGTTTTACCCACAAGCAGGTAGCAATTACCAAGAGATTGATTGAACAACAATTCTCACAGGAACCTATGACTGTTTGTTTGTTTATGTTTGTTTCCACTATTTACCCTCTGGCAATCAACATGGCTGGCTGGAAACTCACAGTTGAGTTTGATGATTTTCTTAAATGCCGATTGAAATAGCGGATTTCCCAGCTAGCCATGTTTGACTGATGGCAGGTAATTAAAAGTAAAAATCGAGCAAAGTACTGATAATTTTAACCGTTGCAATCTTGTTTTTGTTACAATAATAAATCATCCAATAGCTCAGTCTGAGCTGCACAAGCACAAATAACCCGAAGCCAGAAACCAATCGCTGAAGATTCCCAAAAAGGTAAGTGGCATATTTTGTTCCATTACGCATCGTCCACTATTCCAAACATATGGAATAATAATTGTCAAAATTATAATCACAATTGTTTGAATATCAAACAGGATGATTTATGTGATCTATGCCAATAATAATCAAACCGTCGATCCAATTGGTTTTCTCCAGCTCTGGCCCAGTTCACATCGCAGCGACGAGAGCATCCTCTCCATTAACATAATCCGAAGTCGAGCAGTCAGCTGCATGTTGGTCTCCAACATGTCATTGTTCAGCAGGTCCTCAAAGGGCAAACAATGTGGCCTAAAATATTTATATGTATTATATATTATTATATAAAATAAATGTATACATACATATATATATATATATATATTACATACAAATGTAATCAAATGTATGTGTATACATATGTACATACATACGTATCTATACATACATACATACATACATAGATACATAGATACATAGATAGATAGATAGATAGATACATACATACATACATACATACATATATATATACATACATATTATGTGTATATATCTAAATAAGAATATATATATATATTTATATATGCAATCGATACGTTACGTAAATTAGCAAATACATATACATATGTAAGACAAAAAATGAATACGTACACAGTGGATTAGATGCAATTAAAAGTCTTTGGTTTTGCACTTTCCAAACAAATGTTGCTAGTCAAACAAGTCCATATAGTCTGTATCCGACTCTGGCTGGTTCGAAAGTTATACAACCATGGAATGGACCATGGGTCAAAACCAGGGTATCAACTCTTGATGCGACAGATGACAACACGACTGTTCTGAGCCGTTCAATCTGGGTAAATTCTGATGACCTGAAATTCGCTGACCTGAAATTCACTGAAATTCACGGCTATTTTGAGATACAAAAACCACTACGAAGCATCATTGATTTACCCAGGTTTCATGATTCAATGGATACTAATCTTTGACTGACACTCAAGGTAAACTCCGGCAGGTTGACACTTTCCATGGCTATCCGTCAACTCACCGGGGGTTGGATGTGCAGAAAACCAACATTTGTGTACCCATAAATGGAATTTTAATGGTGGCGACTATCATCCCCAAATGCTAGTACGAGTTGTGTATAGTTGTGTAGTCTGTGTTGAATCCCACATTACCCACCCAAAAAAACACTGCTGGTGAAGCCAATAGACCCGCAGCGCAGGCATCTGCGTGTACAACGGCAGGCAAACGGCCAGGATGAAGTGTTTGGCCTCGTGCTCCGCACAGAATCTCCAGCAGCTCTCCATCCTTCATAGTTTTACAATCATCTTACACACATATATATAGATATAGTATAAGATTGAAAAATATACAGTCGTATAAGATTATAAAATTGGCGCATGATATAATAGGATATTATCAAATTTATCGTGGATAACCGGATAACCGTGATCATGGATAACAATAATGACACAATAATGAATATATATATATATATATATATATTATATAGTGGGATCATCATCATCCAAATCATTGTTACAACTTTACGTGGCCGTCTCCAAGCCTGGCCGTGGGCTTTTCGTGGTCGGGCTTCCGGGCTTTCGTACGGAACCAGCTTTGGCCAAATTCGTTGACGTGACAATAAGATTTGATGTATCTTTCCGGACCAAATTTGGTCTTGTCTCCAAATTTTCACTCAAACTTTTGTTGAGTTGAGGCCAAAGTTTCAACACTGATGCAGGAATCATTTACCGCAAAATCTCAACGTGGAAATCCAACCTAAACAAAGGTAGTCACCGGAACCGACATGAAAACAGCAAACCAAAGGAAGTTTTCTGCATGTTTCTGCAATGCTCAAGCCTTTCTTTGAAAAATTGCACCTGTGTCAAACGCCCACAGTCATTAGCAGTACAGCACTGCAAATCTTGGAAGGTTTACAGGTTCACTTTCAAAAGTGCCTTGAGGTTGTGCCACAGCGCAGAATGGACAACATTACAATCACTTAAAATGTTGCACAGATTAAAAACATGTAAAAACATTGATTGATCGGTCCTTACCTTACGTTGGTATTACGAAACCATGTGAAACCCAATGTTTTTCTTCAAACCATGGGCTATATTTTTCTTGGTTCTTGTCATTCCGAGCATGAACCAAATCAGAAAGGATTCCCGGGGACGGCTCATAACATAAATGAGGATTTTCCGATATTTATTTATGTACATAATATATATATACACATACATATATAAATATATATGTATGTATATATATATATCCACAATTGTGGATGACACTATTGGAATCCAAAGGACAGAAAATATCTCGAAAGGGATTACCCTCTGGATCCCTCTGGACATTTCACATATGATATATATAATATATATATATATATATGATGTTCTCATTAAAAGCCTGTTTATAGGTGATTTCCATTGATTTCCCAGTTATATAGAAATATCCAGAGGGTAAATCACTAGCTAGAACCAATGTCCTCTTGGAAAAAAAATATGGGCCTCACCATCGATTACCTATGGATCTATGTCTGATGGGGATGACCCAACCCATGAAATATAACTGACTACTTGGATGTGCATCCCACGAATCGGATCCGTGGTTTATCCCTCTGGTAATTTAACATAGCTATTGAAAATGGCTATTTATAGTTGATTTACCAACTAAAAATGGTGACTTTCCATAGTTATGTTAGTTTACCAGAGGGTAATCCCAACTCCCATATTTCATCCCATATATTGCCATATATAAGTAACTGACGAACGGTATCAGTAAACAGCTCAGATCTTAGGCCACCCCTTGGCTCGGCGCATGGCCCGCATGGCCCGCATGGCCCCCGCACGCTGAAGTCAAATTGGCTTTCAAAGACGGTGGGGTCCTCGTCTGGGCTCCGGACTCGTCCGGCGATGTCAGTCGTGGAGAACTCTTGGTTTTCATGCTCGCATGATATATATATATATATATATATATTATCTGTATATATCTATATATATATAAAGTTATATTTGTATGTATGTGTATATATATATATTAATATGGATATGTATATATATAATACATATACATATACATATATACATAATATATATATATAATTATATATATATATATATAATTATATATATAATTATATATATACATACAATGCCAATGGTTCATGAATCTTAGATGGTTCCATAATATGGTTTAAAATATATCATATATCCAATGGTTCCATAGACAATGGGAGAAAATAATTTGAAATAAATATCAAATGATCGTATATGATAATATATGAAGGTTTCTTATCCATGGGGTACCCGGTACCCTCATCCATTTTTGTTTGGGATTTTCCACGAAATAAACCATCCAGCCATTGGGAATTCCCATTTATGGAAACCCTACATATATATCATATATAATGGGATATATAGACTTATATAGTCGGATATGATGAGAAATTTCATGGTTTTCAATCGAATAAAATTGTAACTATCGTTATGAGTCCAGCAACACAGAGAAAATAGGGTTTGACAAAAAAAACAGAGAGCAAACAAAAAAAGCAAACTAGAAAACCAAAACCAAGGAAAAACCAAGAAAAAAAAACAGCACGCCGACAAGAGAAACAAAAAGAAAAGCTGAGGAAAATGCAGGTTTTGGTTGTTCTTTTTTTTAAAATTATATTGGTTTGTGTTTTTTTTTGTTTTTTGTTTGTTTTTTGTGTTTTTGTTTCTTGTTTTTTGTTTTTTTTGATTTTTCTGGTGACTCTTCCTGTCGAGTTGTTTTTTTGTTGATTCGGTTTTTGATTGTGTTTTGTTTTTGTTTTTGTTTTTTTGGCTAAAATCCACTTTCTCTGTTCTACACGGGGTCATAAAACTATCGCCAGCCAACCAGAATTGGTTACACATCCACAGCTTGGTAATTTCAATGCATGGCCGGGATTGTATGGAGATATCGCTCGGAAGATTAAGAAGAAATAGTACTAATATCAACCAAAGATTGACGGATGGTTAAACATATCGCCCTGGACAAATATGAAAGTCATTGCCATCATCCCATCTCCTGTGGTTTGAAAAGGACATCTTTATCATCACATGTTTCAGTTACTAAGCAAAAACTTATGGCGGAATTCCCATCGCAAGTGGGGTCGATAATCCGGTGAGCATGGCCCGACAAAGCACATATTGCCGGTCTGGCCCTCCTTGACAGCAAAATCATTATATATACTTCCCAACATATGCTGAAACCATTTATAATTTAGCTATATCTACATACACCCTCCGGCAATCAAACATGGCCATGGACAATAGCCCATATTATGTATATATATGTATGTATGTATATATTATATATATATCATAATATATCTATCTATATATTTATATGGCCATTATATATACAGTATATAGATCATCCTTCCATTTCAATGCCCATATATCTGGGGACTTCGCCATCTCGCCATCCTTTTCGAGTGCAGGTCCTGTAGCCAAACATGCCGTAGATAGAGACAGCACCAGATGGGCTGTTTGCTCTTCACGCTGTACAACCGCAGCAGGCTCATCATATGGCTGGCTGCGTCCGCGGAGCCCCTGTCGGGATGACATGATACCCTCTGGTACACAGTTTTGCTGCAATGGAAAATCACCATCTTTCATAGGTAAAGCATGTAGCTATGCTAGATTATAGTGTTAAAATATCGGAGGGTGAGCAACATGAAACATCATCAAACATCACGGGTCACACTAAAACCGCAGAAAGAGTCAATAATCTTCTGCGGCTCGATGTGAAAGACCCGGAGTTGCTGATGGTGCCGAGTCACTGTTCTTTTTGCCCCTGGTTGCAGCAGAAGTCTTCGATGCGCGAGAACTCCTGCGGTTCGGGAGCGCTTGAACAAAACACATGGAAGATGGCAATCACCTGTTCAAAATGGTGTTGGTTCTTATATATCTTAAGATTTTTTCCTCACATCCAAGGGTTCAAAAGTAATCAAGGGTCACATGTTATACTAGTGGCGCTGATCTGTTCAATTAATATTGAGCCATTTCGAAAAAATCGTGAGTCAAAGAAGCTGAACTTGGCACCTGGCTTGAGAGTTACTTCCAATAGCGCTACTCTTAAATTTACTAGAGAAGAACCGCCATCCGGATTACTTAAATTACGGATAACATGTGATATAACATGTGACCCTTGATTACTTTTCAACCCTTGGATGTGAGGAAAAAACCATAATGAAAAATCACATCCTGTGAGGCAACCACAATAATCTGCTATGTCCGCTATGTAGATGTAATTCCAGTTCATGATTATAATATACACGTGGGAAAGATGGGGCTTGCAAATATGAAGATGTGGGTTTAAAATTTCAGCACCTGCCCATTGAAGACGCGGTTCGGCAAGGCATCCGGCAACATCCTGTCAGCACTTGATGGACTTTCACGCAGCCCAGGAGTGGACTGCGGCATATACACATCATATCATTATTCTATGTGAACATGTCCATCAAAAAGGGAATAGACAGGCAATTTAGAGGGGGATGGTGATGGTGAACCAGATTTTCTGCACGTGTTAGGTCAAATCCATGGCGGATTTCACTAGTATCGCCTAGAAAGATTATGGTAGTATATGATTTTAGGTGATTTTAGTAAGTATATAAAATCCCATAACATCCTGCTAAAATAGTGATGATTTACTTGTCTATCTTTTTGGGGGTCGTATGTTCATGGATGAGCCGATAAGAAGACCAGCATCCAACATGGTGGGTACAGTATGGGCCCCACCAATGTCCCACCCACCAGTGTTTTTTTCTTTTCACCGTCTCAGAAACATTCAGAGGTAAATTCAAACAAAAGGAATCGCATCAAATCAAATCAAATGGATGGACCAGCCGAAGCATTTTGCTAGGCTGCACACACACACACATTTTGTGCAGTTGGTGTTGATGTTTCAACGTATCTTTTGCTCCGGCCCGGCTGAATCCCCTTCTTAGGCCCCAGCAAGAAGCGGAAGTTCCGTCCGAGGGCCCAAGCGCGCCAATAGCCAAAGAGGTCTTCCAGACCTGGTGGATGGGGTGCTACCAACGATGTCAGTTGCTGTCACCTGTGCGACCTGTCCTCCCTTCATTCCCTTTTGGGGCTCCAACACCATTCGCCAAAGATCGCCATCCAACAGCCCCATCACCGAATAAACTCACCTTGAGACATGTAAGCGATGGGGCAGTCGGTCTCATCGGGGTCCAGGATCCTGGTGGAAATTGAGGACGGTGGCCGTGGTGGCTGTTTTCGGGATGCTTGGAACATATTATACCATATCTGAGATCTGGTTGGTGGTGCAATAACCATCTTGAAAAATATGAGTTCGTCAATGGGAAGGATTATCCCATCTATGAAATGGAAAATAAAAAATGTTTGAAACCACCGAGCAGATATTATATCATATTATTATACCATATTATACCACCCAAAACGTGCCAGTGCGAAGCAACATTCCATACAGATTCAATGCTTGGCTTTTTTTTCCAACCAATCTCACGAAAGATTGGCCAGTACGGCCCTGTCAGATGGAAGAAACACATGTTCGAAACCACCACCCGGTCAACCAGTATCTATCGTTTCTCTGCTCCAAATGATTGGGTGTGGGTCAAATTCGGGTATATGGACATATAATATAGACATGGAGCCACAACATTGGTCATTCAGTAGATCGGCACTATCAAAAAACAATCTTTTGATGGGGTGATAGTTTTGCAATAAAGGCAGGGTTGCTCCTAACATCATGGAAGGTGGGGAGGTTCCTGGCTCAAATCCACTGCTTTCTTGAAGACTTGGTCCGCGAGGAAACTTGAAACTCGGATGACAACTACAAACCAATGGCCAACAAGGTCAACCACTTTCAAACTTTGGATATCTTTGGTTGCTTGTAGATCCCAACATACCCCGACATGACCAACAGCAGCCACCAGCTGCTTCCAAGGATCATGTAGGGCTCGATGTTGAACAGCTCTCGTCGGTGACTCCGATCACCTCTAACAACAGTTGGGGGAGCCCCCCCCCTGAGTATGACATGACGTGACATGGTGATTTGGTATCAGAATTCCACTTTGGATTGAAAATGAAAGTTGTGGAGTGATTCAGCTTGATCCAGTCCAAGATTTGTCGAAGGGACTTATTTTCAGCTAGGTCCACATGAGATTTCATTTCTGTTCTCATTGAGCTTACCTGGGGCCAACTGAGTCACTATTCAATAAATGTGCCACCCCAGCCAAACTTCTACCTGTGTGGGCATGGCATGATTCATCTGCCATTCCAAGCAAAATACAGTAAGGAACGAGTGGGCATGACGTCCATTGATCGTGGAATGAAGGTACCCTTGGAGCCTGATTAGTCAATACAGTCCCCGCGGAGGGTTGAAATCCCGTGGAATCTCCTTCCTTTGCCCAGCCCCAGGCCTTTCTTGCCATACTTCCAGTGACTCATGAGCACTTGACTCTCGTTGGCCAGAACCTCCTCCCAGAAATAGTACAGCTCGTAAGGCAGCCTGAACAGGATCACCATGAATAACAAGGTTCATTGCAGGGTCAACTTGGACAACCTCTCAACAGGATTCAACAAACTCTCAGAACCACCAAGCAAAGTAATGTATTATGGGTAAACCCAATCGTAGACAATCTCCAATTTCACCAGACATGAATGGTATAAACATGTATAAACCATCCCAATCGGAGCTTATGATTGAGTTTACCCCCAAAGTTGATGGTTAAATGCCAAAGTTTCGACCCATTTCCGGGTGTCAAGTCCAGTCAAGTGGCGCCATGGCTGATCCAAAGCGCGGGACAAAGTGAATTCCTGACGTCAGCGCGATGTCTCACCGAAAGAAGTGGGAATTCAACAGGATTTGACCCTGGTTATGGCACAGTTTTTGCCTGCAAACTGGGGACACCGTGCGGGGACACCATTAAAAAATCCAATGATTTCTCATCATGTTCCCATGAATTCCATAAATTGGATTAACCAATTTAACCAATTGAGATGATGAAGTAATCCTACCTTGGTTTTCCCAGGTCAAATGGAAAATCCTCGAGGTCAACCATGAAGTAATCCGTGGCTCGGAAAATCCAAATCCGGTGAACCGTTTAGGGGTTCATGGATATGTCAACGGTGACACTGATGTTTTTTTTTTTCCCCCTTATGTAATGTTATATAAATGTGGAGAAACCAAAGACATGCCGCGACATGCCCATGTTTCACTGGAGATGGGTGGCATAAACCCTGACCCACCCCCCAACCCCCAATAAAAAGGACTCTTGCAGGTGCCGTGACCCTAAAAGGTGACGAAAATCGAACGGTCACCAGATACAACACTCATGCACATTCACAGAAAACATGCTGAAAAAACATGAAAAAACAAATTGACTTTTTTTCCCCACCTTCAACGTCAAGGTGTTGAAGCAGAAACGGCAAAACATCGTGAGGAGTGTCGGATTGGGGTCCTTAAGAAGCAAAACCAGAACCAAAGTGCCCAGAACTCAATGGCAAATCCCTTCCCTCTGATGTTGAAGACCCCCTCCCAAACGAAACCCTGGTTTAGTGTTGCATCTCTTCATTTTGGGGGCCCTTGCAGTATGTCATATTATGTGCTGATGTGACACATATTTGAAAACATCAACATATACATCAACCAATCAGATCCAATCAAAGTATCTTAATTAGTCTTGTCCTGTCACCCTTTGCCCCATCAAATGTCCCGCCTGACCAAACATCGCTCAGGGCTCGCGCCAATTCCCTGCGGCTGAATCAGTTGACTTTCTGTGATCCCCACCATCAATGACACAATAATGACATATTATATATATAATGATTCATAATCTGACATGACATAATTCATGGCATGTACATACTCTGACTCTCTTGTCTGACATGTATTCTCTGGCTGAATTGAATCTGACTGTTGTGACTCGTATGCGTGCATTTATACATAATATATATATCATATTATATATATATATATATATCATCTATATATATATATATATACATATTCTGACACAATGACACAACTCTGACATGAAGGCTGGGACATAGTTTGACATGTATTCTGACATGTAGTCAGACTTGTATTCTGACACGCAGTCTGACTATTGTGACATATTCTCTGACATTTATCCTGACACACACTCTGACATAATTACAGTTTCCTTTTTTGTCACAACCTCAATTCTGTTGCGTTCAGAAGTCCCAAATGGTCATAGGATTTGTTTTCTATATCTGAAAATGTGGCAAATGGTTCTCTTTTCACATGACCATGAAATGGGGGTATAGTCCCAGTATCTGAAAATGTGGCATACTGGACTCCCCCCATTCTATGGTCCCATGAGAAGCTGGTAAATAAGCAGTTGAATCTCCATGAAACATACATTGAGTACATAGAGAAACATCAATAAGGAGATTGAACAGCATAAACAATATCCAAACCAGCAAAGCCCATTTAAAAACATTATATTCCAAGGTCATTATTGATTTTACATCCTCAATTTTGAATCACAAATCAGAACCATTAAAACCATGATATATCAGATTATGTCTCCAATTTTGGGTCAAATAAATAGCACTTAAATAAAAAAAACATTGGTTGAATTATCCCCAATTCCCACGGATCCGCCCATGGCCTACACCTGAGCTCGGTGGCTTCCAAGGCCCGGCAGCGCATTGCTGAAGCGGCGCCAGCGTCCCAAAGCTCAAAGAGCTCCGGCAGTGAGCTGCATAAGGACACTGCGCGGAGCCGTGGGAGATTTGGGATGAAAGTCCTGGAAAATGACGATGACAAGTAGATGGATTTTCCCCATGGGATGAAGCTATGCAGTTTCGAAATTTGAGATCAAGCTATACAAAATGGGGATACCCTCTGGTAAACTAACATAACTATAGAAAATCACCATTTTCAATGGGAAAATCCACTATAAATGGTCATTTTCAATAGCTATGTTAAATTACCAGAGGGTATTACCAATGATCTGGAAAATAGGAAAATGGATCCGGCGACTTGAGAAAATCACCACTGCAGCATGATTTCAGTTGATGGGTGATTTCTTCCATGATTTCTTCGATAAAAATTCAATGGGGGTTTCACAGTTTCACCATGAGAATTGATGAAGAATGAGGATTTTAATATATTCTAATTATGAACCAAGCTCAAGATTTTGATCATGAAATATTTTTGGGTGTCAACTGCAGATGTTCCCTTCATCCAGTTCTGGGGTGATGGAATAACCCTGGGGATACCCTGAAAGTTTGTCGAATCTTGGCTGCCCGAGGAATAACTTTTGGCAGTGTCAGTTTTGCTTTGTTCTGAGATATTGTATGATTTGTTCTCTTGGTAACTCCTTTATGTGTCATGTTTTATATTACATTTATATACATGGTAATATGTTTACATCTGATGGATGTTGAAGACAAACCAGTGACCTTGCAACCCGGAAAACATGCGTAACATAATCCAACATAGTAATATCCCCAAAGTATAGGTTTATCTCAAAATTCGAAACCGCATTGCATCCCAAATATCCCATGGATAAAATCAATGTTGTCATCGTCATTTTCCAGGACTTCTCCACAGAAGTTGCCACGCCTTCAGAAATGCGCCGGGTCATCGCCACTCGCAATAGCCTCGGTCTGTTTGAAACTGGGGATACCAAAAAGAACATGAAACTGGTATATAATTCTAATGGGAACAAAAACACAATGATAATCTGGTTGGTGGTTTCAACCCCCCTGAAAAATATTCGTCAGATTGGATCATCATCCCAACTATTGGGGAAAATAAAAGCCATGTTCCAAACCACCAACCAGACAATGATAAACACCATGATCAAGCAGCCAATTTGGGTAATCTATGGTGACCTGGTCAACCAACCGAACCAACAATGGTAGGGACCAGGACCTTCTCAGGTCCTGACTCGGTCGGAAGGTTCGGTTGAGTCTGACCCATGGGGCCCAGGTCCGAGGCTCTCCTAGTAGCTGTTTTGCGCCAGAAAATGTCCAGTTTTTTGGGGCCCAAATTTCATCAGGGGATCTCGGGAGATTGACACGTGGATCCGTCACTAGTAGGTCACCTGCAGAAATGAGGTATGGGGTGGACACGATCAACAGAGTTCTGTATACCAAAATGATAATTTAACTACTAGTACATAAATGTGTTTAAACATTCATATAACTACAGGCATGGACATGCGTGTGTGTGAATATGGTTATAGCTTACTGTAACTCCAAAAAAGATCAATTTTAGTGAACAATCCGATACTGAAATAGTGATTATGCCCACTTTTCTACACCTTTGGGGGTTACTATACTATGATAAAATAATGATTGTGTTGGGATGTATTGGCTATGTGCTATCCTACTGGAGTTTCTCGAAGTGAAATCACTGGATCTACCTGGTAAAGAACATGGGGCAAAACATCTCCTAAAGTACAACTAAGTACAAGTATGATATATTTTCCCATGCGTTTTTATGTTTGAATTATTGTGAAATCCCCGTTCACACTCGTGAATTAGACATATTAATATCATATGTTTCATGGTGAATCAACTTTATGTTGCTTAAATCCAATGGTTTTTGCTAGTCAAATTCCAATGTCTGCACGTCCAAATCCCCATTGTCGCTTGTCCGAATCCCAAATCTTGTCGATGACATCGCACTTTTTCATGCTGAAATCACAATTCTTGATGCTTCACTCCCCATGTTTGTTACTTTCACCATCTTTCACCACTTTCAAAACCACACTTGCGCGAAAAATCCCCACTCCTGCGGGCTGGAGATGGAGGTAATGGAACCTCCTCGGTGTGGAAGTGGTCCTGAACGAACTGGGAATCTATGGAAACTGGGAGAGGATCAAACTTGATATGGCGATGTGTCAAAACCCTGGCACCCTAGGTCCCTAGATGTCGCTACCCGAGAATAGCTGTTAATGGATTCTTGTTCCCCCAAACATGGCAATTTCATAGCTTTTGAACCATCCCAATATAACTGATAATGTGGTGATGCCAACCATGACGGTTGACGTCATGGTTGGCATCATCCCACTGCGAGGGGGTATACATCGACGGGACAGTTGTCAGTTGTGGGTCCAAAAAACCTCCTCCTCAGCAGTGGACAGTTTGGATGGATGATATAGTACTGATTCATATCTACAACCTGTCCCACTCATTAATTTGATCCGTCACGATATCACACGTATGATACGTATTTCAGTCAACTCAGTCACCAATAGAATGTGGGATTCACCCAATGCCATAAACCATCCCCAATAGAGGTTTATGAAATTGGGTGTATATATATATATATATATATATGTATATACAGTATATAATATAATATAGTGTAGAGATCATAATAACAATCATAATGACAGTAAAAATAAACATAGAGTATATGTATATACTATATATATATAGAGTAATCCTGGAGTCTAGATAAAAACATGTTCATATTCAATTTTCAAACGTCTTTAGTAAAACAATATTTTTCTGACAATTACTATAGTCACAGTCTATCTACTTCAGGATGATTATGTATTATTTTTTCCCTTTCCAATCTTAGAAACCCTGCACAATAAAAAACTTAACTGGTTAGCAGACATTCCTATTTATTGCAAGGATTATAGCAGACCCCTCCAAAGTTGACCCAGTATTCTACCGCCAAAATTAGTGGCCTTAAAAAGATATAGATATAGGGTGTAGGTCAAATTTGGGTACCCTAACAAGTAGATGGTTAATACTAAACCTACACTAAAATCTGTGGTTCTTTCTGGGGCTTCAATTTTGATCCCCAAATGCCATCATTTGTCTAATCGCCCACACACACACATGGGGATGTGTCAAAACCTTGTACCCCTGGTGAACCCCAAAATAGCTGGTAAATGGATGTTCATCCCACTAAAAATGTATCTATAGGTATTGACCCATACCCACATCGCTCAGTCGCCGGGAGTGACTCAACAGCTTCGCTCAACGCGGTCCTCTACTCCCTTCACCTGCTTCGCTTCTTGCGCTTGCATCTTCCCCAACTTGCTCCTCGCCGCTGGCATTCCCTAGTGGGGAAACCCTAGGCTTGATGATCTACAAATGATGGTTGTTTTTCCACATCTGTTAGTTTAAAAGAGGTTAACTACCTTGTCAGTAGCTGGGTTATAACGCATGATTTATACAGATAGTTGATATGAACCCATGGAAACAACATGACTTACCTGCCCATCACTGCATGTAGCCATGGTTATAACTCCCATGAGTTGGGATAACATGTATTAAACCGTAGAATTTGTTGATTTTCTATGGCCATATAACATCATAGCACTATGTTATAACATGTTACAACCACTTGCCTAGGATCATCATAACCAGGCTTTTCCAGACTTGGATGAAGGGACAATTTCAGGAACAATCAGGTTAAGTGGCAAAGACCAGTAGAAACCTCGGAAAGGCAGACATATTCGGTGAATGCCCGTTATGCCATATAAAAGTGTATCCAGTTCATCCAGTTCCCATAAATCTCTACACAACTGCCAAGAATCATCATGGAACCCCCATCCCCTATATTTGAATAAATCCACCAATTGAAATAAGCCACCAATCTCCATTAAGGCCAGGGATGATTCCCCACCATTTCCCAAAAAAAATCAAGCGTGAAATTTCTTGCGACCTGAGGTCGCGACCTAATGCATCTAGAGTGATGCCCAAATGTGTATATATATATTAAAACTTCATTATACATCATTATATAAGTATTATCGTATAGATTTGTTGGCTAAGGCATATTATCGAAGGAAGTTTAGAAGTCAAACTTCCGACAATATGGAGAGATGAAAAGCAGAGCAGGGAAGAGGCATAGAGAAGAGAACGATTAGAAGAAAAAAGGTTAGAAGACCCAGAGTGCGCCTTATTGAAAAGATTCAACAGGTTTATTGGTTTAGAGGTTCACTGTTGAAATGCAAGTTTTATTGAAATAAACCAACAGGAGCTGTTGGTTTGACAGCTTAAAATCTGTT
>Ga0126342_10002471_pt1 | contig 28873 bp, 24 predicted proteins | sample Cyp1metagenome_FD_92528 | JGI IMG/M metagenome (GOLD analysis project Ga0126342, IMG submission 92528) | Coral microbial communities from Lord Howe Island, Old Settlement Bay, Australia - Cyphastrea 1 metagenome | ecosystem: Host-associated > Invertebrates > Cnidaria > Coral ... | reverse complement strand
TATTTTTTTTGTCAAACCCTATATTCTCTGTGTTGTTGGACTCATAAATATATGGGATGTCATCCTTCCCAACTGACTGACTCATAGTTTTCAGAGGGGTAGGTAGACCACCAACCAGTATATACTGTACATATATAGTATTGACATGTATTGACATATTCAATCCATTGAAAATACCCGTGTTGATTGGTTATTACAAGGAGTTATACTAGCTGAACTAACCCACAATTACCGGGAAACCTATCAACCAACTCATGGAGACAACTTGGTATTTTAATAGTTCAAATGTTGTGAAGATGACGGACAATTGTGTCTCAACCATTAAGCCATCCAGTGGTTAGGGGGCGATCAGGAGCGGGTATCCATTTATCCCAAAACAGGTTTTCCAGTGACAGGTACAAATAGAGTTGCCCAAGCATATGAACATGTTGTAAACTCTAATGGGAAACATTTGACAAATATGGTTGGGAAATTGGCCACAAATAGGGCTATCATGTTTTGTAAACATGGATAGTAAATTCTAGGGATTTGTCCCAACGGCACCAGTTGAAATCCAACAGGAAATGGGGGGTACGGCTCGGATGGGCCAGCGAAATCCGAAGCACCAGTTGAAAGCCCAACAAAATAATTTGATGTTTACAGGAGGAGAATGGGTGGTAAACATCCCATGATTTTGTGGTTTCAACCATCCCAAATTGGTGGTTTCTCGGATTTCGCTGGCCCATCCACCGTATTACAGGATCAGACCCAGTACACTGTACACTTCACCCATTTATCCACCGCAAACCAACGACTTGGGAGTACCTAGAAAGACCTTACACCACGAGGGAGTCTTATGATCTGATGAAGACTCTCTTGATTGCCACTGAACCTTATGCAACTTCGATGCTGTTGGCAGAGAGGCAACTATTGATGTCTTTCGCCTATGTGGCTCCTGCTGACAGGCAGGCAATTGTGCCTTTGGTGCCTGGTGGTTTCGGATATCCTGCTGAGCTCAGGATGGGTGATAACCTTTCCCCACTCAATGCTGCTGAGTTGGCTGAGCGAAATCGATTGGCATGTCAACCGGAGCCTTCTGTGCGAGGAGCTGAAGTGACACCCGTGGCTTTGGAGGTTCAACGTCAACTCGTGATGAGATTTGGCTATGCTATGTCGCCAACTTTGATGGCTACTGTGAAGTACGATCCAAGCGGTGCAAGTGGTTGGCCTGCTGCAAATGTGCTATCAGTTCCATACAGCACTTGCGGAAAGGATGACAGATTGGTGAGTCAGAGTGTGGTTCCTCATCCTAGCTTGGGCGTGTTTGGAGATGACGCTTGGGGAGGTAGCGTCGGGTTTACCTCATCCGGATTATTACATCGATTAGGAATGGTCTTCGAATTGGTCAAAACTGGGTGTTTGCTTAGAAGATGTAATGGCGAACACAGCCACGGTGGTGCCAGCGTGGAAACAATGGCCACTCAAGGTGGTCATCCTGACAGCTCTGGCTTGAGCCATTGAAAATACCGTACTTAATTGATTGCTATAGGGGCCATCACGATGCTGTGACCATCAGTTGTGGCAAGGCCAGAAGGTGAAGCTTATTTGCTGCTTGAAGAACACTGGAGGGCTATGAATTATAGTTTAAGTTTAATCCAATCATAAAATGATGCTGTTTCTGTGGTAATTTGAGTGGCAGTTCTTGAAGATTTAGAACCCCCGACTCTTCGGGTTTTCCCGGAAAATTCATCGATGGGTCAAAACTTACGATGCGAATGCTAAGTACTTAATCTTTTCAGTCGTGTGAATTGCCTTTAATCTCTATATCGATGTTTTGATGGTTGACAGCCCCTTACATCCAACATGATTTTCACATATGTATGGCTCATAGTTCGTTTCCGATAATCATCAACCATACAGATCATCATACACTCTAGAAATCAGGAGTTTAAACAGTTCTGGTTGGTGGTTTCAAACATGTTTTATTTCAATAATATATGGGATGTCATTCTTCCCATTGACTTTCATATTATTCAAGATGGTTATTGCACCGCCAGCCAGAGTTTTGTTTTTGTACCACAGGGTACTCCCATGAAAAGCTCCTGCGTTTTCCCTCACGGGCGAACGATCGACGGGCGAATGGCAGCGAATGATGGCAGGTGGCAGCCCCTCACTGGGTTTATCAAGGTAGAGATCTGGAGGAAGAGTCCCTTGATGCAGCCAGGGAAAGGTGGGTTCTTTGGGAAAACCATGTGGTTTTTTAACCCATCGTTGTGGTTTTATGATGGGATATCATGGGATATTCTGTTGGATATGGACTTATCATCTTATGGCTACTTGGTGGTTCATCCCACTTAGTAAATGGATTATAAGCCCAGTTATAAGTAGGGTAGGGTTAGTTGAGGTATGGTATAACTAGCTGGGGTGAACAGCAAGTGACATGAAATGGGTTACCCGGCCTGGTAAACGTTTACGGTTTGCGAACTGGAAAATGGCCTATTTATAGATGGTTTACCTATTGAAAATGGTGATTTTCTATAGCTATGTTAACTTACCAGAGGGTAAATCACCATTTTCAATGGGTAAATCCACTATAAATCACCATTTTCTATAGCAAAGTATTAATCATTACCGGAGGGTGTCGCCATGAAGGGTCAGCCATGGGTTTGACCATCAAACATTGGGGATGAATGTCCCAAGAACCAACAAGTTCTGGGGAAATCTGTCTGGTGAATGGTTGATGAAGTAGCTGAGGAGATCATCTCCAAATGAGCTTACAGCTTGGGAATTATTGTTGCACGGAATGGTGATACGTGGTTGATCAATAGTGAGAATAGTGTAATTCCCAGCCATGAACATCGGATTAAAAAAGCAAAAATGTGGGCACATGACGTGTAGTTTGTTTGACAGTACCGCCACTGGCCCACTTCCAATGGATTATCAACACTTTTCTCAATGTTTTACTGGTTGGAGTGGTAAATTGCCAGAGGGTGCTGATGACTCCCGGGTGTTTTTGAAGTTTATTGAAATAAACTGACCACACAAGCTCCAAGATGGTTTTTGTTTCCCCTCAGTTTGAGATTGTTTATGCCATAAACGCATATATTTGGATATAAAGGCGGGACGTTCAACGGGTCTTTTAGGGACTGGCAACCAACAAAAAGCATCAAAAAGCGACGACCGTGACCCGGTTCATGGTTTGTGCCCCAGAGAGACCTGAGACCTGCAGCATGCGAAGCGGGAGGTCGAGCTGCGACCGCCTGAAAAACGTTGGGGCATTCTGCCATTGTGGAGATCCTGATTTGGAAACATGTGGAAACCATCTGGATTTATTCTCAGCAGATCTCAGCAGCTTGTAATATCTAGAATATCCAGATTTTATCCAGATTTAATCCCCCAGATTTTATCAGCTTGTAATGCCAAAAAACATCTCAAAATGGGTGATATCATCAGGGTGACATCCCAGAAAATGTGAGTTGCCAATGGGCGATTTCGCCAAAAAATCCCAGCCTCTGATCATATGGATCTCTTCATTTTGGGGGCTCACATTGAATAGAGCCTAATAGAGCTACGTATATTTCATGTATTTATGTTACTGGTTGGTGGTCTGGAACATGAATGGATTATGACTTTCCATTCAGTTGGGAATTTGGATTATGACTTTCCATTCAGTTGGGAATTTGGATTATTTTTCCATTCAGTTGGGAATTTGGATTATTTTTCCATTCAGTTGGGAATGGAATAATCATCCCAACTGACTTTCACAAACCATCATTTTTCAGAGGGGTTTTTGTCAAAAACCACCAAGCAGTTGAGTTTTTCTATGATAGGATCCTACCCTCATGGTTTTTCCATCATTTTCCGAGTTTACTGAACTTCTCCCAAGAGATTCGGACCTTCTTTGGTGCCGAAAAATCACAAACGGAGTGCTCGTTGGTTGTCCGGACAACCCCAGTGGGATGACAGTTTCAGATGTTATAAGTTACCTGTTGTAACCCCAAAGTAAAGCTATAGATATCTATAGATTATATAAGATTATATATTTATATATTATTTATAGACATATAGAATGGGATATTTTGGCCGCCCATATCCAATGACTACCATTGCCATTTAGTTTCAGCTTTAATTTCACCATTGCAGTACTTCCAAATGGAGGATTGCAATATTCCACGCTATCTGCTGCTGGCCATGTGTTTGCAAAAGATCATTCTACGGTTCTCCCCGAAAGCAAGTGCTTAGGAAAATCTCTAAAATCTGTAATTTCTGTAGTCATTACCTATCCCATAGGATCCATGTATGGCATATATGCTAACATAAAGGGGGTATATTGATGGGATCCATGGCACACCATATATAGCAGCACCGTTAGGATCCTATATGGGAAATCTTCAGAAAGAAACATTGATCTTCCCATTTTTGGCCTGGAAAAATCCCAAGCAGTTGGTGAAACACCAGGATTCTCCCATCCTTTTTCTCCCATGGATTGGCACCGTCTCACTCCGAGGATCCATGGCATCTATGCTGATGGATGGCGTAAGGGCCGACTTTGTCGACAGGAGCGCCGTTGTGGGTGGGTGGGCTCCGCCGAAGGGTGGGCTTTGTTCGTTTTTGAATCGGCTTGGAATCGACCAGATCGCCCAACAAAAAGGCTACCTTACGCTAAAGTGGGAAGATAGCAAAGATATGTAAAGATATACCATCTGGTTATGACTAACATAGCCATGGAAAATCACCATTTCCAATAGGTAAAACATCTCTACATAGGCCATCTATACCATGGCTATGTTAAATAACCAGATGGTAAAAAATATGTAATCCAATGAGCCATCCAATTTTTATCAATTTTTCATCGGGTGGCTGGCTGTTGGTTTTCGTTTATGCTTTCTTTTCACGTCACCAGCTGGGGAGTTGAAGCCGGCTGGGAAGCCACCGAAAGTCCGAAACGTCGACAAGCTAAAGTTGGAAGCACGTTGCGATGCGTAAAAAAGCAGGGTATAAGCATTGGATCTATAGAATATCATAGAATATCATAGAACATCATAGAACATCATAGAATCTCATAGAATCTCATAGAATACTAATCATAGAATATCAATTACTATTAATTACATGTAATTACTTATTGTCAGTATATCAGATCATAGGATATCAGAATGATGTGCACTTCGAACACTAATTACAGAAACTGTTAGGAATTGTAGTCATTAATCAATTGATCGTGGCCGCACTACAGTCTTACCAGAAATCAGATCTAGCAAAGGAAATCCTCTCAAATACAGGCTCAAGCATTGAGATTTCTCATGAATTGTCCAGAAGCATGTTCATGACTCAGTTATACATGGGAGAATTGTAGGCTTACCATCACCAGGATTATCAACAACTTACGACGTAAGGGATGCAGTATGCACTTCCAAGAGTCAACCCCATTTCGAGCTTCCCACAATAGTTGACAAGATTGCAATTTAAGATGGGGGCACTCAATATCAAATCCACCAGTGGTTTATTGATCCTGGGTGGACAAGAACTTTTTTGGATACCGCCTATATCCGCCTATGCCTTTCTGTTTTTTTTGGCACATGCCAACGTGAGTCGCCGCTGACACAGGCCTCTCTCCGCATTCTTTTCGCTTGGAGTATCTGCAATACGATGCAATGCATGATCTTTTCAGCAATGGAATCGTTTCGCAAGAACTCGGATGGTGGTTTCAAACTTTGCACAAGGCAGCCCGCGTGTCTCCTGAGCATATGGCACGTTCGCGTGTCGGCCATGGTGAAAACATGCTTCGCGGACGCAGAAAATCATGGTTTATGATGTTCCCATCATACTTGGTCAATCTTGGTCATATATAATATATACCATCAAATCCATCAATCAAACATTACATTTTGATACATTTTGTATCTTTGCCTTTTTGAGCATGAACCTCACCTCCACATTGGACAAAGTGACTAGTGGTCCACCTGAAACGCTGTTTGGAGGATTGGTTCCGACTCATTGGCAAAGCGGAGTTCTGGCCGGACTCCCCAGAGCAGTGTGGGCCTGTTCTGGTGCTGAAAACGACAGATTTTGGCCATGTTCAATGAATAAACTGCGCCTTTTTTTGGGGGATTACCAATTCAGGACCCAGACCCTCGTTGATGTTTGTTGATGTTTGTTGTTGGTTATTTTGTCACTTTCCGTCTTACCGTCTTACCCGAAATGATGATTCGAATTAACTTCTGTATTTGTGAATTGGGTTGAATCCAACAGCAGAAAATGATTCTGACTGGATAGGCGTACTGTAGTCATGGGATGGATCAAACTCCAAAAAACCATCATTCCAGGGGATTTAACCTCCATTTAGCAGTTTTTTTGGTGTTCACCAGGGTGATAATTGATACTGATATATCTGATATATCTGATATATCTGCATTTCTAAACATTTTGCTTGGTGATGCTCCAGGTTGGTTGGTTAATCCCTAGCCACTGCTTGACGAGTCGTGGTGAAATCTCTTTGTGTCGCTGCTGAATTTTTGCCCCTGGGAGATCCATGACTGAAGCCCAAAATCGGATCTCAACGACTGAGGGACCCTTTTGAAAATCAAGCATTGCTGGGGGATATAAACCAGATAATCATAGATAGGATCTCTTATTATCATAGGATTCTAATTGTACTAGCGTGTTACTACATATTATAATGACGAGTATGACTGTAATCATGACTGATACCTATTATTCCTATTGCTGTCTTGAGACTATAATTCATGATTCCTACTGAAATGGTTATTATGATTACTATTACTATTATCATATTTACACTAAAGTATTGTTAGGAGTATTGTTAGGATTATGATAATTATATGATTATCATGACTGTTGCCAATTATCAGTACTATTACTATTATCCCATAATTATGATAGGACTATTATAATAGAAATTAGGATGGTAATATTCTCCCGCAAGACTATTCATAGGACTATTATGATACGGTGGATGGTTGCGAAATCCTGCACCAGTTGAAAAACGTGTTTTATCCCATTATTCATAGGGTTTCAACCATCCTTTTGGTGGTGCAGGATTTCGCAACCATCCACAGTATCTCTTACAATGATGACTAACTGCAAATATTATTGATAAATGTAAGATAGTATCATATCACTTATAATATCATGACATCTCCAAGTTGAAATAAGATTATTGCAATATAATGACGATATTATTTCACCTATTATACAGCCATCATATCACTTAAAGTAATATCATGTATTAATACTTTATGAATATTCATATCTTATTAAGTCACTATATCACTTCATTATTAATAAATATTCATATTGTAGATATGATTATCATATTGTTATTATCATTAAAATATCACTACAATAACTTATTGTAAGTGATATGATTATTCATCAACGCAGAGTTTCTTCGAGGCTGGCGTGTGCCTTCCTGGAGCTCAACCGCCGCGAGCCGGGCTTGGGACATCCCTTGGAATCCGCCTGTGAGGTGCGCGGATGGCGAAAATGCTGAGATCTCTGGGAAAATCTGGCTTTACCCTCTGGTTATTTAACGGTTTGCTATTGAAAATGGCCCAGTCGAAATAGTGGATTTTCCCATTAATAGCATGGTGATTTTCCATAGTTATGGGACAGTTTACCAGAGGGTAACATGGCAGAAAAACCACCGTTTTAACATGGCATAATAGGTCAATAGGTTAAAAACCACCCAAAAATGGGGATAAACCCTAGAAAAATCGCGTGGGGTCATGGATTTGTGGATTGAACATGGTGATGTTTTGTCAAACGAATTGGTTTTCTGGGAATAAATCGAGCCAGAATTCCATGGGTTTTGGAATTTGCAGTTTCAATTTTTGAAGAAACCCAGGAATCTTGCGGAAAAAATGGATGGAATTGAAACAAAAAAACCTGGATGAAGCACAACTACATATGGAATGAACATGAATTAAAGATAGTAAACATCAGTTTTTTTTTGGCACATACTATCCAACCTGATGTTTTTGTTTAGTCAGATACAAATTGGTTGGATTGGAGATTCCGATCGGGATGCTCCAACGGTTGGTTCCAGTAAGAACATCCAACGCTATCAGCCGCAGAAGGTCGATGTGGGATGACTTATTGGTATTAATAGTGGGTTAATGTGTGACTAATAGTGGGTTAATGTATTCTTATAGCTATGATTAATCAATGTTTTGATTACAGTAGGTGCCATGTGCGATCCAATGCTGAACCAAGGTTTTCTCGGATGTATTTGATTGTTTTTTTTTTTCGGGGAAAGGGATCAGTCAACATGGGTTACCCTCCTGCAATTTGATATAGCTATGGAGGAGGACCCATTTAGTTCGATGGTTTAGTTGTCAAACATGGTAACTTTCCAGTTTGCAAACCCTTATTTTACCAGATACCAGAGTCTATGTCCTGATTGTCTATTTTCCCATATATCCCCAATATACTATGATATTTTACCAGAAACCAGAGTCTTTTTTCCCATATATCCCCAATAGTAATCCCCTTAACCAGGGTAAATTCTATTCAAACCACCAGCGTCACCATCACCGATACCACTAGCGCCCGAACAGGTCCTCCACAGTGGCTTAGCCTCGGGTCGTCTCTGCGAGACGTTTCCGGGCTGCCAACGTTTGGTGCTTCGTGCGCAAAAGGCGCCGTTTCCAGCGCTGGTCGACCACGGGATGTTGGGTGAGCCTCCGGTGATAGCTATGGAAAATGGCCCATAAAAATAGATGGTTTACCTATTAAACATGGTGGTTTTCCATAGCAAACTGCTAGTTTGCCAGAGGGTATATGGGACCATCATTAGCGGAGGTTTGAATGGGAAAAAATATGGGAACATCATCTATAATTTGGAGGTTTTAATGGGACATCTCCAACTAAAAGGGAGGTTTTCATAGATTCGGAACATGATTTATAGTTGCTCCCTGAATGTGGACCTGACATGACCTGACATATTTTCCAACTACAGCCGGACATGTTTGGTAAACCAACTGAAAATTGGAGTAATTGGCAAATATTCATGAACAACACCAAATTCTGTGTGAACTATTTGATTGACTTTTTTTTAGCGCTGCACCGGGTTTTATATAAATAATATTTCTTCAAGCCAAGAAAGATGAGTTCACTGGTGCCGTGTGCTATTTTTGCACCTGCTTTGCTCTGCGCGGCAGCTGCGAGCACCACTACTGCGCGCTGGAATGTTGTGAAGCAGTGAGCTTTGACCCATCCATGCCGAAAAAGCTAAGGAAGAAGAGAGGCCAGAAGCCCGGAGGTACCTTCCGCTGGCTCCGGTATCTCCGACAGTTGGTCAGAGAAGGAAATGGCTCGGTCCCTAAAGTCTTGGGATTTTTTCGAGCAAATAGCTGAAAGACGTGCAAGGTCGCGACGTTTGCCTCGCATTTAGAGAAGCACGGTGTGTGCAAAAGCAATGTCCTGTTGCTCGTGGGGTAAGGAAAGAGAAGTAACCCTAAACGTGTGTTTTGGATGCATAACCTGGAAGTTTGTGACCAATAGTTGGTGATACCCATACATAGTTCGATACATGTTACCACCATTTCCCAAAATCACAGCCAGCTGGTGAAGATGTCAAGACGATGGGTTATTGTGAGATACGTTCCACTAATATCACCCATGTATCACAATGTGAAGGTGTGCTACTAACACAAAAGATAAGCGTTTTTGAAATAATCATACTATAATCCACTATTAACCCATGAATAGCGAGTTAACAGTCAAGTAACCATTGCTAACCAAACAAAATCGTTGGTTATCAACCACCCTTAATATATGACTATTAACCCCTTTTTATCCATTCTTAACAATTCTTAATTCTTAACCATTACTATATAACCATTACTAACCATATTAACCTATTAGCATCTATTAGCCATTCATTAGTATTAACAATATATTGGTTGAACTAGCCATTAGTAATCATATTAACCATTGCTACCTATATTAGCTACTTAATCTAGTTGGTGGTGTCAAACATTTTTTTCTTTTTCCAGATATTGGGAAGCATAATCCCAACTGACTATTTTTTTTCAGAGGGGTAGGTCAACCACCAACCAGTAATCATTGCTAACTATTTTAGCTAGCAACATTAGTATGAACCATATTAATATTGCTAACTATTATTTGAACTATGATTTGTTGAACTATTAGCTACTGAATCATATATAGATTTTATATATCATAGATCAATATATATCATATATCATATATCAGATATCATAATCATTATCTAATGCTCTCCAATATTCTAACCATTTCTAACCATATAAACCATTGCTAACTATATTAGCTACTCAATCTGATTGGTGGATTGGAACTATTTTTATTTTCCATAATATATGGGATGATCCTTCCCATTTTCTCATTGTTACACACATTACTAACCATATTAACCATTGCTAACCATATATATTTGGGAAGAATAATCCCAACTGACTAATATTTTTTAGAGGGGTAGGTCAACCACCAACCAGTAACCATTGCTAACTATATTAGCTAACAACATTAGTATTAACCAAATCAATATTGCAACCATGTTACTAACCATACTTCTCAAATTACTAACCATATTAACACATAGTTAGTTTGACTTAAGAGTTACTATTGTTTATTAGCTACTTTTGCTAACAACGATTAGTTCAGATACTATCCAATATCATCTAATACTATCCAATATTAGCTACTATATTAGTCTGGTTAGTTCAACAAAGTTTCTGCGTTTTTTACTCGTCCAGGTCCTAGAGCAGGAGCTCTGCCGCGCGGTGCTGGCAGTGGAACGCGCCAAGGCGACGAAAAAACCCGGACCGCGGACTTCGCCTTCAAGGGGCCCAGGAAGTGGATAGTCGTGGTTCATGAAAGCCCTAAGCCATGTTGCCTATGGCCATATATATAGCCATATAGATAGATAGATTCGATTAGAATAGATTAGATTAGATTAGATAGGATAGATAGATAGATATAGATAGGTAGATGTCGACAGATATATAGATATATATATATGGGGATGGGTGAAAACCTATTAGAGGGGGATGAGCATCCATTAACTATTGTATCAAAAGCTTTATTGCTATATTTTGGGGGATGAACATCCATAATTAAATCCCAACTATTTTAGGGTATAGGGCACCAGGGTTTTGACTCACAACCATATATAAGCCATTTATATATATATATAGATGGATGTCTCCTGAAATGGAGGTCCCCCGAAAATATCATCCATTTAAAAAACGGGTTTTCCATATATAAGCCATATATGGGGATGTATCAAAAGCATTCAAAAGCTATATTGCACTAATTTGGGAGATGAACAATGATGAAAATCCATTAGCCATTTTCGGGTTCACTATATAGGATACCAGGGTTTTGATTCATACCCATATATATATAATTATATATATATATATGGTGATACTCCATTATCTCCATTTTTACAACTGGGGCAATAAGCCATTTACTAAGTGGGACGCACCCCCAAGTCGTAAGTATATTCCGATACTTTACTCTGGCAATGACATTTCCTGCATCCATATTTGACTGTTAATATGTTCACACACTGAAGTAATGAATAACAATGTTTCATGCAATGGCCGATGATCAAAGGCTAATCAAACTTCAAAATTGGAGTCTTCGCGGATTTTCCGAGTAGTTTCAGTTTACATAATATTTTGCATTGTTTTGCGATGTTCTGGTAATTTAATGTAGCTATGGACAATCATCATTTTTAATAGGGAAATCATCATTTTAAATATATGTTGATCATAAATTGGTCATTTTCAATATAGTTAAAATATGTTTAGGGTGATGATTTCCCTATTAAATATACTGTAGTTAGGTCAGTTTAAATATATTTTAACTATAAATCTGTTGAAGAACCAGAGGGTAGTCACACTCCTAACGAATCAACGTGAAGTCCTGGTGTTTCTGGTGAAATCGCAAACGGTCATTTCCTGATTGATTACCCCCACATGTGTTGATCATAGAAAGTATCCCAAGAAATTTTAGATGTTTTCCGGACATTTTCAGATATCTATCATTAATCATAAGTGATATTTCCTGGTTTTTTTTCCACATGTGCTTGGGACATTCTCTATTAATACATGTTCCAATATCAAATAATATTGGATATTCTTATAAATATTGGATATTCCAACACATATTCTTCAAAAAAAATATTGAATATTCTATTGCTTGGGATAATCCTATACTGGTTGGTGGTTTGGAACATGAATGAATTACTTTTCCATTCAGTTGGGAATTTCATCATCCCAACTGAAAAACCCCATCATTTTTTAGAGGGGTAGGTCAACCACCAACCAGTATTATATCATCATATAAACATCATAATCATATATCTTATATCATGTATCATAATCACTATCCAATATTCTCCAATATTCCAACCATTACGAAGCCATATTAACCATTGCTAACTATATTAGCTACTCAATCTGATTGGTGGTTTGGAACATGGCTTTTATTTTCCATTTCATATACGGGATGTCATCCTTCCCATTTTCTCATTCTTACACACATTACTAACCATATCAACCATTGCTAACTATATATATATTTTGGGAAGAATAATCCCAACTAGCCATATTACTGATAGTTAGAATATTGGATAGTATTCATATATGGTACCATGGCTAGTAATTTTCCTATATTATCCATTATTCATATTAAGATTACTGATAGTTAGGATATTGGATAATATATCAATAACCATATAACCATTATGAAGCCATATTAACCATTGCTAACTATTTATATAATCCAATAATCCAATATTAACCATTATATGGATAATCAATGATAATCATATATCATAATATAAGTTAATAATATTAGATAATCCCAACTAGCCATATTACTGATTAATATATATCAATAACCATATAATCATAGAATTGGATGATGGGAAAATTTACAGGAAACCCCTATATTTGATGGTAAAAACCATGGTTTCCTGTAGATTTTCCCTTAAACCAATCCATTGATATAATGGATCATCTTATGGTAGCTACATATATCAACCATTGCTATCCTCGGTTTTCGCTATCGCCTCAGTTGGACCGCCTCAACGCGGCGCTGCCGAAAAGCAGGTGCGAAACGACCAACAACAAATACCACGACAGATTATGAAATGAACCAAAACCACGGGAAAATACATGTTTTTTGGAGATTTATCATAGATAATAGCTATTGAAAATGGATAAAATGGTTATTTATAGTGAGTTTTCCAATAAAAAACGGTGATTTTCCAGTTCGTGATGTAAACGTTTACCAGAGGGTAGATCATAGAGAATCCATCCACAGTATGATAAAGTACTGATAGCCTTTGGTAATTTGTTACACTTTGCGAACTTGAAACCATGGCCCATTGAAATCGTTGATTTACTGGAGGGTAGGACATCTCCAACAGATCTACCCGGCCTGGTAAACGTTTACATAACGAACTGGAAAGATCCACCATATTTTTAATGGGTAAATCCACTATTTCTATGGAAAAACACAATTTTTAATGGGTAAATCAACTATTTCGATGGTCATTTTCCAATTCGCAAACTGTTTAGTCATTACCAGGCCGGGTGCTTCAACTTGTTGAGGAAAATCTCAGCCATAAGCCATGACAAATAGCTTCAGATAGCCCGTTGAATGGTAAATATTTCTGGATAACTTTGATCATATATGATGAGAACATACATGATAATTGTCTAGAATCATCTGTATAGTGGATAACAAAGTTATTACCCTCTGGTAAACAACCACATAACTACGGAAAATCACCATTTTTTATGGGTAAATCCACTGTAAATGGTGGATCTTTCCATAGTTATGTAAACGTTTACCAGAGGGGTAATAACTTTGTTGATTGGTTAGAAGGAGTTGTACTATTATATGGGTTTCTGGGTCAAAATGAGGGACCTGGGGGACCACAGATGGCGTATGATGCTTAGTCTATATTCAGTAATCATCCAATAACTCTTGTACTAAATTTTGACACATAGCCATATGTTGGTTCATTCATTTTCCATATCACATGGGAAAATGATGAAACATGAAGAATATTAATAGTGAATCATAGGATATTGTGATTGTGATGGGATATTCGGAACTATATCAATTTATACGAAGTGGTGGGCACCAGTTATGATTGGTTTAATTTCATGCACCGAAGTATAGATATCTACCCTCCTCAAATGCCACGGAAAACACCCAGGAGAGTTCAATGGTTTTCCCAGCAAACCTCGATCAGTGAAGAAATGGCAAATATGAAGCCATCAACCCATCAACTTTTTATCGGTAAAATGTGGTGTGTACGGAGCCCTGTTAATGGATTGATTCCATGACCCCATATTGATTATGCATCAGAATCAGTATGCCATATGTTCCCAGCAAAAGTTGGATTTTGTCCGCCATGAGTAGTCTAACCAGTTTGTTGGGCACGGGCCTAAACTGTGTGCAGTGTTTCATCTTCCTCCCGCCCAGCCATCAGCCCATTCAGGACGGTTGCAACGGGATCCTTGATGACCATGGACATGAAGAATTATCTCATCGTGCCAGTGGCTGCACAATACATGGGGATGTAAACCAAACACTATGCATATAAGCCATATATATATATATCTTTGCTAAACACGTGTTGTATGTTTTAAGCTAATTAAACCAAACACTATGTATATATATAAACCAAACACTATATATATATAATTACATTGATATAGTCATACAACACATTTAGCAAAGATCACGGGAGTATATCGGGGTTATTTAACAAAAGAATAACAACAGTAAAATGCCAAAGTTTTTTTGGGCTGGGTAAACCCAATTTTTTTCCTGGGTCATACGGTCATACTGTCATACCAGCATGTTCTTGTGGGTTAGACAACGAATTTGCAAACCTCACTCTTTGTTCAAACAAATCGGTTGAACACAACTTCCTTGAATCATGTCCGGATTATTTTTTCAACATACATTTTATGCTGGATGAGCAGTTGCCTCTTGTAACTCAACATAGTCATGGACAATTATCCATGCAAGTAGATGATTTGCCTAAAAAATAGAACGATAACCATGCCCATTTTCCATGGTAAACTGTTAACGAATCTTAACGATAACCAGAGGGTACTGTAAACCCCAAAATCATATGAAGTTGCATATATCCCATTTTAACTCCACTATATCCTAATTGTATCCCATGATATCCCATATATCCCATGTTTTTTCCAAATATATATCAATATCAGATATACCTCACATATTAGTATGTAATATAGATATATAGCAGGTACACGCCAAATCATTTAAAGTTGATATAATTTGGCTATATGTCGCATTACAACCCCAACATATATCCCTACTAATGTTGGCAAAACAATAATAATAACCCATTTTCCAAATCACCATTTTTGTAGGTTGTATAGTATAAACCATTCTCAAAGGGGTGGTTTATTACTGTTTTACCCACATTATAAGGATTCAAACAACAAATGGGATGATATACTAAAGAAATCCCATGAAAACCCATTGTTCCGATGGTGGATGGTTATACGGATTCCCATCAAATGGGATGATATACCCATTATATGAAAGATCCCATGAAAACTTAAACCCATTATTGTAAGGATATCATTATATACCCATTATGTTTAATGGTGATTCAATGGTGGTTAATTAATGGTGATTGACTGATCTACCCATGATGTGTGAATTCCCATGAAATGGGATGGATGACCACAACCATGGTTGCCCTGTGGTTATTGAACGGTTTGCTATGGAAAATCACACGGTTTAAATCGATAAATCATCATTCTTATCATAATATCAATGGCATCGTATGTATATCACAAAAAAATCAGGTATACCCGAAATAATCCAAATCGTTTAAAGTTTGCTATATGTTCCATTACATCCCCAAATCCCTACAATGTGGCCCCCACCCAGTGATGTTTGTTGGTTTATAAACCCCATTATATAACTATAGTTACAGGTATCACAAACCATAGTTATAGGAGTTATAAACCAACTTAGCTATCGTTTGGGGGCCCCACATTGTACTATATCCCGTCCCATATCACAAATCGTCAAGGCACATTCCTCCCACGCCTTACGCCTGGCAGTGACCATGCGGGAACAGCAGGAGCAGAAATCGGGAAATCGTCGGAGCTGGGATCACTTGAGAAACACCTGGATTTTTTCATTTTTTTTGTGGATATCATGGGGATATCAGAGGAATATAGTGGGGATATGGAATATGGCATGTTTAGCCAATTTTTTGGGTGTGGATATAAGTAATATTGAAGATATTGAAGAGTTAACTAAGATGGAGGACAGAACCAACTTAGGATAGCGTGGCAAGGGGAAATCTACTATAACTGGAGGTTTAGTTCGCCGTTAATTCATCGAACTAAATTAGTGGTTTTCGAGCTAGTCATGTTTGATTCCCGGAGGGTGACGGGAACGATGCTCTGAATGGGTTTGTGTGTTAACATGTGCTTCAACATGGTAGTTCATTCTCTTCCGTAACTCAAAGAAAAATCACTATATTTCATTACGTGTATACCGGATGCACGTTTAACTACTCAAGGGGATACGTTTGGGATATCAATATGGATTGAATATCGGAAAAACATGAGCTGAGTGTGGGTATACAATGGAATATAAAACAGGATTGCTCAATAAAATAGGATATAACATGACCAAGCAGTTGCGCGCGGCCGCCCAAGTCTTTGACCGGAACTTCGCCGGGGACAAGCCGAAGTGCAGCCTGGCCGAGGCTGCCGCCACATGGGTGGACTACTTCGGCACGGACAGCAAGGAGAAGGCAAAGTCGTGGCAGCGCCTCGCGCGAAGCAGCGCCATCCAGTTCGTCTTTGCCATGGAAATGTTGCAGTGGTTTGCCCTTGGCAAAGATCCCAATGGGCCGACAAGTTGAAGACACGCAAGAATCTGTAGCCGGATGAAGTGCAGAAATGGATCCGGGGGCCTTCTTCCAAGGAGCGTCTTGAGAATGCCTTGCGTCCTACGTGGCGGTCACCCAGAAGTGGGGCGGACTCTCCTCAGAGGCGTCCGACACGGACGATGCCAAGGTGAGCAAGAAGGACAAGAGAAAAGGAGAAGCGCAGGCGATCCGCTTCTTGAAGCGGGTCTGCATCTCAAAGTGTTTCTGGGTCTGGAGGTGCTTCCGGCAAGTCTTCTTCTCCACCTGCAAAGAAAGGCAAGAAGGAATCCAAGAAGGATAAGAAGATAGGGACAAGCCCGCCAAGAAGAGCAGCAAGAAAGAGAAGAAGAGCAAGGACAAAGACAAGAAGTCGCACAAAAACTTTTACAATCGAATTTGGGTCTCAGGATCTAGATCACGGGTCATAGATCATCCAAATTTAAGTTTGATTTAATGGATAATTCCCTTTCACCTCTTCATGCTCTTGGTAAGTTTCCTGAAATTAATAGAAGCTATTTGCCAGCAGTTGTTTTCACAATTTTCAATCTTTTCCTCTTATTATTTCAATATAAAATTGACTACAACTTTACTATTGACTTCGAATGGCGAACTGGATTGAAATGGTGGCCTTGGACCTCAACAATAGAAGATGCCATGTGTTTGTGGCTTGGATTCGGTTGATACAAAATGAATGTGAACCATATAATATAAAGTTTTTTGTAGATACTTTGGTCCTGATTTGGGTGTCTCTTCAGGCAGCAAATTGTGCTTGACCTTGGTTGAGTATAATTTCAAAGAAAGGCGCTTATCATGGAACTTCTTCGCCAAGCGCTTTTTTATTGATGTTTGTATTGGAGCGTCGCTACAGATTGGACATGATTGGACAATTGACTTCTTAGTCAAGGAATCTGAGTCTTATTTGTATTTTTAGGCACCTCTTCGGCGAGCACATGTTGATTTACGTTCTTATGTCGATACTGCTGATTATAACTTTGCATGGTTTTGGTCCAAGTGCTGCTTTCAGATTCCAGGTCCGGTTGTGCACGGACATCTCCTGTACAACAAATGTCGCACTTGTACTATAATTACAATTATTATTTCTTTACCTAGTTTTAACATGCTTTAGCACGTTTTTGACTATTTGGGTGGATTTGAGCATTAATTAGGGGGCGGGGGAAGGGAATACTTAAATTAAACCCTCTGTCCATTGGAGCTTTCAGAAAGCATGGGGCCAGACCATGGTAATTAATGTGGATATATTGCCCATCACCAAGTCCACACGATTTTCCACGGGTTGCCCAGGCAAGTTCCTCTCGATCACATGTTGTGCCACCCATGGCCAATAAGTAGGGTAGGGTCTAGGGCTCAGAACTTTGCATTGAAGTCTCGGATTAGTTTGCCAAACAAATCTCTGCGGACTTTGTGGACCTTTTTTTCGTTGCAGCTGATTATCATGCTTTCATCCATTCCTTCCGGCTAACAGGCGGCTTGCCGTTTGGGCAGCGCTGCTAGCGCTCAGCAGAAGCATTGGGATGAGTGGTAAAAAAGGGATTTTGCTTCTCCCCCACTTGGTGTGCCTTTTGTTCTTTCGCGCCCATGCTGACGGAATCCCAGGACAACTCTCATGACCCAGTGCTACCCCCTTCCAGCACAAGCTTCACCGACTGAGCGCCTCTGCTCCTTCAAGTCCAATGTCCAAACTGTGACACATGACGTAATGCCTTCAAAGCTTTTTCTATAGTTGATTGAAGCAAGGTTTCCATGTAATCAATCAATTACATCTCATCATTATAACTATATATCATTCTACTAGTTGGTCGCTACATTTCCCCACTTTGGGCTGTCATAATCTCCAATAGCGCAGGTAGTTCCCAGTACTGCTCCGCCCGTGCCGGGGCGGCAACTCAACACATCAAAGATTCAATGAGCCAATAAGCCAATGAAACAATGAGCCAATCAATGAACCAGTGAATCAATGAGCAAATCAATCAGTCAATAAAAGAATCAGTGAATCAATGGATGGATAAAGGGAAGGATGGAAGAGTGAGCTACTTCTTTGTAGACCTACTTCTTCAAACAGCGACGTCTTTGCTATAGGTATACCTCTTTTCTCAACCGTCGCGCAAGCCTATGGCCCACCGGCCCACAGCATCATAGATATATGTTATCCCATATATAGATATATGTATCCCATCATACATATACATTCTCACGATATATGATGTATATATATATATAGTTTTATTTATGTATTTTTTTTATTTATTTATAAAAAATATTTATTTATTTATATAGTGACAACACCGGATTAATAACCCCCCCCTATAGGTCCACTAGGTCAACAAGGTCCAGTGAGGGGGTCCAAAAACCGAACCCCCCAAATAATGTGACCATTCATTTATCCATAAACGATTATGATAAGATTCCTATGGGAAAAGATTGGAAAACCAATGATACACCATCAGGTTCCTATGGAAAGATTAGAAAATGAATGGTAAACCATCAAATTCCTTTGGGGAAAGATTAGAAAATTAATGGTAAGCCATGAGATTCTTATGAGAAAAGATCAGAAAACCTATGGTAAACCATCAAATTCCAATGAGAAAAGATCAGAAAACAATTCGTAAAACCATCAAATTCCTATGAGGGAAGATGAGGAAACCACGTAGAAACCATCAAATTCCTATGAGGGAAGATTCGAAAATGAATGGTAAACCATCAGATTCCTATGAGAAAAGATAAGAATACCTATGGTAAACCCAGATAGGAAGTAGTAACCTTGGAAATTGTATTCCGAATTATTAAGTAAAAGGGAGTAATCGCAAATTAGTCCCGCCAAAAATTTCGGGATCCCAGAGGGGCTTCGCTAATTGGGGAGTATTTTAGTGTTATTGGGGGGGAATCAGCACCTAATTGACTTTAGTATTACCCCAAAATTTTCGGAGGGAACGGGCTTCGCTAATCCGGGGGTTTTATTAATCCTAACTTGTCATGATCTGTTTATTTATTTATGTGTGTTTTCCATGTATTTCCCCAACTGTAGATCTATACAGATCTATATTCCCCATGTATATATATATATATATATACATATATTTATATTTCACCAAGATCTATTCTTTGTACAACATATTTTTTCGTTAACGCACACACATATATATATATATATGTATTATATATGTTGGTGAAATACCAATTGGTTTCCTAGCTCCACCAATGGATATTACCAATTGCAACCATACTGGGAACCACCGATGATACCATATACTGCGGATGGTTGCGAGATCCTGCACCAGTTGAGATAGTAAACATCCCATTATTTTTGGGTTTCAACCGTCCATTTGGTGGTGCAGGATTTCGCAACCACCCACAGTAGGTGAATATGGTTAATATAGAGTTCATAATGGTCAATAGTGGTTATTGATGTTTAGTAACGGACAACATTATGTAAATTATGTAGCTAAAAGGTCAATAGTCACATATTATGCAAATATTATGTAGCTATTATGTAATCTTAAACCTATATATCATAGATACCTACTATAGATATACCAAAGTATATATATATATATGTATATGTATATATTTTTTGAAATATATTCTATGTTGTATACACCTTATAGTTGGCTCATACCTGCACGAGGATTCAATCTGCATTTTGAACTAATCGCGCCTTCGGCAGGCGCTGGGCTACGCCTTGATCGAGGTCTATCGCCTCAACGGGGATGCCTTGAGACAAGGCGCTAAAAACAAGGATTTAATGGGAATTTTACGGGACATTTTATTGGATCTCATGGGGTTGTGTGTTTTTTTTTGCATTTCAATGGTATTTTATTGGATCTCTAAGGGAATTTATTCGATTTCAAGGGATTTCATGGGTTTTTACCGGAAATTTATGGTTACTTGGTGGTTAACTTCATGAATTTTACCATGGCTATATTTCATGGATACATCATGGGATAAAGTGGGGAAAAAAACTGGGGTGAATCAACCCAGTTACAGTTCCCCCGCTCAAACCGCCAAGTACAATATCTGGGTAAATTATAACGACCTCACTGCGACCTCACTGGAATAAATGGTTAGTAAGGGGAATTATCCCCAAATGGTCTTATTTCAGGTTGGTAAATTATTATGAACCCAAACCAAGAAATATCATCGCTTTTGTTGTGGTTTTTGTGGTGGAGGTTATGTCTCGGGAAAGTGTCATTGCAAAGGAAGAGTGACTGAACGTTTTATGCTACCGATGGAATCCAATGCGCTATGGGTTAACCCTGGCTGGTGAGTGCTCAATGCACATTACCGGTACAAGTCGGTTTTCATCGTGGATGGATGGGACTCCACCTCAGGCATTGGACAAGGAAATGAGTAGATGGTAGGATGGGATGGGAGTTTGATGTTTTGGGCCCCGGCATTTTCATGTTTACAAGCACTTCTCGATGAGTGATGAAATTGGGGGCCAGATTCCCAGTTGAAAGGCGCCGAACCTGAGGGAATCAGTACCCTCCAGTACAGGCGTAGCAATTGAAGACCCACCAAACTTGCGGGTTTCCCAGCAAAGCATCTTTGCTGATCCCAGTAGCTTTCCATTAAAATCCTGGTAAATCCCATGAAATCTCTATTTGTTGATGATCAAACCACCTTTGATGACACCAGAGAGTACATGTCTGGATGCCACCAACATCAACGCGGGATGTTCCAGCAGAGGCCAATAAGACGGCAGGTAAAGTGGGGGATACCCCAAAAGGGAATGGATGCAAAAATTAGTTAAGATCAAATAATCGTGTTTCAATCCTTCATCATCTGTTCTCGTTTCCAGGTCAATGATGAAAGGCTTAACTCTAGAGTTAATTTTCTACCTTTGAGGGTTTGCATTGGCCGCAAATGATAAAGCATTAACTTTTGATTTGAACAATTTCCAGCTCAAACCAAGGAGGCAGTTGCCGCCCCGCTTTGCGGGGAGCGGCTGCCACCACAGCCATCATTTGAATCCAAAACTTCCATGCCACGATACAGCTGCAACCACTGGCAACAGAATGAAATGAATGAAATGAACTATGGATTTAATTGCTCAAAAAGGATGCCAAAGCCCATGAAAGGGATCAAGATTTAATGCTTTAAAAAGAAAGCCAAACACCATGAAAGAGAATTAAATCAAGATTTGATTTCCCACAGATGGATACAAAGAATGAAATCAAGAGTTAATTCTTCCGCAATAAACCAGCAGCAAAAGGAATTAAACCTTGAGCTCACACCTAGCAGGCACAGGCTAAAGTGTATACAGGAGTAACGATTTAAATCGTGATTTTATTTTAATTGCGTACTGGAATCTACTCCTTCTGTACACCAAAATGACCTTTAAAAAAGTGATGGCTGACCATGAATATTCATGGCACCTTTTTTCAGGCAAACCGGACTCGGTTTTTTTTTCCCTGGGGGTGATCATTTTGTTGCATGTTTCTGTCGTCTTGGTGATTCTGCATGTGTTGTTAGTGACATTCCTGTTTATTGAAGCTTATTCACTCTGATTGCTTCTTGGTATAGAGCCTGGAGATATCTGAATAACCATTTCTTGATAGGCGTTCCTTTTTACTATCAAAACATCCTCAGGGCCGAAGTGATCGGAACACCCTAACTAATCTGCATGTTGATCTATTTAATATTATATGTATATATATATATCTTCATTTCATTATTGTTTATATTTACATATATATATATATGCACTGTATATACATATGTGTCTCCTTGTTGATTGATCTAGACGCTAGACACTCAGGTAATTTGACATAGCTATGAAAAATGAACCATTTTGTTTGATGGATTACCAATCATTGTCATGGCTATTTTCCATGGCTATGTGAAACTACCAGAGGGCATGTTAACAACCAAAGTGTATATTTGATGTTTAACCATTGTATAATCAGATTATTTCCCAGGAACATGACACATAGCAGCCAGTTATGTTCTTCCCTATTAAATGCCTATAATTAGGAGGTATACCCCAGTTTCAGACAAACCCATATAGTTGTTGTTGGTTATTGTGTATACATATATATATATATACCCCATTATGTTCCAATTACACTCCCATTAAATAACAATTGATTCCCCATAAAGAACCATTAAATCTCCATTAAATCCCATGAAATCTTCAAAAATCATCATTAAAACCTATTAAATCCCAATAAATCACCGTGAAATCCCAGCTCAATTCCCATTAAAAGCTCCGTTGTGAACGCCAGGTCATCCTTTAGGGCTTTTGGCGATTGATGCGCGGCAACTGCGCTTTGGCCGACGGAAAATGGGACGACGAGAAGCCAAGAATTTGGTTGGGAAAAAATGGAGGATTTACATTAATGTTGGTTAATAATGATTCATAGTTGATGGTTAATAATGGATTTCCATTAATTGTTCACCAACAATAAGTTTTGGTTAATAATGGTTAATAATGTTGGTGAGTCCCCATTATTAATAGGGGTGAAACAATTTTAATGGGGATTTAACCAACTATAATGGTTGATAATAGTGGCTAATCCCTATGTTATAGTTGATATAGGATTAAGAATGTTTAATAGTCGTTAATAATGGTTAGTAATGTTTGTGAATCCCCATTTGAAGTTGGTGATATCATGAATTTTCTTGGTGAATTCACCAATCACAATGAATTGGGATAGCAATTTACCAACACCAACTTGGATAACATTAGTTTGATCATGAGCTTTAATGATATCTACAATGTGGGCCCACCCAGTGATGTTTGTTTATAGGTATCAAAAACCATAGTTTTGGGAGTTATAAGCCAACTTAGCTATCTAGGGGGCCCGGCATTGTAGAGTTTTATCATTAATTCATGATATCTAAGTTGCTTGAAGTATGGTGAACTAGGGTTTTTTGGTACATATGCCTATAATTTGGGGTTAAAGACCAATTTATAGCTGGGGGGCACCCCCTTTCACTGATTCGCTCTGCATTCTTGTCATATTCAATTAGTCCGAAACTTACACCATTCATTATCCTCCCATAGTTCCGTCTCCATTTTGTCCCTGTTGAGATTCAAATAGTATCACATGATCAGGTAGTGTGTATTTGCCAGATCAGGCCCCAGCTTTGTTGCTATGATGTCCATGTTTGATGGTTAAATGTCACTTTGAGTGAAGAAAGTATCATTTTTCTTGACCAGTTTGTCCATTCATGTGTTCAAGGCGATCCAATCAAGAAATCCAGATAACCATCCAATTTTTCAGGTCATCTCCAAGTTCCCAGGCTATACCCACCATATTTTCCACCTGTTTAAACCAGTGGGAATTTCAGGACCCTCAAATGGAGGCACTGGACTGGAGATTCCCTGAAATTTGGCCCTGAGAAATAGGCCTTAGATGCTTAGGTACCTGAAATGGCCTTCTTTATTATCATCATATCATAGTTATGAAACTATCCCACGGAATCCAAATATGTACTATGTACTATGATATTTTATGGTTAAATAGTGGTCATGACTATAGTGAATCCAAAAAAATATTAGATAACCTTGTGATTGTGGTCAAATATCCTAATCATCGTAAAATCTTGATTATTACTATTGTTTTTATTTACTATTATTATTCTTATCACGATGATGATTACGATATTTGACCACAATTACACTGTATATGTAAAAATATATGATACTAATAATCGGGATAATATATTATTATAATATATCTATGTACATGTGTATACATATTTTTGTTAGTGATTGTTACAACAAAAATCTTCCCATGTGAACCATATATATATATTATTCTAGTTTTTCAGACATCAACTGGTTAATAGTGGGCTAGTAATCACGACTATTAAGACGAATCACCAGGCCTATTTTGTTTATATCTCCGCATAAGCTAGGTACAGTGAATAATCCTATATCACTGATTGTATCACTTTCAACCATCCATTTGAATCCTAACCATCACGAACTAATATTCCCAATTCCCATGGTTTTTATATTTATCGTAGTGGCTAAACTACCCCACGGAATCCAAATATGTCCTGTGTACAATGTCTTATCATGGTTAAATAGTGATTATTATAACGGAAGTATCCTAAATATGCCAATATAAACCAATATAAACAATATAATTAGTTATTGTGAATAACCCATTGTGATTTTGAATTAACCATCCTATTTTTAAAAGAATTCTGGATAACCCTATATAGTTTTTATATATGCTAATCATTATTAATTAAACGAATCATTATTAGTCAATCATAACCATTCATGATAATCATTACAATATTTCAATCATGATTTATAAATCAAAATAATCAGCCTATTATACGCATTATACTTCCATTATCATCCATTATTATTAATCCCATAAATGATTATTATATAATCCCATTATTATTGGTATCCCATGAATATACTGTGATATATTATCTCATCACCGGATAATATCATAAGTTACTCAATATCTAGTCAGCATCACAACCCAGAAATCATTGTTTTATTTTCATAGATATTTAACTATCATCAGTAGATATCCTCAGACATCCACTAGATGTTTAAAATCTACATTAAATATCTACATGACCTATGGATCCAAGCATTGTCTGAGAAGGTACTTGGCCCCTGAAATCATACCTCAAGTAGTCCCTAAGAAGGTACTTGGATCCATAGGGATGCTATTTAGCAAGACTTTCCATTAGACATCCTCAGACCTCCACCGGACGCTCGTTTCAGCTCGGACGCAAACCACGACGTGTCGAGGTTCCAGACGCTGGTCATCGAACGCTCGGCACTGAACGCAGGGCTGGCGCCCAGCATGTTGCGGCAGATCTTTGAACAGCGCCCTGGTGGACGATTAGTGGTTGGGGATTTTTTTTTTGGAAGATGAAGATGGAAAACAAAGGGATTTTATAATGGGATTTACGGATTTAATGGAACATATCGGAAAAAAACTGTAAATGGTTCAAAATTAAGGTTTTTACGGAAAATATCGGAAATTCCGTTGGGAATGGAGGTTTCGTTCGCTGGGAAAAGCAACTTTGATGGCTTTGCCGAGTCGGTGATTTGACTGATTTTCCCAAAGGTAAATTCACCATGAATGGGGAATCTATAGGAATTGTTTCTTGTTTTTCGGGGCCATCTTCAGCAGATCCAAGGAATGGCTGCAAGATGGGATTCAACAGATAACGGATATTCATAGACAATTTGGAATATTTTTACGGTTATTCATGGATATTAATGGATTTTTTTAAAATTAACTATACCAAAAGCATATGGATTTTTGACGGGGTAAACCTCCTGGATTCGATGGGTAGCCATGTTATTTGGGGCAATGATCCAACAGGACCCGTTGTGCCAAATTTGGTCGAGGAGGTTTTATCAGCTTTTGCATTTGGATATAACCAGCTGGTGATTGTTTTTTATTGCAACTGGTGAATGTTGAATTTTTAATTGGATTATAGTAAGTCCTAAAAAATGGAAACCTGAAATCCAACTCAAATAGTGAGAAGTCATGGTTCCATCGTTTTGGAGGTTACTATCGTCTTAGATTGATTCCATCAGGGACTCTTCGACATCCGATGGCCACGCCTGGAATATGGGACACGTCACCCAGTTTTGCATTCTGGGTACCGATATGGGATGATGGCACATACTCTCTGGTAAACTAAGGTAGCTATGGAAAATTGACCATAGAAATAGTTGATTTGCCTATTAACAATGGTGATTTTCAATAGTTTTGTTAGTTTAGCAGCGGGTATTGCAAATGTTCTAGCTCTGGTCATTTAAGATAGTTTGGAAAAATGCCCATAGATCATTTAGCTGTTGAAGAAGAGGGATTTTCCATAGCATGAAATTACCACGGGGTTATGCTGGGGATCCCACTTTAAGTGATGCTCCTGAACGCCTCTGACTGGTGGGCCATCTTGGGCCCCAAACTTTAGAGGTGTGAAGCCTAGTTTCACCTTGTGATGATCCATTCAAATTAAATTTATCTGTAAGATGTCACGTTCATTTCAATCAATTTTTGACGTCCTATCTTTTTTTTTGGTGGGGCAGGGGGTGTTGCCGGGGGTGGTGGGTTATGGTTTACGTGGTTGTCTCTTTGCCCCCATGTTTCCAATTTAGGTGACATGACGACCACAACATGACTTCATATCAATTCATATCAATTCATATCCAAATCCATATCCAAATCAAATCATATATCATGTCATTTCATATCAAGAAACCACGGTTTCTTGAGATGATATGACATGACTTCAAGCGCTTCGAGCGCGCCTGCGCGCGTCCCGCATCCCCAAGGCACAGTTGCTTCACGCCAAGTCGCTCGACGGGTGGTTGATGCTGAAGAGGTTGTGTCTAAAACATGTACCCTCTAGTAAACTAACAGTTTGCTATTGAAAATGGCCATTTATAGTTGATTTACCCATGAAAATTTGTGATTTCCCATAGTTATGTTGGTTTGCCACAGGGTATACACTCTCGTAAACTAACAGTTTGCCATGGGAAAAATCTGGGAAAGCCACCATATTTTAATAGGTAAATCATCTGTATATCAACTGTATATAAATGGCTAACATTTTCATAGCTATCAGACGTATCCATAAAAACCAGAGGGAAGTATTGATTGTTTGATAGGTTAAAATGGACCACCAAGGTGGTTAATGCCATCAAAAATAGCCTTGTTGATTGGTTAATGTCGGGATACTACCTAACTTCTTGGGGATTATGATAAGCCATCGTAGGGAAAGCTAGCAAAAAGAAGTATAATGAGATGGGAATGTTTCATGCGAATGTAATGGAATTCCATGGGAATATCATGATATATATATATAGTAGCCAAGAACAACTATACGTATTTTCGCAGTGTTTAAAAATCCAGTTGGTTGATGATTAGAGGAGATTATACGAACCAATATATTGGGAACTATTACAGTCTACGAGAATCCTGAGCAACCAACCAGTATAAAGGGACTACAGATGGTTTTGAACACTGCTCACAAGTTTTTCTTTTTGTGTGTGTATTGTTGATGAAAGGGAGCAGATAAGACTGCTTCTTGTTGATCCATGTAAATTCTAATTTGCGCAATTTGGACCAATTCGGCTGGTCAAAAACTATTTGATGGTTGAAACCCGTGATACATAAACTGGTTTGTAAATCAGAGTATGGGTTTGTCGGAAAATAAGGGCCTCTAAATAATGGTTTATCATCCTTTTCCCCTATCAACATGCAATGAGTTGTTGCCTGGAAGTTCTCTGCATATGTTTGTTGGTTATATGATGCTTACCCCAAAACATATCCGAATATCATATTGTTGCTTATAAACAACTTACATTGTATCCCATGATTAAATTATACCAGTAGTACCGCACAATGTGGTGACGGAAGTTTCAGAAATAGGAAACCTATAGGAAATGTTGTTTGTTGTGAATCACGGATGGCAGAGCGAAGCCACTGATGGATCGAAAGGTGATTGATGTCTCCTCTCTTTCTCTCTCTCTTTCTCTGACTATCTATCTACCTACCTACCTACGTATCTATCTACCTACCTATCTATCGATCTACCTACCTATCTATCGATCCACCTATCTATCTATCGATCTACCTACCTATCTATCTATCTATCTTTCTATCTATCTATCTATCTTTCTATCTATCTATCTATCTATCTCTCTCTCTCTATCTCTATCTCTGTCTATCTATCTGACTATCTATCGATCTATCTATCTATCTAGCAATCTAACCATCTTTCCATCTTTCCATCTTTCTATCTACCTATCTATCTATATATCTATCCATCTATCTATCTATCTATCTGTCTGTCTATCTGTCTATCTGTCTACCTGTCTATCTGTGGTGCAGTGTCATTCAGTGTAAGGTAGTGTTGTGTAATGTAGTGAAGTGTAGTGGAATGTAGTGTAATGTAGTGTAGTGTAGTGTA
>Ga0126342_10002470_pt1 | contig 28877 bp, 27 predicted proteins | sample Cyp1metagenome_FD_92528 | JGI IMG/M metagenome (GOLD analysis project Ga0126342, IMG submission 92528) | Coral microbial communities from Lord Howe Island, Old Settlement Bay, Australia - Cyphastrea 1 metagenome | ecosystem: Host-associated > Invertebrates > Cnidaria > Coral ... | reverse complement strand
TCAACTGGACAGCACATAAACTCAACAAATCCTGAGCTAGAGAGTTGCAAAGGTACGGCCCTGGCAGGATTTGAGCCCGTGACCATCTGCTTCCGAGACTGCTTCAAAATGCCCCGGGAGCTTGGGGGGAGGGAGGGGGGGGTTCAAGTGAAAAATCACGGTGTTGGACTCAGACCTGCCCCTCCCCTTGCTGAAGCAAGAGTAACTCAGCTAGCTACCGCTAGCTTTCGTGATAATTCAACTGTACGATCTATTGAGGACCACTTGCAGCTTTCCAAAGTTGGAAGCCGTTGCTTTCCAAACTGGGCCTGGAAGATGTCGCATTCATTTGAGTGGCACCCACAGCACGACGCTTTGCACCGAAGTCGAGGAGTTCGTGCGCCTCGCAGCCCCCTGAATCCATGTGGAACCTGTATGGAATCCACAGGGAATCAACAGGGAATCCCTGTGTGACTCTGCACACGAAAGTGTTCTGTTTTGGAGGCACTTCGAGCCTCCTCGAAACTTTCCACTGGACACTCGGTCAAGTGAGGAACGATGGGTCCCAAATCCGGGTGATTTCTCCTTGGACACGGACAGAACTCAGATTTTGGGCGAAATCATCCAGTCGACAACGCATGCCGCAAGTGGCATCCAGGCTGGGACTAGGATTGACACACTTGCAGTTCACCAGCATCACCACCTGGAAAGCAAAAGCTCCCTCGCCAACTGCACAGCATGGGTGTCAGCAGCTGTGCACAGGACCTACCTGGGTCACAATAAACATACAATGAGGCATTGCATGAGCAGTGCTGAGTATGCAGTATGCTAGATACGTTACAGTAGCTTGATTTGTGCCACTTGCTTTGTGCGTACCTGTCAGCAAGTCATAAATCTTCTCGTTGTAGATCTCGAGGTAACTTGCCAAAACCGTCGCCTCACAGAAACGCCAAGCTGTCCACTTTTATCCACTTTGCACAACTTAGTGCGACGGTGCGAGCATGTCATGATCGGATCTCCTCAAGCTGTCGGTCGGAATAATTCCTGACTGACAAGGAAACCATATAGATACAATATATATAATATAGAGAGAGAGAGAGAGTGAAAAGAGGCCTTCCTTAGGAAATGGTTGCCGAATGACAAATGATCTGTTTCTATGCCCACTGTCGGCATGCTCTGTTCCTTTCATCCACGGCCTATTCTCCTTTGTGATTTGAAACTATTTGAAACTGGCCTCGAAGCCGCTTTCTTCTTGCCGAGCTTCCTCGAACTCAAGAAGCATAAAGACGTCATTGTCATACAGACCACAGAATCATGGATGCTCTGCAAGCAGTTCAGGTTCCAGAAACATCAGGAACCTGTTTGTCCAAACAAAAAGCCGACCATGCCACTTACACCAATTTCAGATAAAAGGATATAAAAGGGTCAAAAGGGACCAGACTGTGTTAGCTTCGTGCAACCCTCGAGGGACCAGAGAAACAATGGACAGACTTGAGACCTCACAACATTTCAGCACGCCCGTTTTGGGCTTGATCAAGTGGCATAGAATTGTTGGGCTTTGGACAAACCACACAGTCGAACAGATGATGCTATGTGAATCGGCCTGTCCCAAAGCGAGCCTGGATTCTGCTAAAGAGCCGTGTACAAGCACGGGGTAAGATACCCTGTTCTGCCTGAAATGGAAAGCGTCTGCGTTTCATGCTCAGTCTTACAAACTGAAGCGTGAGAGCGTTGATCATACGGAAGATGTTCTTTGCTGCAATTGCTGCAACTGTTAGATCTTGGTTGAGCTGTTTCCTGCCTCATTCTGAACATCACCCATGATGGAATGGCTTTTTCCAGAGCCAGTTTGACCATAGGCGAAAATGCAGCCATTGTACCTGCCAAATCGGTCCCTTTCAAGCTCGAAATGGGTTGGTCGGATTGTGATCAAATCTGTCGGAGCTGAGCTTTGCTCAGCTTTGCTCAGCTTTGCTCCATGACTGCAATGACTGCAATGACTGCAATGACTGCAATGACTGCAATGACTGCAATGACTGCAATGACTGCAATGACTGCAATGACTGCATGACCTACACAAAAGTAGGAATCGAGGCATTCGAGGGCCCCCTATCGAGAGCACTGACCAAAAGAGGTTCTTCAGTATCAATCTTCACTTTCTATGTGTCTAAAAGAAAGGAGTAGGAAAGAGTTCATTTGCCAGAAACTGAGAGAAATACAGAGAAATAGAGAGAAATAGAGAGAAATAGAGAAAAGGGATGAAAAGGGATGAAAATAGTGACCAAAATATCCAAAATGGTAACAGGATTCTGGCCTTTGTCAAACACGTCAAAACCGAGGCACGCGTTCATGGCATTGTCCAAAAGGTGGAGACCGATGGCCTCAAAGATTGCCTCGACAGAACCGACAGATCCACTAAGTTGATGCAACCGGTGCAACCAAAACAAGTTGATGCACTTGTCACATCTTGTCACATCTTGTCACATCTTGTCACTTTGTTGTACCACGGTGAAAACTCACAAAACACCGTCCATCTGTGTACAAAATCTTGCGCCTCTTGTGAATCCGAACATCCAAACACGTGGTCATAGGTGAAGGACTTGGGCATCCTGACAGCTTTGCTGTGGCTTATTTGCGACCAGGTCGTGTGAGTCCAATTTTGTAGTGATTGTGCAGTGTAGTGCAGTGTAGTGCAGTATTTGATCGTATTTGTCATCACGAATTGGCTCGTGCAGTCCTTGTCGACTCCAACACCTTGGATAGGAGTGCTCGGTGAGGTAAATCACACCAAGCCCGAATTCCTATGAAATTCCCATGAAATCATACGGTACATGTTCTTGAAAGCCAATCTGAAGGCTGATTAAAAGCAAATCGGACACTCCAAAGCCTGAACAGCATTGTTTGTGCAGGCGAGAGCATTCTTTGCTTCGCCCTGACAAGTATCATTCGGCTTGCTTCACTAAACTTGCGGACAAATGTTGACTGCCATGGAATCAGAATGCTTCCCAAAAGAATGACGATGTGATACAATCTGGCTGAATACATTTGGAAACAAAATCAACTTATATCAACTCGCAACTCAGATCATCTCATAGCCAAGCAGGCAAGGTTACTGGAAAGGATCCACTCTGATCTACCGCAATCTACCGCAATATAGGTCATCGGGTTAATCGGATGTCATTGGGCTCAAAACATTCAAAACCGCTCTCCTGCCTCTGACTGTTCACGTGCACTGAAGGGCCGACAGCGAACAGCCACCCGAATGTTGCTGGCCTCATCAAAGCCATGCCGGCAATGCCAGCAATGCTGAATCATGCTGAATCTATAGGCAGAAGACTTCAGAATGCCTTAGTTGATGCCTATACTGTAAGTATCTGTCAGTATCTTTAAGTATATATCTGTAATTATCTATCTGTAACAAAATGCAATTATCTGTAACTATGTGTAACAATCTGTAAGTAAGTATGCAGTATGATACTCATCATGTATCTGCAACTATCTGCAAGTATGTAACTTTGTGTTAGTATCTGTAAGTTAGATTGTGAGGCGTGCTGGAAGGAACTTGAAGTAACATTGTCTTGTTGCCTTATTGCTTTGCTCAATTAGTACTCGATGCTCCTTGGGAATCTTGCCAAAATTGCATACTCACATCCGGCCACGTTATGTCTGCAAATGCACATTTCTTCGGGCATGCTTCTGCAAGTTTCCACTGGCTTTTGTGTGGCATTTAACTTATTTGCCACAGTATGTCCTGCCTCTGAATCACCTGCCATTCATCTCGAGTCGAGTTCAATCGAGCAAAGACGCCACGCCATGGCACACGGCCACCGGCCAGCAGCGAGCACCGGCGCTGTGACGTTTCATCAACCAAAAGGCAAAGTTGTGAAAGAAGCGACGCAATGCGACGGATAGAAATCCTGAGTAGATGATCAGTTGATGATCAGCTTCAAGGAACTCAATTTTGAGTGGCCTAGCAAGCTAGACCTGAATCCAGCAATATTGGAATGCAGTCACGTGAAAAGTCTTGGCATTCAATTGCAATTTGAAGACTCGAGAACCTGACGTTCAAATATGTCCGAACAGCGAATCAGCATTCCATTTTTCATGGCTTTCAATGTTGGACATATTGGGTGTCTTTATCTGACACTACTTGCGAATGGGGTGAAATGGCTGCATTTCGACAAACAAAACAAGAAGATCAAAACCCTGAAACGGAACCATGCCTTCCATTGCCTTCCAGCCTGTGGTACAAGGATTGTACAAGGTGGAATCAAAAAAAAACTTCGATTTCCCTTGCAGCTGGTGAGAGGCCTCTCCTCAAAGACAGCAGCTTCGGACAGACGAGACACCGCGAAGTCACAGGCGGGGTAAAGGTAGATGTAATTAGGCAATGCTGATTGATTTAGATGGTCAGGTGAATTTGGATAGTTTCTAACACTGTCTTGCCGAAGTAGCGTTGCAGGGCTGGCCTTTCTTTTACTTTTTTTTGTCTCTGTATTCTTCTCGGCGCCACATTTCACATCCGCGATCTCTTCCTGCCTTCCTCGCTGTGTTAGCCGAGCAAAGCAGCATCCACAGTGACACTCATGTCTGCGACGAGTCTACGAGTCCGCTGAGTCACTCCACAGCTTTGCCATTTGGTTCCCTTGGCTCTGCGGGCAATCTCTCAGTGTCTTCCAATTAAGTCATCAAAGTCATCAAAGTCATCACTTTATTGGAACTCAGTTTTGACTCCGGGAAGCTCCCTTAAGCTTTCTTTCAGATTCAGATTCTTCTGAAACGCCAACTGAGCTTCGGAATGAGTTCTGAACAGCGTGTTCGCAGTTCTACTGATATGGGACCTGCGGGCGGTCACACTGCATGAATATTTGCAGGAGCTCAATGGAGCTCACATGTTCGCACATTGTTTGGTTTTGATTTTGAAGACTCGCTTCACGACTTCACACTTTGGCCAAACATCCAAGAGTAACTCTACACCTCAGACTCTATCCCCAAAGATCCGCCCGATATGCAAAACCGATGCAAAATGCGTCATTTTGGCTTCGCGAGCACATCGCTGTCCCATGTCTCGGAAATGCCTCAGAGATGCCGACCAAACGCAGTGTGATTCACTCTGGTAGGCTGTGGTTGACCCAAGTCAAAGTCGTCAAAGTCTTGTCGGCCTCTCACATCAAGCTTCGCGGATGGAGAGCAAGGCTGCTTCGGCTGCCAGAGTCTTTGCCTCTGTCCTCGCACCCAGCTCAAGGACAAAATCGGAAAAAAAGAAATTATAATCTGAAAACAGCTAGAAACAGCTATTTTTGCTGCAAGATGTTGAACAGCTAAACGGCGATTCGGCACCTGGTTGCTGCTACTTCTCCCTGACACGCTGGCAACCGCTGCATGATGGGAATTTTCACTGTCGCAACAAAACCTTCCTCCAGCTCCTGTGGCACAAGGAGTTCGCAGTGAATGGACATGAATATATGCACATTATCCGCAGGTTATGTGCACATTATGCACGGTTTCAAGATGTTTAAAGTATATGGAGTCTCAAACGTGCTATAACATGCTATAACCTGAATCTGCTGGAACCCCTCCTAAGACAAGCATGAGCAATCTGCTTTGGAAAAAGAAAAACTCCTCCACCGTGTAGATGATGTCATCCTCAGTTGGATCTCGCCTGTCAAATCCACAGGCTGTGCAAAAGGCTTGCAGGCTGTGCAAAATGAAAAACTCTGAACAACTTTGAATAACTACAAACCGTTACAAACCGTCACTGCATCTCACTGCTATCTGCAATGAAAATACATCACAGAGAAAGTGAGCTGAAACAGTCCTGAGTAAAAGCTGCACTATTTCGTACAGCAGTGACATGGCTTCGGCTTCGACAGCTTCGACAGCTTCGACGGGTTCAAGATGGGTTTGCTGATTCCTCCAGCTGTGCAATGTGTGGAACCAAAGTTAGTGAGGCAAATGGGACAAATGACAAACAAAATGTTTAAAATGACCCGTGAAGTCGTGAAGTCACTGTGCGGCTGTGATTTGTCACAAACCTTTTCAACTCTTCTGAGATGTTCCGAGATGTTCCACTTTCGACTTCACCTTGGTAGCTGGAAGTCCGACACGTCGGAGGAAAGAAGCGCATCAGCAGCAAGAATCTTTGCCTTGGCGGCGACAAAGGGATACACGAGCGAGTCAAAGCATCCCAAAGGAAAAGCACATAGCATCACCAAGATCACAAAGCAGCAAAGGGAAAGCAAAGGAAATGCAAAGGAAATGCAAAGGCAAGCTGGAGCAAAGGCATCAGATCATCAGATCCAAAGCAAGGCGTGTACAAAAGAAGTTGCAGGTAATATCAATATTATATAAAGGAAAGACTTGTTTCTCAGCTCATGATCTGTTCACTGCGATCAAAAAACATTGAAAACTCACATCATACTCATCCAAAACGAGAGGCCTCACGCTTGTTGGCGACAGGCTCGCTAGATGCTTGCAACACTTCTTGACCAATTCCCAGTGACTCGAGGTCAACTGACACCTGAGGCATTCTCCGAATGGAGCAAACAGGCAAACATGCAAAGCAAACACGCAGCAAGACTCAGCACTCAGCAAGACATTTGCTCATGTAGCTCGTGCTGCAAACCACTCTCGGTATCTCCATGGCAAAGGCTTGCTCTGCGGTCGAGAGTCTGTGCACGTGAACTGCTGCCCGACAGTCTCAAAGCTGTAGGATATCTAAGCATCATGTCTCTGTGCACTTCGTTCATTCTACTTCATTCTACTTCATGCTACTTCATGCTTCATCCGTGCATCAGTAGGTCAGCCAACTCCATGTGACCACTGCTTGAACACTGCTTGAACACTGCTTGAACACTGCTTGAACACTGCTTGAACACTGCTTGAACACTGCTTGCATCCTGCAGCCAAGGTACGTCATCCTGCGTCACCTGTCTCCGGACAATTGCTGCAATCTTTTCATTGAGTACACCTGTACAGCTGAGAAAAGATGGGAAAAGTGCACAGTGTGCGTGACACAAAGCATGCACTGACAGCCTGACAGCAGCATGCACAGCCTCCCTGAATCAATCATCAAAACATCCCGCCTACCGGATTCGCTACGGATACGCCTAGCTTCTGGAAGATCTTTACCTCAATGTCAGAAAGTTGGCTCATCTGTACAATCATTTTATATTGTATCCACTGTATCCACTGTATCCACTGTATCCACTGTATCCACATATCACATCATATGGGACCCATATCACATCCGAGGAGCTTGGGCTTTTGAGACCTTCGCTTTTTTTTCGGATCGCGAGGCTGTTTGCCTGTCTAGATCTGTCTAGTATGTCAAGCAGATGTCTAAAGATGTCTAAAGTCTAGAGCAGGGCTTTCAACAAGGAGCATGCAGAGCATCAAGCCCTGGAAAGTCCAAACTCTCCAAAGGTACTCGTGCGCTGCATTAAAATCTCCACTCCACGCACATGAGGTAAAAGATGCTAAAAGTTGTTGAGTGAATTGGAATTGGAATTGACGCAGAAGCAACCATACACAAAGAGCATCAAACAGCATATTCAGACATGTTAGTGACTAGTGACATATTCAGTTCTATTCAGCAGATTTTCAATTTGTCTTTTTTCGGAAAAACTTCCGGTAACTCTTTTTTCTATCCGTGCCTTTTTCCTTTGGCGTCTTCAGGCTCCAGGAAGCTGGCTTCACCTGGCTGGACTCTTTGACGGCCGAACTTGGCCAAAAGAAAAGGCGCAGCGCAGCTCTCCAATATCTGCAACGCATGAAAACACAATAGAAAATTTCAATAGAATCTCAATAGAAAACTATCTTTCAATCTTTAACCACAATCAAGTGCATAAAATGCACAGCATCCACTTAGCCGAAACAGCCTTCTTGCAAGAATGTAAGAGCACCTGTATCCAGTAATTATATGACAGAAGAGCTAAAACATATTTCTGCTTTCTGTATTAACATCTGTATCCTATATCTTCACTTGCATCCTTGTAACAACATGCTGGATACTGCAGGTATGCAGCACAGCAGCACAGCCATGAGCAGACTCAAGGCAGCTTTCCGATGCTTTCCATCTATAGACAGTGGTTGACCCAAGATGACTTTGAGATTAGGGGCGTACAATAAATGGATCTCAGTGCGCTCAAAACACTCCAGTGTGTCGGCCGCTAATGACATCCACTTTTACCTACATGAATTTCGGCACAAGCCGTGACAACATGATGACAACATGATGACAACGTGATGACAACGTGATGAGAGCATGACAAGATATGTTCATATATGTTCGAGATTTGTCGTAGCTTGGCATGAACGACGGCCCAACGGCTCGACGGCCCGAGGCGCCTGAGGCACCTTTGGCTTTGAGGACTTTGGCGGAGTGTCCGATCGGCTGTCCGATCGGCTGTCCGATCGAGTGTCCGATCGAGTGTCCGACATGCCCGGCGGAGTGGTGACTTCTTTGATTTTGTTTCTCTCGATTGTCCCCATTCGAGACTTCTCTGTGTACAGTTGACTCAGTTGACTGTGTCGAATGTATCTTATTGTTTGGCTCCTTGCGACGCGCCATTTCCTTAGAGCGCAGTGGATTGGAAGACCGAACAGGACTGGAGTCAGGAGATGTCAGGATCTTCAAACTTCACTGACTGCAACAGAAGATTCCTGCACCTCATCAAGACCACCTGCAGTGCTTTCGTGAGCTCGTTGGCAAAATCCCGTTTGAACAGTGATTTTCCTGACCCTGTCTATGGCAATGAAAACCTCTCACCAGTCAGCTTTGCGTCTGCATTCTTTCGAAAAGAAAAGCACTTTGCCATGCCTGCTTTGCCGGTTCTTTGCTTCGATATAGCGACTTTCTCTAAATCCTGACAACAAGCATGCCAAACGCTGCCAAACGCTGCCAAACGCTAAACGCTGCCAAAGTGTATGAATTTCTGGGTAGCGGTTACCCCGGGGGTCCACCCCGGGGTCCACCGGATTCCACTTGCATTCTGTTCGTCGAAAGATTCGACGCGCCGTCGGCCTGAAAGTGCTCAAATTGCTCAAAGTAAACCAAAGCCTCCCTGGCTGCAGACTTCTTTGCACTCGCCTGCACACTGTCAGCAACATTCTGCATCTGCAAAGCAATGTCCAATGAACAAAGAATTCCTTCAGAATGTCTTGGGGCAATTGGCAAGTCAAGGATAAGTCAAGGAAAAACGGGTCTTCAAAATACTTCAGTCTCCAGTTGGGAAACTGTTCCGGGATCGGACAAAACTCCAACAAGACTCAGCCACTCCAGTATGAGACACAAGACAATAGAATACTCCGGGATCGGACAAAACTCCAACAAGACTCAACCACTCCAGTATGAGACACAAGACAATAGAATACTGCCTGCATACATTTTCCCGCTGCTCATCCTTCTCTTGAACGAGCTCTTGGTGGCGGCCATTTAATCAATTCATACGTCGGAATTTCTCTACAAACTTCCATGGAGGATGTCTTGTGAAACAGAATCCTACGTGGCATTATGCGGAGGCATTCCAAAGGGTGAGTATTGGTTCTTGACTTGATTGATGATATTAGCAATCAACAAATCATCCGCGCACATTGAAAGCGACTTATCCGCATACATTGGAGATCCACTCGTTGCACATCAAAACTCTCAACCGCCCACACAACACACTCAACACACATACAACCACCAAACAGAACACTTCTACCAGCAGTTATCGCTACTCGACATATCTTAGGAACCACATCGCTACATGGGGTGGGCTGGGGCCAGGGAAGAGTGGCTGGGTTCTACCAGCTATGACCACCACCAGACCACCACAATGGCAACCCTTTGGGAAGTCTGCGAAAACCGAAGCTCTTGTGATGATTGTGCCTCATCGACCAAGGTAAGCGACTGCAGGATGATCCTCCATCTACCATCATCTACCCTTATCGCTTTGTTCAAAAAAGTATCCCCATCGATATCACCATTCGTATCCGTTAATATCACCACGAAAATGCATGGTCAAAGACAAAACACGTTCAAACAAATGTTTCACTGTTTGCAGCAATGATTTGGAACGTGCACAGACAAGAATGGCAACTTCCGTAGAGGAGCAAAGCTCAACGTGCACAGACGTGTGGTCTTAACATGCACAAACGACCCACAAACCTTGTGTGAGGAACGAAAAAAGGAAGTATCTCAGTATCCCATCAAATTATACTGGTCGGTGAATGGGTAGTTCTGTTCTGGTACATCATAAGCCAAATAAGCCAGGTAGATCCAGGTAGTATAACCCCCTTTGTGAACCCATCAACGGTCTATTTTGAATGGCTCTCGTGAGCAACGAACCTTCTGTGACACACGATCCATCGGGGGTAACGCAACCTGCAACAGCCTTTCCAAGGGCCTTCTATTGCTCGAGCTGTTGGCCCGGCCACCCTGCTTCCCCGATCTCCCCCGATCTTCCCCGATCGGCCTTCTTCAGCTCGGGATAACCGGCGATAGGCTCCAGAGCTGCCACTGAGACGCTTGCAACGAAGCTTCCACTGTCCAACTGCTCAAAGGCATACTCGACGTCCCCCTGATGACAGGGTAAGGACATGTAAGGACAAGGCACCAGCCACAGCGGCGACGACGACAACGCAGCGATGCGCAAAAATACGCAACGATAAACAAAATAAACAAATACAGTGGCATTACAGCCGATTACAGCAATGACAAAAAGATTATTTTCAATTTTGTTGCAGATCATTTTGCTGCAGCCCTGCAGAGACTGCTCCTTCGCCTGTCTTGGAACAATAACCAAATCCTACCACATCGTGCTTGAAGGAGTAAGAGGGTCCAGCTGATGATTAAAGTAATTGTGGAGACAGTATTGAATGCAAATGTAATTTTAGGTGGGAAGGGCATCTTTGGTCTGAAGCGGACCCAAAGTTGAAGTGTCTTTCCCTCTGTTCTTGCAGTTCTGTCGAGTTTGGTTGTTAGTCGGACTTATTTTTTTTGAGCTTTGTCACGAAGGATGTAGATAGAATGCAGAGGGGGGCTGGTTTAGTCGACTCTGTTTTTGACCAGCCCATGTGGTGTAATTTCTTGAAAGCATTGCGCGGTGCTGCATGCCTGTGATGGTGCGCCTGCCTTGGTACATTTGCCAGAAATCCACAGATGCCAAATTTCCAAGCAGCAAACAGTTTGTGGCAGAATTATATCTAAGATATTCTACGATTACGTCATAGCCAAAAAACATGTCGTACAGTCATGCCATAAGAGGGTCTGCACATCGCATGTTGTCATGACATATAAGATTCGATGATGGGAGGTTCTCTCCAAAAACTCCGCAGAGAATGCCACAACGTCCATTGCAGGGTGCTCAACAGAATCGACTGGGCCTCCAGAATCTAGACAGAATATGGAGAGAACATGAGAGAACCTATGCCAGGTAGGTAGGATTCACGTCATGTTGCGTCGAGTCTGCTTTCAAAGGTGGCATGAACAGGGCCAACGAAATACCCCAGACAATATTGGATAAGGAAGCTTTACAAGCAAACACTAGTCGGCTGACTCATGTTTAACCAAAACTGGAAAGCATGATGTTCGGGGTTTGAAGGTTCGGAACCTCGCTAACTGGGCTGGCTGGTCGCCAGCCTCCTTAAGGAGGTTCTGAGATAAACAACCTCCACAGGTTTCAATAGACTGGGAACCTCAGTAACGAGGCTAGCTGCCCGCCAAGCTCCTTAATGAGGCTACAGAATTGGCAAGGTCACTGTGGGGTCTTGAGCAAGTTACAGAAACAAACTAGCCCTGGGCGCAGAGCTGCCAGTTCAGCATGAGCAAATTTCGGACCACTAGGATTGTTGATGGCTGCTGATGACTTTTAAATCGTTGAGACTAGTTGAGACCCTCTATTAGATTTCCCAATGGCATTACATTGGGCACATTCACATGACCGCTTTCTGGAAAGGCCAACTGTCCACTCTTGCACCACAACATCGCAGTCTACCAAAAGAATCTAGTCAAATCAAGGGCGATGACATGAAATTCTCCAGTCATGGAACCCTTCAAGATCCTTAAAGCAGTTTAAAGCAATTTAAAGCAGAATCTAGCATTGTTTACAATACTTTTACAATATCATACAATATCGATCCTTTCTAAGATATCTACATATCCGAGACATTCCGAGACATATCCCGATCGAAGAAAGGAGAAAAGTCGGAGAAAACCTCAGGAAGGAACTCGGAACTCGACTCCAGGCGACGGCCTTCACGACTGGGCGACATAAATGTCTGGCAACCAGATTCTGCCTTAGCAATACAAAAGGCTCTTAAAGGTCCCAAAATGAACAAAAGATTCAAAAAATGAACAAAAATTCATAATTCAGGTCCAAAAGTCCAAAAGTCCAAAAGTCATCTAAAAGTCCAAAGTGTCCAAACTGTCCAAACCACTTCAATCTAATTGAATCTCAAAAAGCTTCAAGAGATATCTTTCCTGGAAGACCTCCTGGAAGTCCTTTGTGCTTGTGACATCTCGCTAAACAATATATATAATTAGATATCATTAGCTTGTGATTCTGGAATATTCTGGAATATTCTGGAATGACATGGAATGACATGGAATGAATGGAATGTCGGGGTGCAGCAAGCCAATTGGATTGTCAATGGCATCGATGGAGTCTGTCAGGGCAGAGACATTGGCTCCATTTGCATTTGCTCCGGGCTCGCCACGATCGGGACGATCTTCACGAAATGTGGCAGCGTGCTTTTGGTTATGATCTTTCCGTGTTTGGTTCTCGTGCTTTGTTTCCTGCAATGCCTTCGCCTTCGCGTCAGCTTCCTTCGCACATCGTGAATCGGCTCTCTCGCTCCTTTCTCGATCTTTCTCGTCTTTCTCTCTGTCGCGTCTTTCTTCGTTTTTCTCTGACTCTGTGCCGAAGTCACACAAGTCACATTCTACATCCTCCGGCTGGAGGAACTTCTCCTGCAGGGCGGAATTCGACATTCGACACAGTAATGACTCATTATGACATTACATCGGTAGATTTGTTTCGATTGGTGTCTTTCAGATCTTTCAAATCTTGAAATCGAATGAAACTGACTTGTAATATAATATTATCATTGATTTTGTATATAACTTTGATACAAATTTGATCTAGAAATCAATGTGGATTTTTGGAGCACTTTAAGGTACAGGTACTTTTGACAATGAAGGAATGGTTGCTTGAAAATGCATGCGCTCTCGTTGCTGAGCTGCAAATAGTGGGGTGGGACGAATTCAGAAATCCTGACATTCAGGAGACATCAACTTCTGCGACAACAGGAGACACAAGGGTCGCTGAATCGCAATATGTTGTTATACTTGAAACAACACAGCACATCAGTGGAATCAGATATAATTTTGAATCCAGTCAAAATTTTGAATCCAGTCAAAATCCATGTGGCGTTTTTTTCCTTGAAGGACAAAATGGTTTTATCTAAAATAAATAACAAAAACCTGTCAGAGAGGTAGCACTGGTAGCACTGGTAGCACTTGTTTCTGGTGCAAATAAGCTCATAAGATCTCACAATATTAACAGTAATCTACAGTTGAGCAAGTTGATCCAAGAAGAGGCGATGTTCAAACTGCTGAGGTGTCTATTGTCTGAAGTACATGAAAGGCGTATGCGTGTTTCAATATCCAATGTGATATTCAGTGCACAGTATCGTGGTGTAGACAACAATTCGAGCTTGCTATTCCAGAGAGCCGTCCTGACACTTATTTCTTGAGCGGGCAGTTCTTTGAGAGAAGAAGCTCATGCCCACGGCGTTTCCATGGCGGAAGGTGACCAACACATGGACATCCTACCTGACCACTTCAAATCTAAGTGTTTCACCAAGGCATCTTGCGTTGCTGCAACAAAGGCTGTAAGTTGCTACCCAATATACATATTATATATACTGATATATACAGAATATATATAAATAATAGATATATGATATATGATATATATATACATATATACATACACTATATTATATATGTAGTGTATTCATGTAAAACTGATTCACCCAATCGTACGCTCTTCCATGATGTTCAAAAGGCATTGCGGCATAGATTTGCAAAAGAAACTGCCAAGCTCAGAGCCACAAAGAGGCTTAGCGGTCGCGATGATGCACTTCGTTGATACACAAAGCATCGCAAACGAGACGACAGGCCAACCTGCCACAGGTTCTCTGATGAGTCGTTTGCATTTGCTCGTCTTATCTCGTCTTCTCTTGTCTTATCTCATCTTAACAGATTGAGTGGTTGGGCTTTCGGCTCAGGCGCGAAGTCGATGCAAAAGTGAAAAGTTGCTCCATCGGCACTGCATCGGAAGTGCAATGGTCGCATGGTGAGACACTGATCTGCCAACATGCAGTCGGTCACTCTGAACTCGACATGCAAGGGCTGCGAAAAGCCAAACGAAATCTGATCTCTGTTGAAGACTGTTGGGCCAGGGCGTTGTCAGCCCGAAAATAAGGACGGCACACAGCTGGAAAACAGCACTGGTCCCAGGAGACAGTGGGAGAAAATGATCAAAACTATGGGAGAGGTTTGAGGGTGCCATTTTGTGTCGTCTGAACGTTCCTAGTTTTCACGGAAGCCCCTGGCCAACAGAGGACGCGAAAGTACTTTGAATTGGCCAAAAAAAGTTTCAAAGTACAAAATGATCAAAATAGGACAAAACATCGAAAGCACTTGCACCATGTGGTGCTCCCTCGCAGCACCTCAGCGGGACAAGAAATATCACCAAACTGGTACCACGACACATCCATATAATACTGCATCATGTTGCATCATTAAAAATCTACATTCAATTACATTCAATTACATTCTGATACATTTGACATCTTTTTATTGTTGATTCATCGATATTCGCTCAGCCTTTCATCCTTGCGAAACCTTCCTGATGTGATTTCTTCTTCCTGGTCCTTTGCATCTGACATTGCCTGAACTCAGATCCGGTCTTAAAACCCAGTCTTCGCATAGGCGTTAGACACACACTATGACACTATGAACTCAGACTATTTTCACATCTGATCTCGAGGTGAAACAGCGCTGCGCATTGGCAACCCTCATTTCGTGCATGTGCGATACACTGAGTGTAACTTAGTCTAATCATGTGTAATCTTTGTTCAGTCTGTGGCCGATTTCTCTGAAGACGCACAATCCTCATGAATCCTTGGCGCCTTGGCGCCTTGACGCCTTGACGCCTTGACGCCTTGTCCGCTGCACGTCCGCTCCGCGTCGGCTTCACTTTGGAAGGCGCCCGCACGGCGGGAACTGAGCCGCTCACGGCTCGCAGCTTGCAGCTCTCAGTGGCTCAGGTCGCCAACGGTCTCACTAAATCCTCATCTCTGGCGCACATTGAACAAAATGAACAAAATGAACAAAATGACGCAACGGTTTTTGTAACATGTCGCAGCACGTCATGATGCTCCTTCGTAACGTGATGTCGTGACATGTCGTGACATGTCGTGACATGTCGTGACATGTCGTGACATGTCGTGACATGTCGTGACATGTCGTGACATCGTGATGTCAAACCTGGTGACTAACATCGAGGAGATCATCGTCAGATTCGTTTCATCAACTTACTCAAGTCCTGTCTCTGGGTCTCTGGAATGCTTGTCTCGGAAAGTCGAATTCTTGGCAAGAGACATTTGGATTATAGTACACGTCCACAGATTCAATCTTCAGGTCTTCAGATACCTGCAAAAATCCACAGATCACGCAGATCTGCAGGTTGCCCCCGAACCCACAAGTCCAACACACAAGTCAGACTCAACCCCGCTTTTGGGTCTACTTCCATTCAAATCTCTGCACCGTTCGTTACATTCCAATCACGGGACAAAGCACGGTAACTTCAAACATGAAGAGTTGGTTTAGAGTTCTGGAAAGCCTTGGCAATGCAAAGGCCAATGATGTTCAGCATCTCCCCATTTCCCTTGTGCTCCTACAGTCAGAAGCAGAAGCAACACTCCGCGCAAAGCTCACGGCGCTTCATGATCCTTCGTGATCCTTTGTCTGGGATCCAGGGGACACAAGTTCCCAAAGGGACCTCAAAGGCATGGGGGTAGAGAAAGTGATAGAGACAGTGACAAAATGTGGCAAATCGTGTCCTTGCCATGCTTGTCTTTGAAGGTGCCGGTCATTTTCCCGAAGTGTCTCCACTTAAAGGTCACCTGAGCAAAGCACTGACACACAGTTGCAGTTATTGGGTTCTTTATTAGAGGTCTTCTCTACGAAAATCACCTTCACTGCGTATTTACAGGACTCCGCCTTTAAAGTTCAATTGTCCCAACAGACCTTACACATGAGTGAAGAATTTATGCAAGCTGGAGGGAAAGAAAGCATCGGGCCTGACTACGTTTCACTTGAATGGCTATGTAAAAGTATCTAGCGCTACGCTAGCGCAAATCTAGCGCTAAGATGCAGGAAAGCGATTTTGCTGCATATATACAGGACTCCGCCTTCTAACAAAATCTGAAATACATCCCTGCCCAAGCATTTCTGGCCTTCGGATTTAAAAAATCCTTATAAGCGTTTTAGAGCGGATCTCTTATGAATTTCCCGCACTCTTCAAATAAGTCGCATTTGGTGGACCGGAAAACACTTCGAGCACCTCCCATGCAAATCCTGCGCAAAAGTGGGAAGATGTGAATGCAGATCCTGTATCTTCACATCAGCTTCGAGCAAAAAGGAAGAACCGTAGTCCAAAGAAAGGGAAAGCGCCTCCAAACCTGTCCAGAGTCCAAACCTGTCAAAACTCATTTGAAAAAAGAAGTCAAAGATCTAAAGGCCCACACGCAAAGTCAAAGACATGTGCAGGGTCCTTCAGGAAAGGCAGCTCCAAAATTCTTCATTCCTGCTTCGGCACTGCTTGCCTGAAAATCGCAAGTGACCCACACTGAAAATCAAACTGATTCAAGATGATTCAAGGTGACCTAGAACTCAAGCCAAGAAAGGGAACAAGCATGGGAAGGCGTACAGCTTTTCTTGGCAAGTGAACTTTCAGAAATCAATTCTATTGAGATATGATATGATTGGCCGCCGTGCATTGTAATAATGTCTTGGAAAGGATAAGGAGAGTCTATGCCATACTGTGCTTCAATCTATCACCTCCCATGCTATTAAGTGTGAGCCGCTAGACTTAGCAGACTTGAGCCACTTCAGCACGGATCTTGTCTTATTCTGTCAAGGATGCAATATAAGAAGCGTAAGCGTGAGAAATCCTGATTTAGCTCCCATTTTGATGCAGAACTTTTAAATGGTAAAGTTGAAGCCGAGAGTGTGGAACATTGCAGGATGTTGCAGGTGCGGAGATTAGGCGACTGAGACCTACCAGGACCTACCACATCTTGTGCCACTGCAGGCATCAAAGGCACCACGCACAAAGCACACAACACCTTCCAAAACTTCATCATCCAAAAGGGCAGGGGAGGGGCCTTTAAATATTGGGCGTCTCCGCCCTTCCAGATTTCACCATTACGGTATTTGAATGTAGAGTCAATGTAGAGGCTTTGAATCGTTGAGCGCCGACTCTACCCCGATACGTTTGCGAAAGCAAAGCGAACTAAACTAGCAAATGATTTTGAGCAAGCTAACTTTCGTGACTCCAAATGATTCAAGGGCACCGTCGCTGAATACTCTGGAGTCTCTCCAATCCTCGGGAAACGTTGAGATTCAGACTTTCAGACTCAATCGCATGAATCACAAGAATCGCATGTTGCACATTTATGCCACTATATAAAAACTCGTAATGGCATCTCTTCAGCGAAAGTGTCAACACATTTGCGTGACTCATGTCTGACAGCAGCTGTGCATTGAAAGGGCAGCCACCATTCAAAGCGGCCTGAAGCGGGCTCTCTTGGGAACAGAGAAATCCAGAGAAACCCTGCAGTGTGCACATATTCCACATATTATGCCATGCGTCTTGTCATCGATGTAATATGATGATGTACTGTAATATGATGCAATTGGGTTGTGTCATTGTGATTCACCGGTGCGACAAGGTTCAGTGCTGATGCCAAAACAATCCAATGCGAAATTTCATATCTGTTTGTTTTGCTTCGAGAATTTCATTTTGCCAGTGAGGATGTGGTTGCCATTCTGAACAGAAGGCACCTATGCACCAGCAAATTTACATGGATTTGCCACATGTTGCAATGTGTAAAGCGTCAAGACCTGGTAAGAAAGGCCTACCGCCGAACATGTTGATAGTATCCCAAGGCTATCAAAGCTTAGGCCAATTCAGCGTTGTGAACACAATGGTTTCGCTGGTCTTTGAGGAGACGGAGGGGGAAATTCAAAACCGAAAATTCAAAAAATGTCAAACTGTCTGATGTAATTGTCGTGCCAAGGATTTGCCTCTCTCTCTCCTGCTGTGTCTGCTCTGAAGACATTCAATGTAATGTTGAAACATGTTGAAACACTTGTTGAATGCGTCTGCCAAAGAGTCATGGTCATGTTAGTACACTCGTATTGACACGAGAAGATATAATATAGGAAAATGTGAAATATGAAAAGATATGAAAAGCATGTTGACATATGTTGACCATGTTGCACAAACCATTGAGTTGTTCACCTTTTTGCATTGTTCACTGTCACTGCTGGAGTTGTGGCCGCATCGCGCTGTGCAGCTCTGCTCTTGCTCTGGCCTTGAATTTGCTGACGTCCATGGTTTGCCACTGATGTGTGCTGGCAATGTGGCGGCACTCAACCTTGGCAAACTCCAGAACCAATTGGGACAAGGTGGGACTGGTGCAGTTGCAAACATTGCAAACTTCAATTTGTTCTAAACAGCAAGATCTCGAAGGGTCCCATTTTGCCACGTTCCAATCGCGGCAAAGCGGCATCCCAATTTTTCATGAACCTCAATGTGTTCGCTCGCAGATTTCGTGAAACTGCTACCATCATATCTCAAGGTACAGCTATAGTTGAGGGTTTCGACACCAAGGAAAACATATGGGTACAAATATGTTGTCTAAGCTCAGCCAGTCACAATTTGCATACCTGCAGTAATCTTGCAGAAGCCTAGCAAAATGCTTGTGATAGATAAAGTCTATCTTGGTATTTTGGTCGCCTCCTTTACCTTCTACAGAGGCCTTCTTGACGACTAGCCCAGCTTGCTTTTTGCTCTGCTTTTCGTTTGTTTTTCGGCTTGTTGAGCTTATTGCAATCGAGACTCTTCTGGATCAATGCCTCCAAAGACCCCTCCGCGTGATTCATTACTCGGTGCTCAAAGTATAACTTGTTAACAGCGGCCTCAGAGCTTGCGTCGATGCAGATGGCTCGAAAAGCACTGTACAAAAAGCATGTCTACGTGGAGAGTTCATCTCTTCTTCCCCATAACAAGTTGCATAATCTGGCCGACCAGACCGCCATTTCCTTATCATCGCAAGAGGAGAAGAGTCCCAGGAACATTTCCCACTTCTGCAAATTAAAAGCCCAGAGCACAGAATCAAATTCCACCATACAACACCAGCATAGATCCCACATAGCCAGGTGTTCCCACAAACGTTTGGCACAAGCAATCATGAAAAGACTGGGAGATGTGGCAACAACAAATTTTCAAACCGATTCCGAAAATCAACGGACTCGTTGCCAGGTAAGAACCCGCAGAAGCCGCTGCAGCCATCAGCAAATCATAGCAAATCTAGTGCAAATCTGTATATTCTGCTCATGTCTCTGCATTTGCCATCAGCTGAAGAAGAAACTTTTCTGACGTTATTTTGAAGTTCTCCCTGATATCTTATTTTCAGCAAAGCTTCGCACCAGGTGCAGGTTGATAATCTCGGATCACTTCACCTCACTTGAGATCCTTCCATAGGTGTCCATGCAAGAGAATCCGTGCAAGTCCGCCAAGGGACAACTAGTGACGTCAAGCTTTGCTAAGCGCAGAACCATGGGTGACTCCCTTGGATTCGTCAGAAAGACCATCTTTGTCATCTGTCCTCGAAAAGAGAACGCAGCCGTGTCTCTCCTATCTACTGGAGATAGGCACTTAAGATCTTGTCCATGGTTCCTGAAACCTAACACGAGACAAGTACTCAAGAATCGTCAATTTCGAAAATAAACTGCGAAAAGCGAAAGGGACCGAAAGGGCCTTACTTGTAGATTACACGCACTTGGAGGGAGAGCAGAAGCGCGATAGACACAAACCCCGTTCAGGCCTATATTCAAAGGGTGGCATTCAAGTGGCATTCAAGGTAGTCTCTTTTGTCTTGGCCATGATATATACCCCGTGGCGACGTGGCGACGTCTTTCTTTTCTCTCTTTCGAGTCCTATCTGAGATTTAAATAGATTTAAATAAACAAATGTTCTCTCTTTATCACAGATTTATCGAGTCCATTTTTGGTTTTCGACGTTAAGGATCGCCATCGCTCGAAGCTCTCGAAGCTCTCGAAGCTCTCGGTTTGCTGTCCAGTGAATCGTTCCGAATCGGTCCTAGGTCTTTCATGTTTTTTTCATGGCTTCTGTGCTGCACTGTGTGAAGTAACACTTCATGCCGAAGCAGAGGCAACCGTTATCAACTGCTAAACTGCAGCTCAGCATCTTGTATCAAAGGAGACCATGCAGGACAGTGGGCATCTTTGAGCCCAATGAGTCAAGTACCATCCAGCAACTTAAAGACTCAAAACTGCTCAAGTCAAAAAAAAGAGTCTCTTCCAGTCTCTTCCAGTCTGCATCAAAGAAATCAAAGGATGGAAAGGACGCAATGTCCGCAATGTCATGGCAGTCTCAAAGTCTCATCCAAAGTCATCCAAAGGCCAAAAATCTAAAACATGTCGCCCCGCAGTTGTGAGATGCCCGCAACATCTTTGCTGATTTTGGTCGTTAATTTCAGGCTGAGACATTGGGTTGTGCCAGGCACACAGTCACCTTGCGACAACCCCTTTCTGAAGTAAAGTCCATGGTCTCTTGCCATATCTTGCGATTTGCGAACAAGAAGTGAGGTTATACATGTCGGGTATCACCTCCAGATGATTCAATTAACATCAATTAACATCAATTAACATCAATTAACATCAATTAACTTGATTCTGAAAAAAAAAAAACATCAAATCCAAGCTGTCAAGGTCAGGCCTTGCATTGGCCTTGGGCCGTACCTGAAACCGGGGCCAGGGTGGGCATATGTGGGATGAACATCCGCCTCACAGCCGCAAGGCGCACGTGTTGCCGAATCCCTGGCATTTCCTTAGTCAAACTTAAGCCATTTAAGCCACTTAAGCCACTTAAGCCACTTAAGCCACTTAAGCTCCTAAATGAATCCAAATGAGTGTTTTGTTTGGTGTTGAAATCGTTGACAAATTTGGAATTGTATCACACATCTCAACTCTGTGTACTGCTCCACATCACGAGGTTCAACACACAGCTTGGCAGAATTTGACGCTTAGGCACCCGGAAAATGCGAAGCAAGGACACCACCTCATCGCTCTGAGCCAGAAACGGTCGCATCACTCTGTAAGGCTGATCATGTAGCAATGCAGTGATCATAATGTGATCGAACCAATGTTCACTACAGATGATCGTTATAGGCTATAACGACTACATGTAGCGACTTGGAACAACCGATCTGTTCGACCCTCACGCCAAGTCCGGACGAGTCGCTAAAAAGCGGCCATGGTGCCAGTGCTCCATTCTTTTGTTGTCTTCCTGGATTCCCACAGTCACAGTACGACATCTGTTTGGATTTGTTTGGTCTTGCGGTTGAAAGTATGTTGAACTCAACATCTGTACCGGTTGTTTTTTGAGATACAACTTAGGCACCGACATGACTGACGCGTTGCTAATGGACCAGTCAGCCCTTGAGCCGGGCTTCTGGAGGAAGGGCAGAGGCTTTGCCTAGTTGGCCACAGCGAGCGAGGCTTCAAGACAGTTCAAGGCTTTCTCCTAAACACATTTTCTTATGTGCTGTGTATCATTTTATGTTTACTTAGTTTTACTTCTATCATGTTATATTTATATAATATTGTACAATTAAACGATCCACTTAGGGTGATCTCCACCCTAAGAAAGCTTTGACATATGTACATTGTCTGACATATGTTCAAAATTGTTCCAACATTTATCTCTAGCATTGTAGCATGCATTCTGACATGTTTGAGGTCCAGCTGAAAAGGCAGAGGTCCGGAGAGGGGAGCATGCGAGGCAAGAAGAGGACAGGGAGGGAGAGGAGGAAGACAACTGACAGAAAATCTAGAGACCCGTGGCAAGTGGAGAAAGAAACAAATAGAAACAATACATAAAGATGAATAAAGGATAAAAAAGGATAAAAAAGGATAAAAATGGTCTAGAAAAGATCGAAAAGTGCAGAAATGTCACACTCTGTTGGTCTCACAAGGACTCTGCAAGGACTCTGCCTTGTTCGCCTTGAGAGCGCGCAAAGAACCGACCTGCACCATTGCAGGATTTGTCACACCACCTACCTTCTCTTTTGGATAACATCAAACTCTGAATGCTCAGCTACACTTGTCAAAAGCCATGCGAACACAAAATACATTGCACATTGCACTTGTTCAGACTTGTTCATCCCAGATTTGCTCTTGTTTTGCTCAACAATTGTAACCACAATGAGCTTGAATTCTGTTGTCAAGGGTTGCTTCACTTTGGAAAAAGCAGAAGCCAAGCGACTGCAATTTTCAAATAGAATTTAACAAATCAGAGTAAATCGGCTTGAGGTCTCCACTGAAGAGCAGCGAGAACCCATCGAAGGAGTTCCAATTCGGTCCTCCAAGATGTGAAAGGTTGAATGGTTGGAAATGTTTGGAAGAATAATGAACACCTTTGTAAAGAGTTCTATAAATTTCCTGTGTTTCTCTCTTCGTGACCGCTGTTCAGCAGATTCGCTGTGAATTTCAAGGAAAACCAGCCAAGCCATGTGCAACACTGAGACCATTTGATGGATAATATGATTTGTTTGAGCAACTACTAGCAACTTCAAAAAGTGATACTGTAATTCTACGTGATAATCTGATGATCCTGTAGTTTTCCATACTTTTCATGCTCTGGCTCTCCGGTGCCACAAGTTCTGACCATGTCACAAGGTGTCCTTCGCACCAAGATCCAGTCCCAAGTCCAAAGCCATGGCAGAAGCTGAACCTGTGCCAAACTGCCAGACACTTGAAATTGTTCAAGGCATTTTAAGCTCTGAAAACTTTGTCAAAATCATTCAAATCTTCGAACCCAAGATTTCCTGAATTGCAAGAAGTAGAAGTGCATTTCTCAACGCCAAACACTGAAAACAGCTTGAGATGTCTTAAATTGTCTTAAGGATAGAGCTGGTCATGCCAGGCTTCAGGCCTTCGAGTCATGGTACAACGAATCATACACAACGAGTGGTACGATGGATCATCAACAGATCGAGGGATGCTCAACGGATGCTCTACGGCAAGGAATGGATCTACTGTACGGTATGGACTTGGCTAAACAGCCTCTCCTGAAATTCAACTCACGTCCGCCACATCATTCAGTGCACATCTTGAGGTGAGATTTTGTGCTGCACCTTGAGGTTTGAGGTTCGTGCAACTTGAAGAAAGCCTGTCAGTGGAAAGAGAAGCAAAGAAGTCTGACTCTCAGGGAGCAGCTATCAGTTGGAACTTGGCAAACGTCACAAATGCATACAAATGCACAAGAGTGCTAAAGAATCAACAAGAAATGAATTAGTTATGAATTAGCCAATAATTAGCCTAATTTGTCCAATTGGTCCAACTAATTGGTCCACTTAATTGGTCAACAATTGCCATTGTGTTGATCTTTTTGATCTTTGGCCGTGAAGCCGTTTCATTCTGCCCCGCCTCATTGATGTCACCTTGGAACCAGAGATCACATGTGAATCATAGCTGTCATAGCCGAGTCATAGCTCATACAGATTCATACAGTAAAACAAGACCAAACATGACGACAAAAGAATAAAATAAAATAATATAAAAAAATAAACAATTTAAGAATCAGTGGAAATCAGATGAGATCAAGATGTTTCTGAAACATGCTCAATGCCGATCGCAATTTGGCATCAGCTCTTTCCGAAACCCTGTGAAAAAAAAAAAAAACAGAATAGCCCCGTGCCTGATGAGTCTGCTCATCGTCAGCATCCATGTGAATCAGCTGAGCAGAACCAAGTGCTTCAAACCTGAGAAATGGAAAAACTGTTTTTTTTTTTTAAATGATGAAAAATGAAAAATGTCTTTTAATAAACAGTTTGATAAACTTTAGGTCAAACGTCAAGACTGTCGTGTGACGTTCTGTGACGTTCTGTGACCCATTGCTGTCAGATGCCGTCGGATGCATCGCCTCAATTCTCTCAGAATTCTCCTGAGGCTCCTGCATTGAGGTGAGGCTGGATTTTCGCGTAAGGCCTGACATGCGCTACGCGTCAGAAGCTGCCAGAGAATTACATGAAGCATCATGAAGCTACCAGAACCCTCCACAACTATGTTCTGTTGAGCATTGCTGGCATGAGGAGTATGGAAAACAGTCGCAAACAGGGAATACTTGTGGGCTTCAAAATTCATTAACAACAACAAAATGCAAGAAAAAACGCTTCTACTGTCTATCACCAGGAAACTGGAACGGCCTTTCAACAAACTGCACAAATCAAGGCACTGAACGAGGCCCCCACCACGATTCTCGGTATCCAGCCCATCGTCCATTTGAAAAGTTGCCACATCCTGACGGAAGCAGCTGAACAAACGGTTCCACAACTGTTCCACAACTGTTCCACAGAAGGCAAAAAACGGGGAAGATGGGGAAGTCCTTCTGGCGTAGGCCATTGGAAACAGGACCAGCCTCTCAATGAGATCTGTCATGATCTGTCTAACTGTGAGATCACCTGGCCCTGGTGACTTTGTGTCTTGGACTTCTCACATCTCGCAGATTCTCGCAGTGTCTCTTGGTCTCTGGCCATAAACCAAGCAAGCTTTGACCTCGCGACCAACGCATCAAGGCATCGCAAGCATCGCAAGCATCGCAAGGACATGGAAGGACCTCGCAAGGACCTCGTGTCTATTTCGTCCATTTCGTCCATTTCCATTGCGTCCCTCAGCCAGCAACGCTGCAGGCGGTGGCAAGGGATCCACCTCGGTACAGCACATCCTTTCGCTGTCGCTTCAGATACAGTACCGATGCCGGATGCCCCCGGATGCCTCGAACCTTTTCTGAACTTCAAAATGCGGAGATATGCGGAGAGTTGGAGTTCCAGTTCCAAGATGTTCCAAGATGTTCCAAGATGTTCCAAGCTTGCAACGGGAACTGCTTCGGATGGTGCTCGAACAACGCCACCGATGATGCGTCTCTTGGTTCGGCCGGGCCTGTGCTCATGCTCAATCTCACTCAGACACACTTTCTTGTATCAAACTGTCGCGATTCCCAAAGATCCCGACATCTTGAAAACAGCGGACTCTTGCAAAGGCCTTTGAACGGAAGAAATGCTGCCAATTAGCAAGAGATTGAAAGAGTTGAACAAGAATGGTATACAGCTTCTTTATTTTGTTTCTCCGTGTTTTCCATTGCGCTCTAGAAAATCTGCAGTATCGTGCAGAGTTGCCGTTGTCACTCATTGCTGTCGGAGACAAGTCTGAGCATGCAACTGATGCCACTCGACAGTCTCGGAAGGCGGCACCTGCGTCAAGACGCTCCAATGAGTTCCTTCACAGGTCCTTCACAGGTCCTTCACAAGCAAATCAAACGTAATGAACCAAGATGAACCAAACATGTCAATTTTCATGTCAATGTTCGTCACTATGTTGCAGTTTGTGAATGTTGTCTTGCATTTCTCGTTTCAATCTGTCTTTGTGTGAAGGCCTCCATCTGTGTAGGTTGCCTGGGACAGAGCCAAATCACTTCTTGTGTAAAGACGCCCAGCAGTGCCAGCAGGTAAGACTCGTCCCTGATTTTCAAAGGTGAAACATGGTGAAACTGTAAAACCATGTGCCCCACTGTGCCCTCCGAAAGGTCTTAGAGTCTTAGAGCCAGACTCTGCCGAAAGTGCCTGCGCACTGTCGCAGGTGAAGTGATATGTAGTAACTGCAGTATGAAAATGTATGAAACTCAAAACCTTGTTTTTTTCCAATACAAGGACGACGGTAGTGACTGTACAAGGAACAAATCTGTTCGTACAAACAAACCAATGAGAACTTCACAGCTTTGGTAGTTGCAGAGTACAGAATCATTCTGGACAGGCTTCCCACCTGTGTCTGACGCTTCTCGACAATCTCTTGCATTGCTTTCTGAAAGTCACCAGTCTTCAGCGTGTTGAGCAGTGCAGATCGAGCCTCACAGCAAGTCTCTAGACTCTAAGTTGTACAATGCAAACATAGATACTACATACATTTTTCCAAGGACATGTGAACATATGATATGTGTAGGTATCTATCTACATGGTTAAATAAGAAGTGCTGACAGCTGCTGACATCTCTTGGTTGTTTGGCACATGTCGCCACATGTCTGTACGCTAAATGATAAATTGCTTCATGTTGCTGCTTGCAAATGGTTTAGGACCTGAGATTTGGCCCATGCATAATTGGAGTTTTTGTTGTCACTTTAAAAATACCAATTTAGGAAAGCCAGGAGATTTATAAAATCCTCAAGATGCACCCAAGTAAAGGCACCCATAATGCCCAAAGTCCCAACATTAACGTACTCACCTTTTGAGCTCTTGTCATATTCACAATATGTTGGTACGCCTTCAAGGCATTGCTTTCAAATGCAGTGGTTACGAATAGAATTCAACATCTCGTTGGGGAAAAAATCAGCACTATAACTAGAAAGCAAAGCAAGCAGTGTTCCCACTCCCAAAATGCTCGATTGTTCCAAAAGGCAGTATGCCCCGTTGTTCCCTAAAGAAAATGCATCATATTGACAAATGCCACATCCTATTAACGAGGCCTGCAATTCCTGCAAACATGCAACATGCAGCATATCTTTGAGCTGTTTTTCCTCCATGCAAAGCGTCCCTGGTGCATTTATTCGAAGAAGTCTGTTAGAAAAATATGGTTTTCCAACCAACAGCCGCAAAATTCAAGCATGTGCATTATTGACACAAAGTGGGAAATAAAAACAATTCGGTTGATTTGGAAAAGGCCCTGACTCAAAACGTACTTTAAAGTTTCATTGGATTTAAGATGGAAATTCCCGAAGAAAGTACTTATTTGATTTTCTAACCTGAGCAGAACCCCAGACCCTTGCTGCTGGATGGCTAGTACATGCCAAATGAGATGTGAATGTCAATGTGCCAAGATATCTGTGCGCTGCTTGAGCTTGCGACCTTTTCACGTGCTTCTTCCAAGGACGGTTCCGTTTCCATTGGTGCAGCAACGCTGTCCTCAAGGAGTGTCGCGCGGAGCAGCTCCAGGCCGCAAAGAGAACGTGCAAAAACATATACAAAAAGAAAAAAAAGAAAAAAAAAGAAAAAAAGAAAAAAAGGCTCCAAAAGAGAGAAAAAGAGAGAAAAAGGACAAGAAACCGACGGCAGGAGAATCTGATAGAACTTGATGCAAAACGCAGAAACCCACACCGAAGAGACTCCAACACTCTGACCATCGGCACAAGATGGCACAAGTATGCATGAGTTGCATAAGTCCTCTGTCTCGGCTGCGTCGATGCTCTTGGGCTCAACCTTGCAACTATCCACGAAAACAGGCTCTCAGCACAAAGGTGGGTTGAAAGAACCCAAGGAAGGCAAATCCTGATATGGATACAGACAGTATACGTAAATACACTGCGAAGATTTAGTAACATTTGGTACTAGAAGGATCAAAATTTCCAGATCTGAGAGTCTAAATCGCTGCACATCATATCTCTCTGCAGTCTACCGGGAGTGTCCTGGCCTTGGACTGCAGCAAAGCTGCTGTCAATCGACCATCAGCAGTGGCTTTCAGCAAGGCATCCCGAGCCTCACAGAACAAAAAGGATGAAAAAGGAAGAGAGAGATAGAGAGATAGAGAGATAGAGAGATAGAGAGATAGAGAGATAGAGAGTGAGAAGGAGGGATTTGAGAGAAGGATGCAAATTGTATGAACAAATTTGGGAGGGATTTGACTTGAGAATGAATTGAAAAGAGCTTGCAAATAGCTTTAGTCTGAGTCTGGGTGAGTTTGCAAGAAACACAAAGTAAAAGGGAATTGAGACAAAATCAAGAAGAAAAAGAACACGTAAAGAGCGAGACATGAAATTACAGCAACCTACATTTGGCAGCTTGACAATCGTTTGTGCTTTTAGGATGTTCATCCTATCCCTGTCCGGCAAGACGCGCGAGAAAATCACAATTATCTGCCACAGGCTCAATCAATAGTGATGGTCAGACTAAGGCATTCGATGGCTGGACCTCCCAATATATCGATGTAAAAAAATGTGTACAGTAGATATTGATTGATTGTGTTATATATATATATATTATATACAACTTGTATACTTACTTCTCTTTATTTATTTGCCATTACTGAATGCATCAGTCATCGCCTGCAAAGTCTGGGACGCAAAGTTTGATACAATACAATACCCTTCCTGCCTGCTGGCGAAGTGCCTCAATCTTGTCTGCCTGCACTCCACAATATAAGCACGTGCGAAAAGACAAACAATGCCAACCGGAAGATGACAACAATGAAAACGTTGGTAAGTTGAAAGATCACCAAACCTCTGAGTCTAACTTCCAGGCGGTCCAAGACACATACACTGTCACTGCATACACCAAACAAACACCGAAAAAATACAGGACCCGGCCTCCTTGACTTGCCTGAAAGCGGATGCCAAGCGGCCATTGCGGGCAGCTTGCAGCAGCGCGTCCCGGGCCTCGCAAAATGGTGCCCTTCTGAACATTCTTAGAAGCAGTTTGAAGCACTTTGAAGCACTTTGAAACAGTTAGAAACAGTAGGAGCAGGAACAGTTTGAAGCAGTCTGAAGCTG
>Ga0126342_10002469_pt1 | contig 28878 bp, 28 predicted proteins | sample Cyp1metagenome_FD_92528 | JGI IMG/M metagenome (GOLD analysis project Ga0126342, IMG submission 92528) | Coral microbial communities from Lord Howe Island, Old Settlement Bay, Australia - Cyphastrea 1 metagenome | ecosystem: Host-associated > Invertebrates > Cnidaria > Coral ... | reverse complement strand
GCAACTTCCAGGAATGCAGTGTTTCTTGTATTTTCTTGTATGTTCTTGTAGTGCAGTCGGTTGCAACTGTTGCTCCCCTTGTTTGTTGGCCTAAGGTGATGACACAAGTGCCTGCAGAGTCTTGATGCAAATTAATTCAGGCGGAGGTATCCTTTCCCCTGGATCCAGCAAGCAGTTCGTGGGATAGTGCTGATTGTCGGTGCTCCTAAGGGTTTTCCTCAGATGCGGAGAGCATCGCCTGGATAAAAGGGATGAACACCTTTCTTCGCCTCTAGTGTTTTTGAAACCTTTATTTGTTTCTGATGGATTCAATATGATTTAATTTTAGGAGGCTGAATGATTCGAAGGCCCATGAGTTTACAATCAGCACAGCGATTCGAATTTAATGAATTCTTCAGTGGGCCACAAGTCAGACCTTGGGCCAGTGACGAGTCAGCTCAGGAATCCTTCTGCCCTCAACCTGTTGCACCTGGCATGCCACGACGACTAGGCGGGTTCGTTTGCTGGGTGGGATGCAATGCGAAAGATAAGAGGTTTCATGAGGTTTCAAATCCACTTGTTAATCTTCTTAGACTGTTAGAATCTGTTAGACACGTCACTTGTCGGATCTTGTTTTCGAGGTCACTTGTCAGACCATGCAATGCGTTGCAGGTAGCTGCGGCAGCTGTAGCCTTCCACTCGGCCATCCCCAAGGGACCGCTGGAAGCCATGGGTGAACACGGGTGGAGGACACGAGCTCTTTCCGCCCCTACAGAACCAGCAAGGTCATGCCAGGTCTAGCCGGAGCAGAACATGTCACAGAAATATACAAAAATCATATGAAATTTGTGAATAAATTATAGAGGAGTGAGTGTAGGCCCTTTACATCTCCTATCCTCTATTTTCCTCTATTTTCAATCTATCAAACTTGAATTTTGTTTGGCAGTGGAAATTCTTCGATTTCAGCAACGAACGCAAGTGTTTTGCTGTTGCCTCTCCAATCGAGGGCAGCTAAGACTGGTGCAGAGATAGGGCCTAGGGTTGGCATGCAGCTTCATTCACTTCAAGGCTTAGGAGTTGGAGTGCTTCAAGGCCCAGCATTTGTTCCACTGATTCTCCATGTTACAGAGGTTCAAATCCCTTTTGAGGGACCAGAGAAAGGATGATCATACAGTACTTGCCATGAATCATGAAGCGAGAAGACCTCCTTAAAGCCTGAGATTTCTAGAGTAAAGAACATTTACATTGCTGACCAGAAGACCTGTCTCAAAGTCAAATCATTGCTGACTACTTGATTTTGGGAAAGCATGATCTCGCTGGTTAAACCACGAATTTGCATGATGTTTGCAGATTTATGCTGGATCACAGTTTGCATCAGTTTGCAAGACATGCAGAGTACTTGCTGTTTACTTTGTCAAGGGAGTTCACCAGACATTCCAGAAAAAATGTGTGTGTGTGTGTTATCATGTATTCAACTGCTTTGGTTGACATGCTGCAAAGAAATGGGCACGAGTCGTTTGTTTGTCCTAGCATTAGGATGCATTAGGATGCATTAGGTATTTGGAGGTGTTTTGTTTTGCCAGATAAAATGCCAGCAGAGCTTTGCAAACTATGAAGTCATCCGAAGTCGGCAATCGTCAGATCCATTCGCTCGTTTCCATCGACGTGCGAGCTATAGCAGCTAGCTAGCAGCTAGCAGCTTGCTCTTTGCGGTTCATTTGTAAAAACAAACAGCAGCTGACAGTGTGAAACCATATGAAGTGTCGTGAAAGTATGAGGCCCACAGAGTCATAGAATGTGATAGAGATTGCAGCAGATTGGAAGATATGCAAACGGATTGAAATTCAATATTAAAATTGGCACACTTGGCACACGTGCCCTTCAATCCTTGGAATGTGTTTGAAATGGAAAAGGTCCTTTTAGAATCTTTTAGATCCTTTTAGTATCCTTGCAAGAGTTTTTATTGAACCTGTCCTGTATGATAGTAGTGTGCTTTTTGTGCACACGCTGTTATGGTATTAGGTCATGGTTCAACAACTGGAGTTCCCCAAGAGTAGTGTCCGGGAGCGCTCACCAGTTATAACCGCTTTTGATGTACTGTAGCCTGACCGGTTCAAGCTGCCTCAAGAAAGTGCAGATGCTTCATTTATGGCATCCATTACCCGAACAACAGGATCCTGCGATTTTGGCTGAAGAATCATGCCTTCAGCTTCGAAAGTGTCACATTGCAGCAGATGCTCTGAAGAACGTCCCTGGAATGCCGTGGAATGTTTGGACTGTAACGACTGTCGTACCATCTCCAAAGCCTAGGATAGCAACGTGGCGTTCCAATATCTGGAGCCTTGGCCTCATTGCACGCCCAAGCGATCATGCCGCCCTGCCCGTCACCTGCTGGAAGCGTGAGTCCAGGGATGAGACAAGGCTGGGGTAAACATGGGAGACTCAATGAATGAAACGTCAGCAAGAATCTCAATGATTGGATTTGGTATTTCGATGTATTTCGCATTTTCGGATTTGATGATCATTGCTAACTGAGTCGCATCATGTCCCAAAGGAAAAGTGAGTCAAGAGTCAAAGAATTGAAACGCATCTATTAGACGTGTATATATTATACTGTATACTGTATCATGTGTATCACATTCTCCCTCAAAACGAAACTCCGGACTGTACGATAACTGGCAGCCACATGATGGGTCCCTTGGCTCTGGTGTTTTGAGGGTTGGTTGAGTTTCTTCGTGGACTTGATTGCCATCCAGTACTGAAACATGGCAATGGGAAAATCCTGAGCTTAGTTCAATGATTTTCCCGTTTAAATTTCAAGTGTGTCGGATGAATCATGGCCAGGTGAGGCATCAGCTGATGACTGTGAAGGTGCCTTGTGAGGGAATCATCGAAAAATCATTCATGATTCATTGCTTGACATTGTTTGTTACTACTGTACCAGTTTTATTATATAATTGGTTGGGATTTTTTCAGCCGTCCAGCTCTGAATGGATACGCAAGGAAACGTGTGTGTGTGTGTGTTTCTTAGTGTTCATGTTTCTTGAGATCGTTGTTGTTTTTGTTGTCACTAGTTCTGACTTCACTGGAAGAAGAGTTTGTTTTGACATGAAGAGCTTGTGCGACTTGCAAAAAGCCTATACTGTACCTATTACGCATCATATCATCCTAGAGCAAAGTAAGTGTGTGTGTGTGCGCGTGTGCACTCGCGCCTGTTGTGAGCATTGTTTTTTAATTGTGTCTGTTTCCTTCAGAACTCAAGGGTCCGCTGTCAGCTATAGATGATGTGAACAGGTTTGACGTTTCCTGTCCTTCAATGCGGTTCTATCCTGTCTTGGCAGTACGTTAAATAAGAATAAATAAGATCAGATTGCTGTTCCCCCCATCCCTTCCCCTCCAGTACAGCCTGCTGGAATCCGCCAGGCTTGACTTCCATGCCGTCAGGCTTCAGCTGGGCTGAGGGGACAATGCCAATGAGAAGTGAGAAAGGGACAGTTCGGACAGGATGATGTTTGGATATGTTGGTTTGTGTTGCTTATTATTGATTCTTATTGATTCTTATTGTTTCTTCCCCATTTTCAATGCTCTGATATCACAAGGAGTCAGGAGTCTCACATCCCAGCATACTGGTGGTTAACGATGAGGTCATGCAATGTCGTTCTAATACTATACTGATCTATACTGACTACTGGTTGATCCGCTTACCGGCCAGATTCATACGCAGACAAGCTTCAAGCTTTGGAAGAAGAGTTTCTCATGGCGAGGAGCGGGGATCAGCTCAACTTGGGGTGGAAGTTGCACAGTCAATGGAACCGGATGGAACCGGCAATCAAGAATAGTCACGACATATCAAGACAATTAGCATCACCTGGCATTGGAAGTCAATTCGTGTTTTTACGATTTGTTTTTACGTGTTTCTTTAAAATGAATGCAAATTGTGATGATTTGTGATGTATCCCTGACAGTCTCGCACTTGGATTCTCCAGTTTTTGTATGCTCATTGGATTGTAGAAAACACAGCAACTATAAGGCCATCACCAAGTGTTCTTTATTGTAAGTTCCGTCGAGAGCCTTACACGAACGGAAAACAGGTTATCAACATCAATCAACCATGTCATAGAACTGTATGGTACAATGCAGAGAAAGTGTGCTTGATTTATTTGTTGCATAATCAAGTCACCATCACCATCATCGACCATATTGATCCATATTGATCAACCAATGCGCACAATATTGATCAGCCAACGGTGCAATATGTCAACAATGGTTGACCGATGTTGACCGTTTGAGGCGTGACCGTGGGGACTTCGATGTCCGCATCAATCGCAACTCCGAGCAGATGGATCGGCTGTGGCAGGCTGGGAATTCTTCAGTTTCCTGATAAAGGCCTGGGAAAACTGGATCAATTGGATCATGAATATATCATGAATATGCCATGATTCATGCCAATTGGTTGTAGTTCAGTTGTAGAACCAGTTTCATGTTAGAATATCATAGAATATCCATGAATATCCACTGTTCAAGTATCAAGTGAACGTGAACTCCAGTAGTGTTTCAGAATGATCAGGATGTAGTCAACAGCCTTGAATCATTTCAGGACTTTGCAAACGAACGACGAGAGCGACAAGTGGAGGTCAATGAGGACTCTTGAAACTATTTAAAATATTTTTAAGAATCGTCATGATCCAACTTGATAATTTGTTTCTATTTCTTCATCCAGGTTTTTCAAACAAAACGATTTAAGGTGGATAGAGGTGAACTGTCGCATTTTGCAATATTTTGGCGTTGTTTCATGGAAACTGCCTGAGCACACACTTGAATTGGATGGGATGAAGAATTCGTAGCATTTCGTAGCAGTGTCTGCAGGGTGTAGCTCTAAAGAAGATTTCCGAGGATGACAGGTTTACTGCAACAAACCATCAGGAGCGCATGCTCCGCGTGGCTGAGATGGCTGAACTCCGACGCTTGGAAAGAGATTGAGCAACCCTGGACATTTTGTGAAATGCGTAGGACACCATGCACATAGTTAATGCACACCAGTACAAATGATGTGTAGACTGTGTAGACATTACACTCATTACATATTGTTTGTATGTTTTTGCAAACCTCGAGGGTTTCTGTGAGACAGTTCTTGAAGCTCACCCGCTTACCTTCGACTTGGAAGCAAACAACATGATCTCATTTTCAACTTCCTCAGTCCATTTGTTGTTTTAACTTTGGTCATCAAGACATGCCATGATCGTTTGTTTGGGCTGAGGCGAACGCATCGACAAATTGAGCAAGGCGGCATCATGCGAAGCACACACACACAACGACCAAGCGCCTTTATCATCCTGTACTTATCTTTACTTGTCTTTAAGCCCGAGTGGCGGGTTTTAACATGTTGTTTTAACTAATATATATATATATATATTAACTTTAACGGTTTTAGTGTCTGAAACATGCCCCAGACGATTGTGAGCAATTGGTTGATTGCGGACGGCCTCTCCACAGGTGGCACATTTCGAGCCAGAAGGGAACTGCTTAAATGACCCTCCCGTGCTCGAGACTTACATCGAAGAAACACAGGAGGTCGGGGATACCCGTTGGCGACCGTGTAGGTGTGGCATCCTCTTGCTGTCAATCTGCATTGATGATTCGGCTGCTTACAGTATGTAAGTATGCATACTCTTTGTCAGTTTAACATATGGAAAACCAAAGCCACCATGTTTAATATAGGTAAATCATCGAGGCATGTTCCAAAGCTATATTAGATTACCGTAGGGTATGTGGAATGTCATGAATAGAAGTCTAGCCTGCCATTCTTCCTTTTGAAATCTCCGGATTTGGATTTTTGGGGAGGCAGTGGGATCAGTGACTCCTTGACGATTTTCTTTGGGATCAAATGTAGAATTTGCTCATGTTTGATCGCTGTTTGCATCTACCAGGATCAAAATGGTGCGCCTGAGTTGACGGCGGATGGCCAGGCAGTTCTTTTTGTTGTCTTCGTGGTTTGGTACAAAACAGCGAGAGTGTTGCTCTTCTTTGTTATTCATTGTCATCCAATGGTATGTTTCGCAAAATGAGATGTGCGGTACGCTTCAAACATCGGTTCGCACTGTGCAAGCAAATACACTCTCAACATGCAACGCAGCCACGTTGCAAGACAAAACGGAGATGTTGGATTCTGAGAGTTTCAGCCATTCTGGATGTTTCGAACTTGGGGTGGCGATGGTAGTGATTGCAGGGCAGCAAGTTGGTCTTTGACGCAAAGCACGCAGAGGCTCAGAAGATTTCAGGAAAACAATCGAATTGTCATGAATCCTTCCGTCATGTGGACATGTGGAAGCAGCGAGGCATGATTTCTTAGTGCACAGGTATGATGTGTGTCAGCATCAGGTGCATGGCGTAGGAAAATCAATGTAGGAAGAGTTTGCAAAAGCTTGGAGAAGCTTTGCCAGCAGCCTGATTCAAGAGTCACACACACATGCAGACAGAAACACACACCTTCTTATAGATGGAACAAAAGGATACCTTGGAATTTGTGTGCCACGTCGAAGCCATGAATTGTTCACATCAGTGGTACTTTCTTGCTCAAAGCTACTCGTACCGTCACTTTTATGTCACTATGCAACATGGTCGCACTTTGGTTCTGCTGGTGCTTGGAGTGCTTGGCACAGGATTCTCCGTGGCCAACGTGGCCAACGCGGCCGGTGCGTCTTGTGATGGATCGGTTTGCGAAGTGATGTCAAGTGATCAGTCGGATCAGTTCTCGGACATCGAGAGCATCAAGGGACCCACAGGGCGAGAAGAGGAACTCGAGGAACTCCACGTTGGAATGCTGCAGGTTAGTGCTGGACTTCTTCCAAGAGAGTCCACTATTGAAGCATCTGAATTGAGGAAAAACACCAAGAAAGACGTCATGCCCAAGGTCCATGAGTCAATATTTCAGTGGATTGAGGGAGACTCAATCAAGTCGATGCTTCTTCCAATTGCCACTGCTATTTTGCTACCCCATGCTGTATCCTTTTTGGTTGCCCATGCTATCATGCACAAAACTGCCGAACACAGCACGGAGTCGGAGATCCTGCAAGAGAAGCAAGAAGAGCCAAAGAGCTTCGCATACATTGCTGAAAGAATTGGACCGATGTGGCTGATTCACATGCTTGGAATCTTCTCTTTTGCCCTTGGAGCTCCAAGCATTGAGTACTTGTACTTGAACTATTTTGCACGTCAGCAATCTCATTCACAGATTGACTGTTCCGTACAAATGGCAGAAGCACCATGTGCACAGTCTATCATGAAGGTATTGCACCTCGCAATCATCAGAGGCTTTGCGCTACCCTTTGTTCAATTCATTGTAGGACCTGCCTTGGGTGCTTTCAGTGATGCCTATGGCAGAAGGCCAGCGGTGTTAGTGATTCGTACCTGTTTGTTCATTCATTGCGCAGGCACAGCAGCCGTGGCATGGTTTCCCATTCCAATATGGATTGACTTTGGTCTCAGTTTCTTTGCAATGATCCCTTGGGGGTCTGTGCCTTTTGCTTGGTATATTGACCGACTCGATCATGCACCAAGCATTGTATACGCAATGAGCATGGTTGAGGGTTCATGTATCATTTGCGCTGCTCTTGGTACTGCCATTGGAAGTTTCTTGACCTTGAAAATGGCGCTACTTGTTGAATTTCTGGGACGTGGTGTGACCACAATGTTGATTGCAATTTTCCTTTTGCCGGAATCTCTTCCAGAAGAGAAACGGGTGCCGTTCTCTTGGTCCTCGTTGACGCCGACAGCAGCTTTGCAACTGCTCCTTCAGAGCCCCGTCGTTGAAAAACTCACTGCAATAGGTGTCATCAATGCATTTCATTGGGCCGGCTACTACACACTCTTTGGAAGATTCCTTCAGAGTCACATGGCATGGACGCGGCAAAACACTTACACTGGCGGACTCGTGGAGCAAGTCTCCCAAGTCTTGTGGCTTTTTCTTGGCGTGAAAGTCCTTTTGCGGATCTTTGGTCAAGCAGGATTGATGGCTGTCAGCACAACCGCGGCCGTGCTGTCCAACATCCTACAAATGCTTTCCAACAAACCGTGGCAAATCTACACCAACAGCGTGGTGCTTTCCGGTCCAGCTATCATGGGCTCAGCTGTGGTCGCTGGGATCGTGGGCAAAGCTGCTTCTGGAGGTCAGCAGGGCATGCTACAAACTGCCCTGGGACTCGTCACCCAGATGGCAGGTGCTTTGGGGCCGGTAGCTTTCGCCACAGTCTACAAGTTGCTGGACCCAACAGCCCCTGGGGCACCAGCTTGGAACATGTACTTATATATCCTCTATGGTGCTCTTTTCGCTGTGCCAAGTCTACTTTTAACATTCTCATTGAGCAAGCATGATGAAAAGGTCTGAGCTCAGCAAAAAAAATGCATGCAGATCATCGTGTAGTTTGCCTGGCGGCCTGGTATTGATTTCGGATCCTTGGGCAACCATTGCAACCCAGCGGACAAAACATATCATAAGATATTATAAGTATAACTTAATCACAGATGAATACTTACTAGTTCTACAATGTTCTACATATTGCTATCATATGAAATGATACAAAGCGGCACTAGTTGTTCTTTTCCCTCTTTTCATTTTTGTTTCCTCTTTTTTCTTTCAAAACATGTCACACCCGGCTCCGTGAGGCACAGCTGCGGCGCCTGGTGGCAGATGCCAAACGAGCTGAAGCCATGGTCCGACGCGAGGTGGGCCGTGCCATCGCGGATGCCCGGACGTGTCCTGGCGGATGGAAAGCGGCTGGGTGGAGATTCCAGATGTAGATTGTGTTATGGTTATGGTATGGTTATGGTATGGTTATGGTATGTTATGGTTCTTATGGTTCAGTAATGTTCAGATTATAGTTTAGAATCTAGAATAATAGATCAGTATGGTTTGGGATGATTTGGGTCAGTTTGGTGAAATGAGAAGGTAGAGGAGATGCCAGTGGATAGGCAGTCACAGACCTAGCAGCCTTTTGTGTTTCATGCAGAGACACGGACACTCATTGTGACGCAGTATTCTTGTCATCAACATTTTTACATTTTGTTTACCAACTCTTCACTTCAGGGGAATACATATACTGTATTCATAAATGTTTGTTTTGAACCTGCATGGTGTAGTTTGTGGGGTTTTCTCGGCTTTTCGACTTGAGTTCTACTTTCCTTGCAGCTCTTCCGCGCTCAGGTATTTGGAAGACACTGGTCATCAGCAGCAGGCTTTGGCTTTTGTGAATTGTACAGGCAAACTCAATGATGCAAGTTACGCGTTCAAGCTTGAGTTTGCCCTTTCAAGCTGCGATTAGTGTACACCCATTATATAAAATAAATTCGATTTTGTTCCTTACAGCAGATATATAAATCGATATAGTCAATATATCATCGTCCAGGAATCCGGAAGATTGAGTGAGTCAGGAGTTCTGGGCAGCTCGTCAGCGCATGGCTGCCTGCCGGATTGGCAATGCGGACACGACCAATCCAAAGATGTCCGAAGCGCTGTCATTGCATTTGGATTCGGAGATAAAGACGCGAACCCGTTTGGAGGCCACCGGAGAGTGGGAGAGTGGGAGACTTGACCGGGAAGTTGACCCCACAAAAAAGGGGAGCTTGAAGGAATTGACTTTAATTTGAATAAAGTCGGGTTAGAACCACATCCAGAACCTTGAACCTCTATCCCTGCCACTGTTTTTTGGTGACAACAATCAGAAACTGAGTCTTGGATAGCCTTGATACTCCAAGAGTCTCACACGTTTGTACTTGGTTTCTGTGGCTCTCCAAAGACAGTGGAGTTCAAGAACTCCGTCCTGATCATCCTGCAAATTGAACCATGAAATATCATGAAATCCTGGACCGGCCTGCCGAAAGCACTCCTCGGTTGAGGCCATGGAACGTGGTTTCAACTCGGTGCCCCGCATGGATTAACGACGATTCATGTATGTTATATATATATTATATATATTATATATATTATATATATATTATATTATATATATATTATATTATATATATATATATGGATTACACAAGTTGTTGTGTTCCTTTTATAGGCTGGACAGGTTCTTCTGTGTTTTTCTCAGCCATTCATTGAGAGTTTTCTTCCCATTCTATCTATTCTTTACAGACGGCGATTCTTGTGCCTACAACATCTACAACGGGCCAGACGTGACGTGTGCATAGTGACCACCAGCTTGAACCATTGAACCCCCAAGCCCAGGTACAAAAATGTGTGGAGAACCTCCAGTCCCTCCCACAACAGATGGAAGTCTCCTGGCGAAAAGGTGATTGAAAGGTGCAAGGACCTGATCTCTGCTGTTTAGTTAACACTTGAGCAGTTTGGAGTCTTCCTCTTCGGAAATCGTGGCCTTGGTCCTGAACATGTTGACATTTCAACACCATGCCGTCCTTCAGACTGTGTTGGATTCCCAAGTATTCAGCTCACCAGGACCCTAGGATTGTGCTGTGTTCACGCGCTTGGTTTTTGAGACATGGTATGACCATAGGTTTTTGGAATGATTTTATGATTAAGATTGATTGTTATGTTTATTTTTGGTTCTCTTTGTTTCATGTGATTGCATTTTGTTTTTTATCCTTTCTTTTGCTCCAGAGTCCAGAGGTTCTCATGGTTCTCACATGTTCCGAGATGTAAATCAAGACATGGGCACCAGGGTGTGAACCAAGGCATATGTGAACCAAGAGATTGAGCAGGTTCGCACTGAGCTCAAGGAGTCCCTAGAGGAGCGCCAGAAGAAGCGACGCCTCAGCGAGTTGGAACACAGTGCAGTCAAGCAGGCGCGATGCTGTGCCCAGATTCTGAGGATGTCAGCAAATAATTTTCTGGGAGGGACAACTTTTTTCTCAGAGGCACAGCATGGACTCTATAAGCAAGTGTGAAACAATCTGACTGATCAATTGTGAATTCAGTGAACAAGTATAAGCCTAAGCTGTAACAGTGATACAATCTCTTCGCATTTCACATAGAAATATGCCACAGTATACACCTCGGCGTGAGTAGGTCTTTACGTGAATGTTGAAGAGAAAAGGCATGACTTATGTTGGCTGCCACGTTCACCAGAACGGCATTTAGTGGCAGCACGGCTGGAATGATTACAAGATAAGCCTGAAGCTGAGCCTCAAGCTGACGCCTCGACAGGCCATTGCAGAAGTTCGCTTTGACGTTGTTTCGCTCTTTCAAAAGGAAGTGAAGACCCTCCGTGAGGAGTTTGGTCGCGCGAGGTCGGACGAGGCTAATGGCGTCGGGAGCGCATGGAAGTGAAACGATTCGAATCGAACACGTCCATTTGGATCATCTGGATCATCTGGATCATTTGGATCATTTGGATCATTTGGTCCAAACGTGGATGGGCAATGAGAATCCCTGGGATGTATTGGGATGTCACAATCACTTCCTCTGCTTGTTACTTCTTGTTATTGGACTCTGCTTGCTACTGGACTTGCTTGCTTGTTGTCAACCTCAAGGCCATACTCTGATTTTGGTTGAGGCTTATCGCCAATCTCTCCGCATTCATGAAGTTGAGGAGAGTGGTTTGGTTGCAGAAGAGAGGTTGGCTGTCAACATCGATAAGGAATGATTTAGGTTGATATATTTTGCTTTCGTCGCGATCGACGAAGAAAAGCCGCTGAGGAATATCCGCAATGGAAAAGTGCCATGTGAGCACAAGCTCTGGCGATGAGGCCAAGCCGGCCTTTGAAGGTCTGAAGGACAGGGTTTTGAGATGTCAAAGTTTTCCCAATTTTATAGTGGCAATCCCATCAGAAAAGAACAACCTCCCGGATGAGCGATGAGTCGTTTCCACAGGAGGGAACAGGCGAGTGCAGCAGTGCTCTGAGAACATTGCGAACAGAGCAACTTGCCGAGAAAACATGAGAAAACGTTGATCCTTTTTATTCATGAATCGGTGTTGTGTGAAGAGTATGGTCATTGCATGTCATTGCCCTAGACTAGACATGACTAAACCACATCAATCCAGTGGACAAGTTCAGTTGAGACATCTCGAGAAGCAGGGGAAGTTGAAGACTTGCGGCACTTTGTTCATTGTAGCAGCAGCAATACGTTCACCTTTAATTAGGCTTGAAAGCAAATTTGTCATCCTTGGCGGCAGGTCATCTCTCAAGAAAAACATAAAGCATGAAGTGGCTGAAGTCATTCTGCAAGGGACAGTGGTGTGCAATTTCAGTAAGATCACCAGTTTTAGCAAAGATGCTGAAACAGAGATTGGAAAGCATTTGAACTTCATTTGAAAAGCAAATGGCTAAAGAAAGCAATACCAACAGGCAGAAGCTGCTCCATCTCTGGCTTCCTCTAAGGAATATGCAGGCGAAGGTGGAGGCCCCTCGGAGTCTCAGCCAAGAATCATTTCACGAAAGAACTGATCTCTGAAGTGACCAAAGAATCTTGGACATTTTGTCATGTTTTGTCACTGCCTCCTCAACAAGGGAGAGGCTTTAGAATCACATTCTTGATCAAGGCACGTCAGCATTGCTAACCTGATGAGCTGCTAAGTCATCAAGATTCCAGCATGTTCCAACCATTTCCAACCCATCGAACTGCAGGTCCGCGCAGAAATGCAGAAGATGAAACAGGTGCATTGGTACATCTAGCATCATCTAGCTGCACATACCTTTTTTGTTGTGGGTTCTACCTCATTGCAAGACATGGTGTTGGCTTGTTGAGCAGGCTGGATAAACCAGCAAATGTTGGGGGAGAACCTGTTAGAATCCTGGTCCTGGGCACCGTCATCATCATTGTTATCATGTTCATCACGGTCATCGTATGTCATCGTCATCATTATCATGGTTGTCTCCCGATCATCATCGTCGTCGTCCTCCTCCTCCGCATCATCGTAATAATAGTAGTACATAATGATACATATGTTATATATATATACATAATAAAATAGTAATAACAACAATAATAATTGTGTGTTCTCTTGATGCGAGACCACTTCACTTGCAGGGTTGTCAACATTATGGTTAGAAGCTCAGAGTATCTTATACATATAGTACATAGAGTGGCTGTTGGGTTTAGTGAGACAATTGAAGATAGATGAGGATATGTTCTGATATGTTGCTATAAATACAGAAATTATTCAGCAACAACATGCAACAACTGGACGCACAGACCTGTTCATTGAATTTGTGATCCATCTACTACTGTAGTCATTGCGAAGCCGAAACCCAGCTGCCTGTGACGGTTGCCCAAATTGCAGGAGTTGGACGCAGTGGCGCGTAGAGTGGCAGACACTTCGGTGGCCAATTTGGCGGACTTGGATCAACGTTTCAATCATGTAGAGGAAAAGTTTCTTGACTGAAATTCATATTCATCAGTATCAGATAGTAAATTCATGAGTATCAGTATCAGATAGTATCAGCCAGCTAGAAATCCTTGTCCTTCATGTGTATCGGAATTGTATGGAAATGTCAACAGCTTTGAGAAAGAAGGGCAGACACAATTGAATGGCCACCATGAAGGATCTTGTTGGCCTGCATGCAATTTTGATTGGTTTCCAGACACATCATATTTAGATATATTTAGTATCATGTTTTTTTTGCTGCTTTCTTCAGCCATGATGAGCATGTTCAAACTGGCTGCTGGTGTGAGAATAATGGGATCGCCGAGGCTTCGCCTTCTTGATCCTAAGGCCACAGCCGTAGCTGGTTCGAGTGTTACCACTAGCTGTTGGTTCGGATGTAGCTGGTTCCCTGATGATTAGAACACCCCTGGTGACAGGCAACAAATTACGATATACTGATATATACTGTACTAATGTGCTATTGTACTATTGTATTGGGTTCAAGAGTGATTTCAGAATGTTCTATGATACCTGTGAGAATGAATTACGAATGAAGGGGGATGGCCATCCTCCCAATATTCTCAGACAATATATGATATGATGTTTGTGACACGATTTATTAAGCCTCACTGTTTGACATCCCACAAGGCAAGAAGCGGTGCAAGGGATGCAGAGGCTATCAGGGAGATGAATGGGCCACGAGAACAGAGATGTTCAGTTTGTTTTTCAGTTTTAATGCAGTTTCGTCCGTGGTTTTGTTTCGGATAGTTGCAAACATGTTTGCCATGTCAAGATATGTCAAGTAGTTCTTTCAGTTCGAGATTGTATCACACCCAATGATGTTGGCCCGCTTCATACTTTCTTGCGAGTGCAGGACACCCCAGCTAGGAAGCCAAAGATGAATGCTGATGTACACTGATTTATGAATTATGGCATCACTGGACAGGCAAATTTACATCGGCTTGATGACGTCTTGCAGGTGCTTGGGTCCGGACTGGGTTTCCTCTGCGGGCAGAAAGATTTGGAGTATTAAATGCTAGCTGTAGTTGCAACATAATAGGAACAAAGAGATAAATAAGCGGTCAAGACTCTGGTAAACCATTTAAAAAGAGGGCTCTCTTGTGTCTGGAAAGTGCACCAAACACTGTGTAGCAATAGGCCCCCATGGGCCCCCCCTAAAAGCGATACCTATAATCGTGAGTAATGTCCACATTTGAAGCTGTTTCATACAAAGTTGGGTATGTGCAAGAGTCGATATTAGCGATACTCCTAGCGGTCCTAGCGATACTTTAGCGATACTTTAGCGATACCCATGCGTTCGAAAAGTAGACACCGACCACAGATAGACATGTTCCTTCTTTCCTTTCTGCTTCCTTGCCTCTTCGGGAATGCGAAACGCTGATTCCTTCTTCCTCTTTTCCTTTTTCTTTCCCTCTTTGCTCTTTCTTTCCTGTTCCTTTCCTCTTCTTTTCCTTTTCCGTTTCTCTTCTATCTTTATAAATGTACCATGTGTAGCGATAGCCCACAAAAAACGATATGTTTTCTTGGGAGCTTAATGGAGTTTAGATATGTTCTACGTATTCTAGATCTACTAGCAGCATTTTCAGCCTAGCAATAGCATGCAATAGCCACTGGTGGACGTCCTGCTTCGTCAGGAGGTGGAGATCATGAAGAAATGCCTGGAGGAGTTGGCCCAGCGCTTCGGTCAGGAGAGTCAGGACCGGGTTTCTACGCCGCCCATGCCGTCACTGCCAGGCTTAGCAAACTCGATAAACTATTTGACAAACAGGTACTCGTAATCATTGTCAATAGTCAATAATATATAATATTATGATAACTATTGTATATAATATTCAATAATGTTCTATATTTTTGAGCATGTTTGCATGGTGAACCTTTTTTTTTTGCGACACACACACACAAATTTGTCCAGTTTGTCAAGTTGTGGATGTAGGATGGCAAAGGATCCATGCGCCAAGCTCAGGGACCAGAGCGTTGCAGCGGTTCACTAAACCGATCGAAGCAAAACACCCTGAAACACCCTGAAAAATCATGGTAAAACATGGATCATGGTGAATCAATTGACAAATCAAGATGATATTTGTTTTTGTTTTTTTTTTCTGGTGATAAACGTAGCCTCTTGAGGTCACCGAGAAGCTTCCGTTTGCAGGTGTGGGGGTTGATGGGTTCGGTTGGACTGCCAAAAGGTCAAAAGGTGATTCAGCTACCATGGGAAAACCGTGGAAAACGACAAGAACATGTAATCACAATGTAATCACAGTTGATGATTGTCATGGCATAACATGTATAAATCATGTAAACACATCAGAAAATACACTATGAATCATTGAACCGTCATTATGAGTCATTATAGAAATTATATTATGAAAATTATACTTTTGCTGAGAATAACCACTATGAAGACTCGGAGGGATTCGACTCATCCATCTCATCCGACTGAGAGATTTCAGCGCAGGTGCAAGGCAGTGGACAGGCACAGCGCCGAAAGCAACCAGTGGAACAGTGGAATCCAACAAACAAAAACACCGGCAGTTTCTGTTGTGGGCAGCTGCTGTTCAACAAAAGCTCAACAGCACTATTTTATGGACACAAGTCAACAGACTTGGCCGTTTGCAACGTTTTCCAGGTGCCGAATTCAATCACAACCACTCCGCAGAACTCCTACGTCCCGGTGGCCACCAACTCTTGGGTGCGACAGCTCGGTCACCTGTTTTTTGCCACAGCCTGCCACAGCCGTTGCTTTTTAAAGACATTTAAAGGTTTTAAAGACTTTCAGAGTCTCTCCAGGATCAATGAATCAATCGATCATGATTTCAGTAGACCTGGCAGATGTTGGCTGTGCTATGGTTCCAAGGTGGCTCCCAGAGTGGTTGTCTCGTCCAGAACTCACAGGAATTGTGGAGCGCATCCAGACCGAGTCCTTTGCTTTTCGACTACGATGATACATTATATATGTTAGTTTCATATATACCGTATCATTCTGCCGATCAGACCGGCGAATCAGTTTAATTTGTTCTGATTCAAAGAAATGACGACATGGTTGCATTTGGTGCTTTAATCATCAGCGAGAAAGCATGCTGAGGCCAGTTGCAAGTCCGGCACCCCCTTCCAGAGAGGCACACCGAAGGGCAGCAAACTTTTGCAGTCATGCTTGTTCAACAAGAAATGTCATGAAATTGCAGTTAAGATAGTTGAGATGCTTTTGCCTATCGCTTCCGACCTCGCCAAAGTTTTGCCAAAAGACTATGCTTTTGCTGCAATTGGCTGCGATATTTGCGATGCTTCCACTTTTGAGCGAAGGTGTTAACTGCGCAGGTGCAGCGCCAGGCCTTAGCCGTCTCACGACAGCTTCAGCGTGGAACTTTTCATGTGCAATGAGCAATGTGTTTGCAATGAAACGATTGCCATGGAGATGGAAAAGATATGAACAGATTCATGAATTGTCAAGCTGCACTTCATATGGCATGAGAGATCATGAGAGAGCAAAGAGCAGATAGATCATGATAGATCTACGATGACGTATTTTTTTCACAAAGCAGATTTGCCATCAGATTTGCCATAGATTTTTCACATCAGATTTGCATCGTTTTTTTCAGATCAGAGCCCACTGAGCCCACTGAGCCCACTGCCACTGCCACGTGCAGATCACGGGGCCTCTTCCGACATCGCCTCAAGTGGTCAATCGCATCGTGAGATCAAGGCTGCAAGCTACACGCGGGGTAACATGGACTCCAACTACATCAATATACATCAATCGCATTCAATTACGACATGTTGTTAAATCATGTTAAATCATGTTAAATCGGTTGCAAATATGTGCAAATCAATGCGATGATATTCCAATATGTATCATTATTCTGCATATGTTTGCACATGTTTGCTTTGGGTCATTGCGTAGTGCGGGGCAAATTCCATAGCAGCTAAGCAGGTCATTGGCACATGTGGCACGATATACTGCGGGCATCTGAGGGCCTTGCAACACAGGCTGTCCACTTGGAAGTCCAATTACACCCTTGTTTATTTTCCCTTGCTTTGGAACAACAGAATTTCTAACAATGTTGATCAGACATATTGTATGTAGTACATTGTAGTACAGTGTATAATAATGTATTATATATATTATATATATTATTGAATTATATATATATATTATTTGATGTATCTCTTTACATATATATATATATATCATTTTATATTATATATAATAATGTCGACACTTTTATTGCATTATCGGACAGACAACAGAAGCAGGTTCCTTCTCAAAATGCGTTGGAAGAACATAGAATATGGATGAGAACAGTTGAGCAAATTTTCAAACGACATCGCGAAACTGCCAGGTCTGTCCCGATGGTCCCTGTTGAAGCTGGTCTAATGTTGGGAAACTCTGCTGTGGCCCAGGCCTTAAGATTGGTTTCTGGATGTTTCTGATGCTTGAAAAGAGCTTGATTTGGTGACTGATGGATCCAGCCAGGAAGCTCCTAGATTCCTAGATACTATACTGCTCAGGGATTGGTTTCCAATTTACGGACTTTTTGGGTATATGCTGTGTTCAAGACGTTTTCTCTAACTGTCCAACATCTCATTGACAGATCTACGAGTCCCTTTGAGGTCAAAGTTGCAACCACCCCGCACTGGGCTTAATTTGCAATTCTGGTGCCAGATCCCAAGTCGCAGGTTACTGATTTTCCTGACGCCGTTCAACGATAATATTGAATATATATATATATATATATTGAATATATTGAGTAAAAAAATGCAAAGCAAACCCATATATTATATTATATTTATATTGATATATCATATAATGTCATATAATTATATTTTGTTTCAAAATGTTTCAACGGTGCTCATTCAGAAGCTCACGAACAAGTTAAGGATACACATTTCAAACGTAATTAGTTATAGCGTATCAACATCATTCAACATCTCCATTTCTCTTCCGCGAGGCCTGCTGGCTATGTGTGCTGGCCTCGGGGTTTCATGAAATGGAGAGAAATGGTACAGTGGGTACAAGCAGATGTTTTGCAGTGCACGAATGTAAGATATGTATCGGCTGGAACATGATAGTTTAGAATAGTTTAAATATGTTTAAAATTTGACCCTGCTTTGAAAAGTTGTGGCCTGTGCAATAAGCTGCTTTGAACAGTTTGATTTGAAGCAACTGAAAAACCCAAAAGATGCATCAAGTCCTGACCGCAGTCTGAAGCCAAAATGCTGTGCTCAGTCCACCTCGCAATGTCCGAGTGGTACAAGCAGCACGAGCAGTGCGCCGCGCATTGACCAAGCCAAGTGGAGCTACCAATCGCAGATCAGCGCTTCAAGGCATATTACAATTATATATTATATTATATAATTGATTAGATATAATTGTCTAGATTTGTGTGTGTTCCACAGATTTCCACTGTCTATAGTGCATCACAATTGTAATGCATGTTTCAATTCGTCATTGAAAAGGGTCCTGGCTTAAAGCGCTGATCTTTGAAACAACAACAACTTGGCAGTGAACGCCCAATCGGAAGGTATCGCCCCCTCCAGTTCCGTTGTTGGGAACTTAGAGTGTCAACTCGAAAAGAGATCAGATCCTATACTTTGTTGCAGCATGTCGCAGCTAGTATTGCTGTATTTCAAGAGTGTCCTGATATATATGCTATATGATATATTATATAGATTATAGAGTCTTATGAATCATAGCAGTGATTTTACATGTTTTACTCTTGCTGTAGTGAGTGTAGTGGTCAGAGTTTCTAAGTCTCTTGGATGAAGGGTGTTCAAAATATTTCTTTAATGGTTTCATGATTCCCTCTGTGTTTTTTTTTAATGGGTTCAAATTGTGGATATGGATTTCGATATGGTTTTGGGTACGATTGGAAAAAAACAACTTATGAATATGTTTCTTTACCGTTTCGGGTATGGTTTTGGATATGTTTTTTAATGGTGTTGGATATGTTTTTTGATGGTTTTTACACGTTTTTTAAATGGTTTATGGTTAAGGGCTGGAAAATGCTGGCAAGGCTTCTTGGAAAGGGCAACACTGCCAAATTCGGTTCAAATTGAAAAAATAAACATAAATTTCTCGAGTTTTTGGCTAAAAAACAGATTCTGCTGGGTACCTTGATGCCATTTACGATTTTTTAACGATTTTGATACAATTTGCTAAAAATCAGATTCTAGGGTGAGAAAAGCTTCTTGGAAAGGGACACCAATTTCAAAACATACCCAAAATAATCCAAAACAATATCAAAACAATATTCAAGACCATATCCAAAACCATAAAAAAATTGTCCATTTTCTTATGGAACACCATTTAAACAAGAACACTAAAAACATATCTGCAAATCATAAAGAAAACATATTAAATTCATCAACGAAAATGGCATCCTAGAGGATTTAAGAAGTCTGAACTGTAGTGGCTGGAAGCTTCACCTCCGCAGGGGGGATTTATCTTCGATCAACTCGTACTGAGGCAGCGAAGTGCACCTCCTCCGGACTGGTTGAGAGTTTTGGTCAACGATTAGGTCTCCAAAATCCAACCGTTCATCATTCATCATTGCTTTCCCATACTTCCCCCGTTAAAATAGTTGTTTAAGATTTGTTTAAGGTTGTTGCCCCATTTTCAGACATCCATATTTGGAAATACTGTCATGTCATTGCGCAATTTCCGGAGTAGTGTGAACGACTAGACTCAGTCCCCTGTTGACTGAAATTCGGCAGACATTAGTAAGAGGATGTAAGAGGGCTGATTGACGACTGCTTTCCCACTGCGTACATGATTTGGCGATATTTGGCGGACATAATGCGTTTGCTCGATGTTCTGCTCAACAGATGTGCTTGCAATAATATGCATATATTGTTATCATATTTTTATACACGTAATTATCATAGTTTCATAATGTTTCATATTGGGTTGGATCTTCAACCTTAAGCAGTCTCAAGAACCGCAAATGGATTGCCAGTCTTTGGGGAGGATTCGCCCTACGTGCGGTATAGAGCAGTAAGGCTACCTGCATCGTCCTCAGACTCGCAGTTGGAGAGGGCTGGCCATGCATTTTGAAATTGGACAACCAATGTGGGAACTGGACGTTTAGGATCGTTTAGGATTGTTCATGGGTACTTGCAGAACATTTGATGATGCAATATAATATGATGCAGTATTATAGTTTTCTAGTTGCCCCTACCGGACATTGAATTGCGCCTGAGGCTTCCAGTGTGTTGACAAACCATCGCCGACGATGACCCAATGGAGGACAAACCGGCGGCCTCCCCTGGGCGATACAACATGATATCATGTGATAGAGTGGAAATGAATTGTGTGTTGGAGGTGGCAAACATATTAGTGTTGTATCATTTCGTAATCTTATTAAGTACATATTTTTACATGATGAATCATGATGTCACTCCGATAGACATAATGATCTATAATCTATATGCTGTAGAACGGTGTAGGTATGGATCATGCCAAATCTGCAGACTCAGAGAAACCAGCACCATGATAGGAGGGCAAAAGGACTTGGCCGCTTGGCCGGTGTGTGTCTTCAGTGGTGAAGGTTTTCGGCGTTCTCCTAGTGTTTGATTATGTTTGTTTAACAACCACCAAAGACAGTTTGCCGAGGATTCTTCCTCTTTGCAAAGATTTGCCATCCATAGTTGCAAGAGCCAAGTTCACGATGTTCACGCCAGAGAGCCCATGGCAGGATCGAATGGCACTCTTGTGCGTGTGGTGAGTAGTTCAGGCTGTAGTGGCCTTAGTTTCAAGATGTTTGAAGTTGTGCTTTGCTTTGGGCCAAACGGAAGTACTGATCCTATTTGATTTCGCATGCTGTTAAATAGCAGCCGGAAGGTGCGTATCCAGAAACTTCACAGCATAAGCCTAGTGTGGATGTGATGTTTGCTATGATAGCAGATTATGTTATAGTCAAGTTCGTTCAAACAAAATTCTATGTTTTGAACAGTTTTCAACTCTCCAACATTCTCCAACTAGACTTGATTCCGGAGCATTGCATTGTCCAGACTTCAATATCGATAACATCAGATCAATTCCAGAGTGATGTACAATCAGACCTGAAGATCGGGTCGGATCGCTTCGAATCTCAAGAAGGACAGCGGTGTCCAGTTTTTTGTTTGACTCTAGCAGAGTACCTTTCGATAGGTGTGACATGGTGTGACATTTTGTGTATCATATATGAATGTTGCAATCACAATCAAAATATCAAAATGACACCAAGAAATGTCTAGAAGCCGCCAATGTTCCAACGGCAGCAGAGGATCCCAGTGATAGGAACAAGATGCGACAAGTCAGTTCGAAAAGCCAACGAATCATGGGATCCAGGTATGCCATAGTGGCTAAGTTCGAGCTTACCACCTGACCATGGTGGAAGGTTCAACTTGTTGCCACCCTTTCCAATGCTGATGTAATGTCAACTGATGTCAACTGTCTATGCTGAGCTTTGCTGCATATGGCAGTATTTGGCAGTCCACAGGAATGCATAGCAGTGTCGGAATAGCAGCGCACTAAAGCGTTTTGTGCAGCGCTGTGGGGGTTTAGTAAAGTTTAGTAGAGCATAGACGCACAAAGTAGAACAGTCCAACATTTGACCTCGAGAAGTTTGCCACTCAGCACTCAGCCTGATCATGACAAGTGGTTTGCCAACGGTTTTGTCAACTTGATTGCTGGTACTGCAAAACAGGTCCTTAAAGGAAAGTTGGTTTGCCGTTGAGTTGCAATTTCCTGCCTGATTTTGGCTGCCATATGCGAGCATAAACAGTTTGCCCCTGTTTGCCCTTTCTCTACAGAATAATCAGCGCATGTTCAGACTTACGTTGAATTTCCAAGCCCAACAGCTGAAGACAACAACACCAGTGTGACTGTGGCCAGCAATGGCAGCTCCTCCTGTGGGGTGACCAAGGACCATTTGCCACAAGGAAGTTAAGAAAAACACCATAGTCACCAAAGGAGGATCTTTGCTTCCCCCTCATAGTGCGCATGAGCGAGAGATGTGACTTTTTTCCGATGACATGTAAAGTAAGATGCTCCCTGTGAAGCACATTAAAAATCATTATATAGATGTACACCCACCGCTTTCTTGTAGCCTGCCTGGAAAGCTCTTGGTGCATTGGTCACTGGACATCAAGTGGCAGTTTGCAACTCCATGCAAAACAATTTTTAAATAAACACATGCCATAGCACATGGGACAGAGATTGCTCTTCAGGGACTTCTCCCACTCAGGCAGCAGAGCATCTTCTCGCAGTATCATGTACTCTATGATCTGTATGTCAATTTGTATCTCAAGACATGTTTCATTATTTTCCATCATGTTCCATCATTTTCAATCATCAATTTTGTTGATTCAAGCCACACTTCAGCCATCTTCAGCCATTCCGGAGATTTCTCCATCCGCGCCCAGGGACACCGACAGACCACCGTTGGGGCCAGACAGACCACTGGTACCGCTGGCAGCGCTGTGTCCATGGAGGTCGATCCAGACGTCCGGGAGCTGCGGAGGAGATCCGATGGAGAAACAATGGGGAAACCATGGAGAAACTGGATATTGATGATATTGATGACAGATTTGGATAGATTTGGGGGATTTTGGGGGATCTATTGAGATATACTTGGGGGAGATTTTAAGGATGATTGAAGGAGGACATGCTGCTATACTCTTGAAACATTTGAAACGCGAGGCGATGGGATTCATCACCATAAGGACGTTATGGAAAAAGATATCGACAAAGACTGAACAGGATTGAAAACAATTGAAAAGGGGAATTTGCGCCATAGAAGTACTGACTCGGGTCATCGAAGGAAGTTTAGAAGTCAAATTTCCGACAATATGGACAGATGGAAAAGCAGAGGTGGGAAGAGTCAGAGAAGAGAAGAGAAGAAGAGAGAAGATCAGAGAAGAGAAAGAGTCAGAAGAAAGAAGATCCAGGTGCGCGAAAAGGTAGGAAAGTCGAGTAACACTGTGCTTTTGCAATGATTTGTGGCTCCGGAGGGTCGAAAAGTAGGCTCGCTAAAACGGCGGGTGCGGAGCAATCTGGCCAGATGAGAGATGAAAAATTGCACGCCGTTGCGGCGCGAAGCACATTTCGAAGTCAAAATGTACAAAGCACCTCAGCTTCGGAGCACTTTTGGAAGTTGAGATGACGAAAAAGTGCACGCTGTTGTGGCGCGAAGCACATTTCGAAGTCAACATGCACAAAACACACCATTCTCATACCACTCTTGGAAGTTGAGATGTTGAAAAAGTGCACGCCGTTGTGGCGCGAAGCCCATTTCGAAGTCAAAATGCACAATAATTACACACCACGTCCGGACCACTTTTGGAAGTTGAGATGTCGAAAAAGTGTACGCCGTTGTGGCGCGAAGCACATTTTGAAGTCAAAATGTACAAAGCACACCACGTTCAGAGCACTTGTGGAAGTTCAGATGTTGAGAAGGTGCACGCTGTTTTGGCGCGAAGCACATTTCGAAGTCAAAACTGTAAAAAAACTCACGGGTTCGGAGCACTTTTTGACATTCAGATGTCGTTTTCCGTGGAAGGCGCAAGGGATTCTGCACATTGCCAAAAGTGGGCAAAAAGTGAGGGTTTTGTAGCACAACCACCATTAAACTATACTACATTACACTACACTCCACTACACTACAACTACAACATACTACAACTACAACAAACTACAACTACACCTACACTACATTACACTACATTACACTACACTCCACTACACTACATTCAGTTACACTGCACTGCACTGCACTGCACTACACTAACTACAACGACAACTACAGCAACAGCTACAACTACATTACACTACGCTATACTACACTACACTAATTACACTACACTCCACTACACTACACTACACTGAATGACACTACACTACACCTATACCTACAACTACAACTGCAACTACAACTACATTACATTACACTAATTACATCACACTACACTACATTACACTAACTCCGACTACAACTTCAACTACAACTACAACTACATAAGACTACACTACACTACGCTAATTACACTACACTACACCCCACTCCACAACACTACACTACACCTCACTACACTACACTCCACTACACTACAGTCACTACAGTATACTACACTACAACTACACTACACCACAACACACCAGACCACGCTACGCTACACTACACTACGCTACACTAACTACAGCTACAACTACAGCTACAACTACAACTACAACTACAACTACAATACATTACATTACATAACACTACACTACAACTACACTACACTAATTATATTACACTACACCACACCACACCACACAACAGTACACCACACAACAGTACACCTCACAACATTACATTACATTACGTTACGTTACGTTACGTTACATTACATTACATTACACTACACTCATTACACCACCACAAATGCAACTACACCACCACTACAACTCCACTACACTACAACTGCAACTACAACTGCAACTACAGCTGCGCTACACCACTACATCCAGCAGACGTGGGTGAGGTGACCGACCAGGTGACCACTGCAACCACTGCAACCACTCCAAAAAACACAGCTCCAACCACCTTTCGGTCCATCAGTGGATTCGCTCTGCCATCCGTGACTCACAACAACCAACCTCTCCTATAGGTTTCCTATTTTTGAAACTTCCGCCACCGCCTTGCGCGGCACTACTGGTAGAAATACTGGCTCGGGGCTCTAGACACCTTGACATACCTCGATCCGTGTTTGCTGCATACCACGAGGAAGCAGACGGAGATGGTTCAAGCGATGCAGAGCAAAAAAAAAGGCTTCAAACTGGATGAGCCTTGCATTTCCAATATCAACTGGGGACCTGGATTGCGCACATCTGATTTGCTCCCGCGTTGGGTTTTAGAATTGGCTCAGGGTTTGAGAATGATTGTGCAAAAATGTCATTGCCTTTTTTAATTATGTTTTATTCACTTCAAACTGTATTCGAGTAAAGTATAACTAGTATGATTCACAGGCAAAATGGTTTCTTCTGAGTGTTTTCAATGCAATTTGCATCGATTTGTCAGTGAATTCTAAACCAGTTTCTAAAATTCAACTTCAAGTTTGGAAGCACACAGTTGCCATGATCAATATCCAATGTTAAATGTCGTTTTGAGTTTAGTCAACTTCAGTGCTTGCAGTAAATACTATTTGACAACCTTGGGAGAACCTGTTCCACCTATGCTGCTGAGGACGTGGCCAATCTGGTCCTTTCCATGCATTCAGATTTGAACGCCACGCGTGATGAGTGTGATCCCAAGCTTGGACGCTATATTCTAAACGATTTCAAAGAGGATAGCAGAAATATATGTCAGCAGCATCTTATTTTGATAGATTTCATCACTATTTTATCTTTATGTCAAGAAGGCTGCCGAATGGGTTGGATTCGGATGTTTAATTTGACACTATTCACGTTTGTTGCATGTCACAACATACGAGTTATATATGTTTTATTGCATAGAAATTTATACATCTCTCCCATGGTCCTGGTGGATAGGTGGGTGGGTGTGATGGCACTCAGTTAGTCTACCATCATACCCTGCCATTCATACTCTGCCATTCACTCTGCAATGGGGGAAGCGAGGCCGTATAGTTGCAGTAGACTGTAGCTATATTAAGTTTGTTTATGATTCGCAGTTGCTTATTCAATGGTAGGGCCAGATTCCAAATCCTGAAGACACTCATCAAGACAATTTAAAGCCAAAGCGTAGATATGGAAGTTTTGCTCAAAGTCATCTGAAAAGAACTGCTCACTTCGCTCACATCTCTACATGTTTCGTAGATGTTTGGCAACCAGCATCACAGCTAGCAGCTAGCATTCTCAAATAGAGTCCAGAAATGTCCAGAAATCATCAAACAATATCAAACACACCACCCCAACCCATCCAATCCCCCTCTGAAAGAAAACTTCATGGTGCTTGGTAAATTCCCTGAGGTTGCAGCGCTACATCTCCATGTCTGACAAGCAACTGCCAGCGCCTGAGTGTCGTGTGGCCTGTGTGAGGACAACATAAAATCATATATAATCATATACTGTATATATAATTAGACAACATATCACAACATAGAATACACGTATGTATTTCTATTTAAAGAATTTAAAAGACACATAATGCATATAACAACAATAGCAATCGAGAATATTTCAGCAGGCATGATGACGCAATGATATGGTCAGAGTAATAGTATAGTCAGCTGTTGTCAACTGTTTTCTGTTGGTTTTGCCAGGTCAGAACGCTTACAAGATGGCGTGACGAAGCTATCGGTGTTTCAACAGAACCTGGAGGCAACTGCATTTGACCTGGCAGCCAGGTTCAAAATCAGGTGCAGAATGGTGTTTGATGAATGGCATTGTTTGCACTATGCATCTAAGAATCTATGTGTTGTTTGGGTTCCTTCAAACTTCGTGCCCATGGACTTTCTGATCACCCCTAGATGGTGGTGACCTTTTGGATTCTGATTAGAGTGGAAAATCACCAGAGATTTTCTTGTAATTACATGGGTTCCATCACATTCCATCACAGGCCAATGATCGGTCAATCGTCGACATGCACCAGAAACTGACAGCCAATGATGAGCGCCCCTGGGCTGAGGATGGCTGAGGTCAGTGTTCCACTTCCAAGATGTTCAACAGCCAACTTGTTGCTGGTAAATCTCGACATATCTCGACATATCTCGACATAAAGGGCACATCTGGATCCACAAAATGATTTGCATCGCCAAGGCCTGCATCAGCTTGCCATACAAACGGCCAAAGACATTGAGGAGTCGCCTACACCTCAGATCCTTGCGAAATGGCTTCGAACTGGGACTATGACTCGTGACGAATCGAAGCAAGTGGATTCAACATGATTCAACTAAATCAACAAAGAAGTGTTAAATTTGATGAACATAGCTAAAATATGCTAAAGTATGCTAAAATCATCTAAAATCAACATGTGAATTTCAGTGTCAATTCAATGGATCAATTTTGTTAAATTGTCAATGAACATTTGCTAAAATCCAATGCAATGTCTGAGTCCCCAGGGCGACCTGAGGTTGAACAATCGAATGCAGGCCTTGCAGGACAAGATGGATCAAGAGATGCAGTGCCTTGGAGTTTCCAGAAGGGACCTATAGGGACCTCAATATCTACATAATAAATGTATATATATATATACGTATATTGATATACATTGTATATATTCTGTAATCTACATGATACAGTAATATACTCAAAATAAGATGATACTACGACATGTTGATACATCAAGACTTCCTGATATACATGATGTGATATGAGATATGTATCATGAATAGTGACTTCAATTTAAACATATGTTCTCAGTTCTCGCTTGAGAGTGTGGATCTTTGCTGCTTGTTCCTGTGCTGTCAAACTACGAAACACAAAAAGCACCGCACAAGGATGCACTCATTCCAAAACTATACGGCTTGGAATCACCTCGTAGTAGATTCCTGGCCGACCAGTCTTCCCGAGTATAAACGTTACCGCATTCTGAAGCCCTTGCTAAGAATGATAGAACTACGGATTTTCGATCTATATCCACAATGTCATATTCTTTATCAATGATATCAATGTTGAATAATAACAATCAATAACAGATAGTAACTACTATCAGATAGTAAGTATATGAATAACCATCAATGATAGTTGCCATTAATAACACATAAGTAACAATCATCAATATCCATTAATGACCAATAATAACCATTAATAACCATCAATGACCATCAATAAACCATCAATGATCCACTGCCAAGGCACAAGGCCAATCAGTTGCAGGAGCTCTTCGAGACCATGGACCTCACGCGCTGCTGGGATTGGCGACAGCTTGCGACCCCCCAAAATGTCGATATCGCCACAATTGGGTCATATCATGGATTATAGATTATAAAATGATTATACATGATTATAATACGGGTCTGATATTTTACTGTGTAATCATTAGTCATATATGATCATATATGTTTATAATTGTTTATACTCTAGAAGACATGTCTATGTATATATATACATTATGATACATTATGTATGATGATATGTGCATAAACATGTTAAACATACAGTCTCAAATATGTGCACGGCACCGAGGTCGTCAGCTCATCGCCAAGGAAGCCTTGCTGCGCAACGAGTCACGCGTCTTGTGGGGTGTCTCAGATGTCTCAGGTTATGGCCACGGCTGTGGCCAGCTTGGTTAATGATGGCTTTTGGTGGGTATATAATATAATCTAATTATATATATATATATATTATACTACTATATAATATATGATAAGTCAATATAATGTATTGGTATGTATATAATGTATTGGTATGTATATAATGTATATCTATTATATATAAATATATTATAGTACTGTTACCCACAGACGCCGTGTGTTGCCCAGACATTACCATTGAGAATGTCGTGTTGTCGAATACATGATAGGAGAGATTGCAGAAAATACTGCGTATACGCAGTGTTTTCCAGTTTAGGATTCAAAGTTTTCAGAGCCTAGGTTTTAGGGTTTAGGGTTTTAGGGTTTGGGATTTTAGGGTTTGGGG
>Ga0126342_10002468_pt1 | contig 28884 bp, 24 predicted proteins | sample Cyp1metagenome_FD_92528 | JGI IMG/M metagenome (GOLD analysis project Ga0126342, IMG submission 92528) | Coral microbial communities from Lord Howe Island, Old Settlement Bay, Australia - Cyphastrea 1 metagenome | ecosystem: Host-associated > Invertebrates > Cnidaria > Coral ... | reverse complement strand
GTCATCCTGTCATTTCAATTATGTGCAAATTGCTGCGACCAGAAACCTGTTACACCACCACTTTGCAAGCACCCGCCATGCACAAAAGATCTCAATCAAAACAAGAACAAACGGGCAGATCATTTTTTATCAGACCATCTGTTGGATTTACTGCTCCGCAAGTGCGCCCTCAGTCATGCTGGCTAAGTTAATCCCCAGGGTTTGCTCCTTTGCATGGTGCATTTTCGATACCAAAAAATCAACCCTTCGATGGTGAGTAAATGATATGTCCACTAGCTACGGAGAGTAAATCAACATTATTGTTAACTAAATTGAACTAATTATGTTCAAAATATACTTTCTGAATACATCATATACCCGGTACCTTCTGGTAATTTACCATAGCTATGGAACATGGCCATTTAGTTCGTTGATTTACCCATTAATAGCATGGTGGTTTTCCATAGTTTTTTGTTAACGTTTACCAGAGGGTAATCATATAAAAATAACTGTTAGTTGGACCATTATCCATCATCATTCATTATTAGCCATTATTATCAATCATTATCCATTATTGTCCATCATTATCCATCATTATCCATCATTATCCATTATTACCCATAATTATATAACTATTTTCTGCCATGGAAACAGCTCCATTTCCCCAGTTCCTTGGTACATCTTGGTACCCCGCACCTCGCTCAACAGACTCAACAGCTGCAATTCCGTCGTCCAACTCGGCGACCTTTTTCGGAGCTTCAAGATGGCTAGCTAGGGCCAGGTGCCCGTCAGCTATAAGTTGATTTATAACCCCCATGAATTATAGTTATAAATATCATACAATGTGGTTATGAATCACTAAATTCACTAAATATCATAAACCATGTAGTTATAAGTTGCTGAAGATAACTAGAAAATAACTATGGTTTACCCTGTGGTTATTTAACATAGCCATGGAAAATCCCTTATAAATGGAGGTTTATAGCTGAGAAAATAATCTATAAATTGGCCATGGTCCATGGCTATGTTAAATAACCACAGGGTAAACCATAGTTATTTTGTAGTTATCTTCAGCAACTTATAACTACATGGTTTATGATATTTAGTGATTCTAAGTACTGTAAACCATTAGAATTCACCTGAAAAGTTCGGCCATTTGTGGTTGATTCCCCTATAAAAACCATGATTCGATCGGGAGGATAGTGAGGTCACTATGAATGTCTATATGAATTACCCAGATATACTGACCATAAAGTCAGCAGTTGTGCAAGTTCTGTTTGCCAACTTAGCGAAAACGGAGCCTGAAGATAGGTACCCCCTGGTAAACGTTTACATAACTATGGAAAATCACCATTTTATAGCTGGGTAAATCAATGAACTAAATGGCCATTTTCAAAAGCAACATGTTAGTTTACCAGAGGGTTTTTCTGGTGGTCTGAAACAAATCAAAGATAATAGCTGGATGGTCTATTACTAATTACGGTTTAGTTCATGGGAAATCCTATCCAAATGGATGATAAGCTGGGTATAAGTAGTAGCTGTATATATAATCTATCTGGGGGATCATATAATCATAATATATTAATGATTAACTGTTAGTTTACCAGAGGGTAAGCTGACCTACCTCCGCCACCCTTCCGGTACCTCTTTGCCAATGAGGCAGATGTGGCAGATGTGGCAGATGCAGCAGCGTCCTGTCGCAAAAAAACGTTGGAGTTATCCACGGCAAGATCAGCGATTTCCTGAAAATCATGGGGACATGGGGATCCAATACACAGAGGGATTTTTTGTCGGCTTTCACGGGGAATTTCATGCGGATTGAGTGGGATTTATTGTTGTGTTTAATGATTCCATGAGGATTCGATACAGATTTAATGGAATTGAACGTGGATTTAAGGGGATATCAGCAAAATGCTAATTTGGGAAATTGAAAAATGAATTGGTTCACCAGTTCATTTTTTTTTCTATAAAGTGTTTTCCTTGTCAACTCCGACCCAAGAAAATGCAAACACATGCAAAGAGGATCCTACTGTCTTCATGTTTTCGATGAATGGATCATCAAAAAAACACACATTCCCATTGTGTATCATTGTTTATTTTGTTTCGGATGGAACTCATAGATCCAAGATCTCGGAAACGTAAAACCAGTTCTGACCATTTATTTTTTCGTTGGCCTCACTGCAAAATCGCTGCGTTTCATGTGGGGTTAAGTCAAAATGAAGTCCGCCCAGTCCGCTTGGATTGCTGCGCCCTGCTGCGCTGCAAAAACCGTCATATTAATGGAGAAATACACATGATTTCTATTGATTTGAAGATTTGTCATGCAATTACATTTCTTCACATCAATTCATTCAGCCTTCCATAATGCGACCATGTTCTTAAAAGAATTCTGCCTCAAACACAAATTCATCAAGTCTTAGATTACCCTCTGGTAAACTAACATAACTATGGAAAATCACAATTTTTAATGGGAAAACTCACTATAAATGGCCATTTTCAATACCTATGTTAAATTACCAGAGGGTAAGTCCAATGTTTGTTTTGTCTAGAAATAGGGTAGCTCTACATTCACTGGTCTATTATCATTCGCCGTATCAAAATTACCATTTTGGTGCCCACATCCACCGTTTTCAAACACACCCATATGATATCAAGTTTATTGTGTTCATTCCACTTGATCCAATTTCATCACCATGAAAATATTGATCACTGTTCCCAATTCTAGCGTTGGTTACCTCCCATTATATCCGAACTATATCCGAACTATATCAGAACCAATGGAGAGTTCTGAAGTCATGGGGAATCCCCAGTTGTCACCATGGTTTCAACTTTCTAAGTCATAGGATAGCTCCATCTCTCTACAAGGTGAACTCCAGTTATAAGTTTGTTGGTTTAGGTCCCATTACCATCTGGTTATGACTAACAGTTAGCCATGGAAAATCACCATTTTTAATAGGTAAACCATCTATAAATGGACCATGGCTTCCATGGCTATGTTAAATAACCAGAGGGTAACTATAGTGATAAGATGTGATAAGTACCAGAAACCATACTTATTTTCATGTTACTGGATTTATAGTTATCATAAACCATGGTTATTAAACCGAGTCATGTATGTTGCTTTATAAACCACCCAAAAAAACATACTTATTATGTTATTGGATCTATTGGCAGCAACGTAGCTATTGTAAACGGGGATTATGACACAGGATATCCCTTCCAAGCTCAGGACATTTCAGGACATGTCCGGACTCCCCGTCCGGAATTCCGCCCACAAAAACCACTGGCAGAACACCTCGCGAGGGATTTTACCACAAGACACGTGAAACTGGTGGTTTCAACCCACCCCTCTGAAAAATGATGGAGTGAGTTCGTCAGTTGGGATGATGAAATTCCCAATATATGGAAAAATCAAATTCATGTTCCAAACCACCAACCAGAGATGAATCATGGAAAGCCTCACACAGCAAAGTAAATACCTACTAAATCAAGAGTCAGACATGTTTTCCTTCCGAGGGTTACTATTCAATTCATCAACAACACAAACTGTAGTAATTAAGCATAATTTCCTTTTTCCAAAGTCACTAACAACTATAAATCTAGTCTTACATACCCTGAACCCGCAAAAAAAACTGATATCTGGCTGGTGCATTTCGTTTCGTATAAACATTGCAAGAAATACCCAGCAACTCTCCAAAGCCAGATAAACCCATCAAGATTCATATACAGTTCAATCATAATCAAGGCAAAATAAAACTTCGAGGTTTATTGAGCTGCAGTCTGGTAATCCAAGCTGGCAAAGGAAAATTATAGTCCAATTCATTGATCAAGTAAAAACTTTAAACAATCAAGACACATAGTGGTTGACCACTACATTTCAGGCACCCTAGCTTTTCCGGTTGCTGTTGGACAATTTGTTAGTTGCACTTCTGTCCCTGGCTATTCCAGTTGCTGTTGGACAATTTGTTAGCTGCACTCTAGCCGAAACACCATGGCCCAGCTTAGGATACATTTACAATCATTTACAGCAACTCATCTACCCCAACATAGTTTATCCAAATAATGATTTTTGATGTTTTTTTGAGTCCCTAAGTCTAAACCCACTTGAGCCGTCATTGGTGCTCTCCACCCACCCCACAAATATTTGTCACTGGGGATTATGATCTAGCCTCGGGCAAACGTTTACATAACGAACTGGAAAATCACCATTTTTAATAGGTAAATCAACAAATTAAATGGCCATTTTCAATAGCTATGTTTGTTTACCAGAGGGTAAAATAGAGGGAACAGCTGTCCAAAAAAATGTGTCTGAAATCAACAACCCGTGACTGGAGCTCATTAGCTCACTACTGTGGCATTCCCAATATATGGCCTTGGTTGATGGGATGGGATTGGGTGTATAATCCATGATGTCCAATATGGGGGTTTCCATAAATGGGGGTACACAAAAATGGTAGCTTTATTTCATGGAAAATCATGGAAAATCCCATTGAAATGGATGATTTGAGGGTACCCCTAGTTCAGGGGTAGGGGGCCACACACCCAAATTGCCATTTTGTTGACTATATCCCATCAATGATGATTATACATTATACACCCACAAAAAATCACCTTGATATCACATTTGTTCATGCTGAAATCCACATTTTTGATGATTACTGTAAATCGGAACGAAATCCCATAAAATCACCATTTTTCATGGGTGAAATCCCATAAAAATCACAATTTTTCATGGTTTAAATCCATAAAATCACCATGTTTGATGGTTTAAATCTTCATATTTTTCGGTGGTCTATGATAGCCCGGTTCAAAAAACTCGCCAAGGCCGCAGCCTGCCATGGGTAGCCCGCCATGGTCGGGCTGTCTCCATGGGATCTTTGATGGAACCACAGTTGTGGCCCAACTAACAGTTACTGGTTGGTGGTTTCAACCCACCCTTCTGAAAAATGATGGAGTGAAAGTCAGTTGGGATGATGACATTCCCATATGGAAAAATAAAAGTCATGTTCCAAACCACCAACCAGGTTATGAATTGGTTTATAGTTTATAGGTGATATACAACCTTAGTTATAGGAGTTATAATTCCATTTAGAACTGTTAAGGGGGGCCAACTATCTTTTAATGGGAATATATATAATGATATATAACCTCAGTTATAGGAATTATAATTCCATTTCGAACTGTTAGTTGGGCCATAACAGCAACTGGTTCAAATTGAGAACTTAAAAGTTGTTCCTAAGTTGAAGCAATGGGATGATGTGTTATGGAATGGAATGACTTTCAAAGTTCAATGACTTTGTTGTCCGCAATTGAAAAACTCAAAGAACGAACAGAACTCAAATTGTATTATGAATACTGGTTGGTGGTATACCTACCCCTCTGAAAAATATGAGTTCGTCAGTTGGGATTATTATTCCCAATATATGGAAAAATAAAAAATGTTCCAAACCACCAACCAGAATATGTGCGGTTTGATTCACCGGCCATCTGGATGAACAGAATCTAGCTACTTGACTGATCAACTTGGATTTGCCATCCAATGCCAACCACCAAATCGATTCACATCAATGGTGGATGCCAGCTTGGGAAAAAGAATAAACAGCAACTTGCATTCAGAATACAGCTTGCTGCATCATGCGCCTGTTTCTGACAAACCGCCAGCCAAATGGCTCTGCAGAAATTGACAATCCCAAGCGCAAATGGATCGGGTATTGGCTTTTGCTTTTGGCAGTCACCATCCGTATGTGTTATTTTTCCACAACAAGGTGGCCGCCTCCAAGTTATAAGTTGGTTTATAAACGCTATTACCCACAGTTCTAGTATGTTTTTTTGTATCACCACAAACCCACACAAAACCTTGTTCTGGGAGATATTTTATCGAACTGTTCGCTATCATTTGGAGGCCCCGCGGCCCCGCCTTTTGTAGATTCAAAAAAAAACGTTGGCCGGTGGCCGTAGAACTGGGTGACTCAATGCAATCATTTTTCCAGTTCCTGATGGATGGCCTAATCGTGTTTTTCAACCCATGGCGACGACTGGGGATCCGCCATGACGGCTTTGAAACACCCGTTCATATCATTGGAAAGTTGAGGGAATGAATTTCTGTGAACCTTGGATGGACTACGCGGCTCTTCTTTTGCTTCGTACGCAAGCAAAAAAACTACTCCCTCCTTTTTTATTTTTAGTTTTTTAGTGGAGAGTTTCAGATCATGATCACATGCCATTACCAAACATACGAAATGATTTCTCAGTAGCTTATTGGTGATTGTAAGTGTAGTCAGATGGATTGATAAGATAAACCTGTAAGCAGGGGGCACTACATTGTACCAAACATGTTCCAAACATGTTAACCTTCGCCGGCCGACGCCTTTTTTGGGCAGACGCCCGGACCTTCTTTCCTTCCTCACTTGGTAGAAGCTACCAGCTGAAACCAGGCCAGCCTTGGTATCTGCGGAGCTGTCCGACTTACTCAGCTTGGTTGGGGAAAATCAAAAAGGCCCTTCTTTTTAGCCTCAAATCCAGGTCAAGAGATTTTCCACAGATTTTCCCATCCAATGTTCATGCATATCCTCAAAAAACAAAAACGAATATGGCACAATTTAAGGTACCCCATCGAATGTATCACACGTCGCAACATCTCCATAGTTCGAGGTTCTGGCCATGGGATTCAACTGCTGCAACTGGTTGGTTATATATAGTTGGTGATATATATATATATATCACTTAAATGGACTTAAGTGATCTGCCAAATACGTTTAAGTTGAAAGTGCAATTCCAGTTATAAGTGGACACGTGTCACCATGGTTCACCATAGTTATGGGGGTAATAACCATAAAAGTAGCCTTAACTGCACCCCTTCAGGTAGGTTGTATCCCATCGTATTCCAGTTCATTCCCTGTAAATCCAATTACATCACCATGTTAAACTAACATAACTATGGAAAATCACCATTTTTCATGGGAAAATCCACTATTTCTATGGCAATTTTCAATAGTTTTTTGTATGTTTACCAGGCCGGGTACATCACCATGTTTGATGGTTGAAGCCCATTTTCTTCATCGAAAAATCAAGTCACCAAGTTGAATTTTTTGGTACCCCAACATCCGGCGATGTATCATCACATGTTCCCATTAATATGCTATATACATACCTGCAACCTCCATGTGGTCCTTTTTTCTGCCGTTGCTCCTAAAGGCAGAAATTTTAGTCGTTCTTGTTGAAAACTGCCGTTCTTGTAAAAAACTGCCGTTGCCATCGAAAAAATGCCGCCACAAAAAATTGGCATACCATGAGGTTCTTTGATTCTTTAGGATCTTTTGGGTGAAAACATTGCCCGGCCAGCGCTGCTCCATTACAGTCAGCTTGTGGGTTATGGATTGCACCTACAGTAGTTGGATACCAATGTCATTAACAAATCAGATGAAAAACAAGTATCAACCATTGAAGGCTTCCCAACTCCACAGCCCATGACCTCACTGCCTGATCAGCAGAGAAATTTTTCCTCGTCTCGTTGATTGGCTATGTCAGCATCGAATGAGAGGCAGGGCCCCTGCAGCCCAACCAAAATTCACCTTAAGCGAATTTGATTTTGTCAAATTAGAACGCACAGGCATGCCATGTAAATCACTTTTTGGAGTTTGCATTTGATTTCCGAAATCTTCGGTGAACAGCTTTGGCTTTGCAAAGGTAAAGCTGCAGTGTTCGTTTCATTTGGAGTCTTGAATCCACACGGCGTGACAACCGTGCTAATTTTCCGATTACATCTTCGTTCATCTCCCCTGAAAAGATCAAAGGCGATGGTACAAACTCGACTGATGGATCGTCCAACATAACTGCAATTTCTTGTGCGGTGTGTGACAGCATATGGTACTTTGATTTCATCGCATATCCAGTGAAAGAGTGCTCATTGATACATCGAAATGCTAGACCGTTGTAATGCTTCAAAAATTCGTAGAGCTCTTGGTACACACACATTGCACAATGTCGTGGCAACCAAAGACCATGGCTGTAAAGGGTCCTTTGCCACGTTCTCACACACACAGCCCCCAAGTACATAGAAGTCAGGGTTGGAATGTAACTTTGAGCCAATGGGTCATTCATCAATCCTTTGACTAACACTGCCAACCACTTCACCAGAAGTGTCACGTCAGAACCTTTCGCATTGACCCACCCATAATCTGTTTGCTTTTTGGCATTGAAGAACACCGGACTGAAACTTCTGAGACCAGGTTTCCCACCAGTTGATAGACAATACAGGTAGAAATGTCTGTGTGCTCGTTGCAGGCAGATGTCGCGTCTGTTCGAGACGCCGGGCCCTTGGTCTTTGAAGTAGCCAAGGAAGATAAGGAGCAACACCGAAGACCCCACAAAATCCCTGAGCAAACCAACTTTGGAATTGTGGAACAGATCTCGACGAAGAACCCGCTCAGGTTTTCCAGATTCATCCAAAGGTTCAAACGGTATTCTTGTAATTGTTGGAGCAACATCCCAGGGTCGATTTTGGAACAAATGGTTCCTCCAGCATGGAAAATGACCAGCATCTTCGAAGGGCATGTCGGGTGAACCCGCCTCACATTCATGGCACATTTGGAGACCACTTCCAATCTGTTTGTTGAAACATCGTTTTAAGTTGGCGATCTTCTCGTACCATTTGAGATCTCCTTTCAAGCCAGTAAGGGCAACGAACCATCTTTGACCATCTATCTCAAGTCCAGTCTCAAACAATTCCTTGAAGTCATCGCAAACTTTTTGCAAAACCAACTCCAAACCATTGGTTTCTTTGTAAAGATCATTTGGAAGAATTGACAGAACGAACTTGGTGAGGTAGGAGTTGTTCTTCGTGTTGTGCTCCTGGTAAGAGCACGCTGGTGCACAATCTGGTAGGTTGCCACAATTCATTTTTCCTGCATTGGTTTTGAAACGCTTGGCACATGGTCCCCTTAGGGTGCAGTCATCACACTCATCATGTCTGCGTTTCTCACGGATATTCGAAGCAGTTCCCACACCCAAGCACGATTCAAACATGATCACAGCAGTATTTCCCTTTTTTTTCCCTCTACCTTCATCTCCATGAAAACAGATTGCCAGTGTATTCCGGGGGCTTCGAATTGCATGATTCTCTTGGAACAGCCGGTGTGTAGGATGAAATGCCTCATAGTTCCTCCAGAAACCTTCTAGTTGGGATTGTCCTTTGTCAAGTTCAATAACTCCTCCCGTCAACACTTCGGGAGCATTCTTCAGCAGGAATCGTACAAAGGATTTTGGGCTGATGTACGAAACCACAACTGTCTCCCCGTGGTGGTTCTCAAGGGTGAAGTCTGTGAAAGGAACTTTCCAGGTAAGACCCCATCTGTTCACAAATGCATGGGCTGCCCTGGAAGCATTTCCTGTTTGTTTACTCAAGGTATGCTCACCAAGTTCTTTTCGAGCTTGACAACCTAAAGCTTCCAACCTGGCTGCTGGGGCCTCAGCTGGCCACGAGCGAGGGGATGAGAAGGGACAAGGATGGATCATGATCAAGTTTTCAAAGTCAGGTTACCTTGAGAAAACGATATTGAGAAAGTATGAGAACCAGACTCCATCACCAAGTAGTTCAGCATATTCATGCGCTAAGTGAGGATCACCTTCCAAATCTCTAGCACCTGGCATCCAGGAGAACATAGCCGAAAACCATTTCACCTCAAATAAAAACGATAGACTTCAGATTCATGAATAAGAAACCTTTTTGTCTTGCTGGAATGCGGCACCGATCAGAAAGAGGATTGGTAGGACCAGAATGGGCCATGTGCTGTAAGATACGGACGGACAACATGTGTTCTGCACACATTGTCATTTTGAGCTGCAACATTCCCCTTGCCAGTAACGAAGCAAAATGAAATTGGTTCATTTTTTTGGAACAGAATGTATTGCCACTGAACAATTCCATGGCTGAGGCTGAGGTGTCACTAGCTCAAGCAACCCCAAGATCTAAAGAACTGAATGCTGCGCACGCTGAATCTGTTCAACGTGAAAAGCATGTAATGAAACTAACATTGTCCATTGTCACATGATTGAAGACTTCACTTTGCAGAGCGTTGGCGCTTCGCCGGGGGGGTCTCAAACTTCACTGCTTGAGCCTTTGCCTTGGGGGCCATCTTTGGCTGCACCTTAGGTCGTGCCCTGGGCTTCGATTTGGCACCAGCCCGAGGCCTGTCTCCCGGTGAGGCCGACTTCGGGAGGAAAGGCCTCCCAAAGTTGAAACTAATTGACATCAGCAGGCATTGGGAACAACTGTGGGTAACTAGATGAAATTGACTGATGTCCCAAACCCGACCTGGAACGGGCCTCCAATGACAGGGAGTCAGTGGCCCTTAGGAATGCAAAGATGAAAGAAGAACTCATAGACTCATAATACGTTTGCACTATTAGAATTTCAAGATATTGTTTCAGGCTTCGACACAATCTTTAACATTCTTGTTTTGAGTCTCGGGCATCTTCTGCGCAGTCTCAAGCTTTGTTTTGAGAGCAAGCTCTGACCTGGATTTCACTGGGCCAAGAAATAATTTGGGATGAGCAAAGCTAGCCCTAAAGACAAAAATTATGGTTTTCTTCATTTTGCTTCCATGTTGGCTCCATGACAACTAATTTAGAACAAGTAGCTTCTTGCTGTAGCCCGTAATCACCCCATTGGAGTAGTCATCAGACATCTCCTTGTGAACCCCCTCCATGTCATTGATGGACTTCGAGATCGAGATCTTCAGCCTCAAACGATTCAAGTCTTTACCATGACTTTTTGACTTCAACCACTTCAGCTTCGAGTATATAACTTGTTGGATCCTAGGAACCTGGATTGGATCTCAGTCAGATCCTCAGCCTTCGGTGCGTTGAACTTATCGGCCAGGTCTTGCATTTTCTTCATGCGCTTGGCCAGAGCTGTCCTGGAGCCACATGCGCTGACCCAGGCAGACTGGGTCAACTGAGGGATTTGCTTGGAGAAATGGTTGAAAAAAACATGGGGACACTAAGTGCAGTCTAGAAACAAATACTTTGTGACCATGCTGCTGGGCAAAGCATCAGGATCAATTTCTGGCAGTCCAATCTGCTTTCCCTTTCGCTGGGTGGCTTCCTTTGACTCTTGCTCCTCGATCTTGTCGATGTCGGAGTCATCCAGCCCTGGACAGGATTAAGGGAAAAATTGGTATAAGCATCAGCCATGGATAAAATATGTTCAAAACATAGATCGCAGTTGCATGCTAAATAACCATGGGTTTACAGGAAAGCTGTTGATGGGCCTTCCGCATCGTGGTGATCAAATTCAACAGGGGCATCCATGGAACCCACGCCGGTTTCCTCAAACCGGACCCGCTTTCGGATGTCCAATCGGGACTCTTTCCTTACATCAAACTAGTTGCACAGCGAATCAACTGTCGAGAAAACAGCACTTCGTTTTTTGGGACACGGTCGAGACACATGCTGCCAAGAGTCTTGTGGCTCCCCTTGACTGCCAATTCCACGTAGTACATCCACAGGTTCTCGTAGGTATCTTTCCTGCCAGCAACGCTGCGGTGCATGCAGGGTCGTGTGGGACTATGGGCTGGACTTTGGGCTGCATTCAACAGTGCGGGCCTCATGAGCTTTTTGGGATTGGTCTTGCAGTGTTTCTTGATCGCCTCCATCCGCTGCCTTAATGGCAGGGAGACCATGGCTTATAAATACATAATTAGATGGAAATGGGCGAGTGCTAATGTTAAAGGAATGTATAATTTGTTGATACTTGTTTGCCGAAATGCTCGCTAAAACCCTTCTGAACCATCTGGTCATGGGATAAGAACTCCCCTTCGATCACCAGCTCTGAGCTTTGCATTTCCTGCCGGAGCACCTCCACCTCTGCACAGAAAGTTTCCTTAGCAAGCGGGGTGGAATAAGCACAGTAATGATCAGAAATGGGATGTACAGGAGTTGTGGGATGTAAAGGATTCCGGAAAGACCCAGAAAATGAAATTTAAATTCAAACTAAGGGTCAGGGTCGTAACCAACACTCTTAAAGATCTGCTCCAAGTTTTTCCTGGCCTGTCCCTTACCTTTCCACTCATTGAAGATAGTCTCAGAAACCTTTAGGCTTCCATCGGCTCGTGGGGTGAAAATTCTCTTGGCTCTCTGACGAACGGCATTTGCTGAAATGTGGTGTTCCCCAACATCAAAGCGTGGTGCCGATTGATCCCCAAAAGCAGGAACTTCAGCTGCATTAACCCCATCTAAGTTCATCATCGGTTTCTCGGGGTGAGCTGAGCCTGGGGCCAAAGGGTCTGGTACCTTTTGAGTCGGCTCAACATCATCTTCAACATCGTCATCTAAAAACTCAGCCGGAACGTCTGGCACGGTGGGAGCTGGAGACAAGCAGGGGCTCCTGTCAGTCTGCTCACTTTGCCAATCCTTGCCTTCACAAACTGATGGGGATACGACGATGGGTGAGGATGCCCGAAGTGGGGCAGCAACAGGTCGACCATCCTTGGGCAACACTTCAGTCTGGTTTTGCTCCAGCCAAGCTCGCAGTTCCTAGGATTACCAGGGATACGCTGAATCATAAGTAAGGGTTTGTCACTATTATTGGACCGTTCCCAATCAAGGATTTTGACAGGGCAAAAAGTGGACATGTTGGGCAATCATATCTAGGATAGTTTTAAATTCCTGATTAAAATAACATTACTGTCGTGTAGTCAATGAAATGGGGTTACCTCCATTTTTGGACCGACATCTAATGGGATCAAAATTGCAAACAAATAATGGGTTCAACTATAATGTACTTGAACCCTTTTTCCCCCGGTTGTTTTTCTTGTTTCTGTGACTAACCCACCCCACCACAATATAAGGATGATCCAATACCAGTAACTTCAGTGGCTAGCTATTGGGTTATTTATGTAAGAAAGCCCTGCTGAAGAACTGAAGCTTGAAGCCCAAGCAGATTATTGTATACCACCTGTTGGAAACTGGAAGGGAAATAAAGTTTTGGAGTCCAGTTCAATGGAGATTCTGCTAACTCTCGGACCATGTCTTCCTCACACTGGGACGCATGCTTTTCATGGGTGGCCTGAGTCAAGTTCATGGCATCCTCCAAGCTGGTGCCCGACCAGGTCTTGCTCACGATGGGCGGCATGAAGCAGGCAAGTCTCTGCGGCTTTCAGGATGGATCTCTGGATCTTCGAATGGCTAAGGAGGTAAACACTATGGCATGTTTCCATCTAGGATCATTGAATAAACAACACCTTGAATGGATTTTAATGGATACTTTGAATTCAGCGCCTCTAATGGGGCTTACTCATCAGTATTTTGTTGGCACAATCACAGCATTGCATTATCACCTTACAAGAAACAGTGGGATCCCTTTTTGTCAGTGGACCAGACTGAGATGTTCCAGTGAATTGGCCTCCCCAATTTAGAAGGCATTGAATTGGAAACATGACATTCGTAAGTTGTAAGCACAACTTGTGAGAGTTGCAAAAACCATGTTTTTGGGGTGGTCGGCCAATGTCGCCGTTTGGTCGGGTAATGTCGCCGTTTTGTCGCCTAAAGTCGCCGCTGCAAAAAATGACATTTTTTTTGGAACTTGTTTTTTTTACATTGATTCTCCCATGCGTTTGCAACTCTCTACTCCAACCACTCAGTGGGGAGATATGGTCGAAATTCCGCAGGAATTCTCAATTTGTCACATCCTCGCAGGTACAGCAAACAATCCGCCAAATTGGCTTCAGGCAGCTCCGACCATTCAAGTTTCCCGAACAACTCTGGGAGGGGCGTCGTGAGATCCACCTGGGCCACGCGTAGGAGTGGTGTAAAGATGGGCAGACTAGAAGGGGTGACCTCACCAAAACAAGGATGCCCATTGAAGTTCCATGAGTGTGTCATACTGTGCACCATGACAGCTGTTGCAGTATGTACATGAACTTTACAGAACCAAGGGGCAGGTTCAGTCCATGTTGATCCTTCATTCTGCATATCGGGAATCATTTGGATCACAGCTTTTGCAAATGTTGCTGTGTACGTCCTTAGTTTGATGAAAGGTATGATCAATCAAGTTCCCACTTGAAAAGACACATCTATACTACCATACATAACTGTTGAACAGTAGGTACACCTGTTGCTAAGTATATTCCAAAGCACTGGGTTGAACGCAGCTCGGGCGTCCCTTTGTAACGGACCCTGCCCTGCCCATCCACGTATTTGGTTGCAGTACGGATGGTCCCCTTCTGTTTGGTTTTTGACAGCTTGCCAGTCTGAAGACGTGCAATCCCCTTACTGTTGGAAACCAAAGTTGTTCTTTTCGGCGTTGGGTGGTTGAATGCAGCCATCCACATGTAGATTTGGTACACCTGAATATCAGGGTTCAATCATGTTCAGCATTGTTTTTAATAAAGGGCTGTTGTATTCCCCGAACCCCATTGACACTTTGTGGAAACTCAACTTCCAAAAAAAAGAGTTGGTTACCCACAGCCCGTTCCCAGCACCCCGGATCCCTAGGTTCCTGGGCACAATAGCTATTGCTAGGTGGCTACTAGGAGGACCTCTTGGGGGTTGGATTTGCTCATAGGCTTGGAATACAAAGATCGGCACCCCATGAAAGCAAATTGGAAAAGGTACCCCAAAAGAACCATCCAACAATTTTCATTTAGGGGAGAACATGTTCAAACCATTTGTTCAAGAAGCCACGCCTTTAGACTAGCCTGCTTGAGCAGCTGTACTGCCTTCAAGAAGGGCTCGTAGAGAAACACCAATGTAGAATGTGGATTTTCAGCTACAAATTTTCCATCCATACAGCAAACCAATAGCAACACCAAACTCATCCTGGGGCTCGAAAAGGACAATGCTACAAGTTGATACTGTTTGAACCACCATTATTAAAATCAAGTTATTAAGAAACCTTCAGGTTCTTTCCAACACTTTGAAGCACTGGCTTTGAAAAGTCTAATGAACTTTGATTACCAATTCATGGAGAACGTAAACCCTGGTCCTCGCACACATGATGTTGCCACGTCTGGTGGCAACCGAACCATGATCACCTCCTGGTACTAGTATCGACCGTTTGCTAGTACCAACATTGATGGACACCCATGTGCTACATACTATTCCACAGAACACGAGCACAGCCGCGAAGGAACTCTGGATCAGCAGGATCAAGATGAGCCTGAGCACCAGGAGACTCCCCAGGGACAGGTTGCAGGGAATCCTACTTGGTGGTGCCCCCCCTACAGTGGGGAAAAGAAAAAGGCTGTTTGTAACTAAGGAACGGGAAGCCAACGTGACCATTAAAGTCCATCATATTTCGTTTGGGGAAACGCGACCGATTGGATTTTCTTTGGCGATTGAACCTTCTAGGAATGTTCACATCAACACTGGCAGTCTTTAGGCCAAGTGCAGCTGCCAATTTTGAAATCCTTGCTTTTCCACAAAAGAGATCCACCACAGTCCAGCCGGACCCCTTCTCAAACTTGACATATGAAAGCCATCCGCACATCAACAGCAGAAACACGAACTCCTGAGCGGGCTGGACGTGGTCTGTATGATTACCCATGTTTTGAGAACTATGACTGACTATGTCTAGTCATTTTCTTGGCTGTGATGATTAATAACATGATGAATTTACAACCCCAAAACGGTTTTTTCATGAATGGAATGATTCAAAACTACATAATTATATAATTATATATAATGTTTATATATATATAACTTACTACTGAATACCCCGGTAGCGATTCATATCCCCAACAGGATTGTTTTACCCCAGTAGTCATCCATAAATGGATAATACTCCCACAACGATTGTTGACCCCATAGTCATCATAAGCCGATAGTGATCCACAACCCCATAGATTTTTTAGCCATTCATAACTTCTTGGTGACTCAAAACCAAACATGATGTTTATATATTGTATGTATGAAACACCAAGATAATGTATAACCCCACAAACAATATATTTTATTTAACCCAATAATTGCTGGGATACTAAGTTGAGCATCCTTTGGTGCGCCAAGTGCTATAAGTCTTCTCACCACAAGATCGAACTCTTCAGGCAGCATGGCTCTCAAACAGGGCCCTTTTCCAACCAAAAAGGGAAAACTCTCAGCCAAGAAATTGGCTGAGGTATGCTGAGGTGGTGCATGACAGCACATGCGAGCTAGCAAAACAAAAACAGTTCGGTGATCTATACAAGTTTTATTCGTAAATCTAATTTGACTCAATGTTTTTGCAGCTTTGCTTCCCAGCCGACCCGGGTCAAACATGCCAGAAAGCACGTCGTCCAGAGTAGTAACCCATGCCAGCCAAGGCTGCAGAAAATCTTTTCGGCATACCTGCGTGGGGATGCAACGTGGGTTTAAGGGTTCAAACAGTTGGCCACCAAATTATAAGATGACTAGTACCCCCGGACTAGCTGCCATCACATTTTCTCCCTAAAGTCCAAAGCTCCGAAGTCAAATCGCCAATCTAATGTGCCAAAATTAGGCCACACCAGCCGTTGCCACTACTAGAAGCTAGCAAAAGCACAGGAATGATCTCAATCGCAGAAACGAAAATAAAGAAGCATGACAAAGGTGCAGGGTTTTTTCAATATAGATGGGGTTTCAAGTTCCGACTGTGCAATTAGCTTCACCCCAGGCAATCTAAGCTGATGAGCCACAGTCGAACAAGATTAGGGCAACCACACCCCATAGTCGCGCCCGAGAGTGTCAAAGTATGGAGCTCACGGCTTCCTGTAGGCTTTCATCTGGGGCTGCTGCCAAAAAGAAATGGCCTTCTGAGATGCCATGTTCTGGTACTTTTGGAGGGTAGGCTTCGGCAAATTGAGGAGGCTCTTGAATGCCCAGTTCCACCAAAGGACCTGAAAGGGTTTGAAATGGTGGTGGACGAAACTAGTTGGCAAACACAAAAAACTTTTTGGAACACCTGTCCTCGACCTGACTTCCATTGGTGACGAAGGGGCCGATCTGATCCTTGTAGGTGGCAACCATGACCTCATGTCGCTGCTTGGCTTGCTCATTCTTGGGAGGCACACGCCCAGCAAATGAGACACGTGGGCCCGATCCTCGTTTGCTCACCACTAAGTTGCTACCATCATCATGGGGAATCTTGCCATCCTTCTTGTCCTCGGGTTTCTTGGTGCGCTTGCCATTGGTCATTGGGTTCTCTGTGTCAGCAGCCTTCTGTTTTCGTTTGCGAGTCTTGGGCGGGTCCTCCTTGCCATCGTCATCTTCTCTCGAAACTTCTCCTTTCTTCTTCTTCTCATTGGGTTTGGGATTCTCATCCTCATCCGAAGCTTGGCGCTTTGCAGCCTTGCGACGACCAGCCACTGTGTCATGCTCAGGGCTGGGGTCAGCAGCATCAAACTTCTTTTCCAAATTCTTCGGCGAGACAGGTGACTGTGAAGGGGAGTAGTGCTGGGTGCCATCGACCATCTCTTCTCCCTCAGACTGCACCTCCTCTGGCTCCTCGGTGATCTTCTTGCTCTTGGCGGGTGCCCTGGCTGCGGGCCTCTTCAAGACACATGGAGTTTTCTTTGAAGGTGGTCTGCCCCTCTTTTTGGGAGCAGCTTTCGCGTTGGGCTTCTGGATTCCCAACTCGTTCAACTCCTTCAAAGCCCTTTGGTCATCCCGGGTCACCATGGGCGTCTCAGGTGTGCTTGGTAGGTCAGGGTATACTTCATCACCCATGCTGCTCTCATCCGCAGGTTCTGGGGAAGGTTGGGTAGCAGGTGGCTCCTCATGATTTTCGCTTTTCCCGGTAGGTTCTTCTAGCACTTCAGCAGCATCAGCAGCACCAATGTCAACCGTAGATTTCCCTCGCTGGAGCTCAGCAAGTGGTTTCGGCGACGGCGGCGACCCCTCTGAATCAGTCCATGCTTCCCCCAACTCCAAGGTCTTGGCCCTCAAGATGTGATCGCAGGCTGATTCTTCCAAAGGTTGTGTCTCAGCATTGTCCGCACCTTGGGTTGGATGACCCACATGACAAGTTGAGGGGAAGGGGGTGGAAAGATGGGAATCCGTTCTTTTTTCAAACATGCTGAAAAAACCAAAACCACCACCGACACAAACCACACCACTTACTGCCCCAACAGCTCAAAGCTAGACAAGGCACAAAAGGTCTTTGTGGCTTCACTTGCCTTCTTCGATGCCAAGCGTTGCCTCAGCAGATGGTTCCAAGAGAGGAAAAACACATAAACAATCTCTTAACAACCTAGAACCCCCCCAATTCAAGTAGAAGGATGGTAGATTAATTGGCAAACTGAGTAACTCCAACTCTTTGATCCGCAGCTTCACCAAAGCTTGCACACCAGGTTTGTTTGGGACAGGCGGAGGTGGCATGGGATCCTTCGAAGGTGCTTCAGCGGCGCCAACTCCATCAGCACTGCTTGCCGGGGACGCTCTATCAGTACTGCTTCCTGGTGAAATTTTCTCGGGGATGCTCGCTGGGCTCGTTGCTTCCGTCGCTGCAGGGCTGGGAGATTCTGCTGCTTCCGCACGGACGGGAACTGGTTCTGCAGGAGTTATGGGCATGGCAGGTTCAGGATTGATGGGGCGTGCCACCGTCGAAGCATCAGAATCAGGATAACCACCAACATCATCATCACCACCACCATACCCATCATCAGACTCCTCCTGGTTGCCACCGGTGCCTTCAGACTCACCCCAGTAAGTTCGCAAAACGTTGTAGAACTCATCAAGCTCTTCATCCTGGGAAAAGTGTCAATAAGAACCCCTTTGGTTGGTAAGTTGTTTATTTCTTTTTTAAACAACACATGGTGCGGTAAGAAGCTTCTTTTTGAATCCCAGTACCTTGTTGGTTGACCCCGATGTGAAGCGCCGAATCCCATGTGAAAAAAGACGCTTTAAGCCAGCTGCATCCAACTGGATGCATGCCCTGTCCGCTTCAACGCCACACAGCCCCCGAAAGGCAACCACCTGAAGGGGCGAGGATTTTGAAATTTAACCCAAACAAAACATAGTTCAAACAGTATATAATACAAACAGTGTTTGAACATGGTTCTTTATGAATGCATGTTGCCTCATTTCGAAGTACGTCAATGGGAACTGACTTCGGGTAATCCAAAGTGGGGCAATACCACTCAGCAAGGCAGGTAAGAGCTTTGCTGTTGAGAAGCATCGCTTTCACTGAAGGCACCCCCACCGCTCTTTTGTTCAACCATCGAGTCATGTGTGACTCATCTTCATCTTGAACTCGACGGCGCAAAAGCCGCTGGGCTTCCCACGCAGCACCAAGGGCACCCCCAATGAGATAAGCCCCTGTGGGAACAGAAGCGTCGGCCGCCATAACAGGCAACCAAGGTCAGGTGGGCAACCCAATCTTTTTTCGATCCACTGGGTAAAAGGCCGGCGATATTGATTTTAAAAAAACAAGTACCACCAAAGTTGATCTATGCCAAAAACATGCAAGAATGTGCAGGGGGGATCAACGTGCCTGTGCAGGACGATGATCAGTGAGAGCAGGGATCAAAACCATGGCGCTCAGATGAAAGAATGACAGATTGGATGTAGTGGCAGTAGTAGCTTGAAATTGTAAGGAACCGTTTCCACCCAGGTTACATCATGGACCTTGAAGCTATGCCAGTGGTATAATTCACACTTCATAGAGCTGCCATGCCTGTCAAGGACATTTGACTGAATGTTTGTCCAAACCATTCCAGCCGCTCCATAAAAAGAGCTGATCCAAAGATACCTGGTGACCGGTGGGTACTGGTGGGAGATGATGGCATATGGATGGATCGGGATTTACAGATCAGAAGGTTCCAAAACATATGAAAACTTACCAAATCGCTAATATATAAGAAACGCCGTTCTTCACAAGAAACGCCGTTCTTCACAAGAACATGGTTTTCCACCAAAAGGCAGAAATTTGATACCCTTTTGAAGACGTAGGTATATATATATGGGGGTTTTACATTTCAGACTAAGCCAAATTACCATGTTGTTGATTATATCAATTATATCCCACGAATTCTGATTATACCCACTATATCCCATTGATATACCAATTCTTCATGGTCATTTACCATTTTACCATTGAATCCCATGAAATCACACCTAAACGTCCCATTGAATCACTATGAAATCCCATTGAATCACTATGAAATCCCATGAAATCACTATGAAATCCCATGAAATCACTATGAAATCCCATGAAGTTCCAATTTTCTACGGTCAAATTGGTTAAATTGGATGAAACCATCACCCAAAGCGCCACCTTTGGTGAAACCCATGGCTTTTTCAACCAACCCTTCGGACCCTTCGGCTCGGCACTACAAAAGGCACCACGAAGTCCAAAAAGCTCACCTGAATTCATGGAATTCCGCTGTTCTTTCTGTGATAAAATCAATGGATCCATAACATTGGGGGTATATTGATGGTAAATGTTACCATATATAGCATACATGGATCCTATGGGTAAAATCACTGGATTGGTTTCTTGGGGAAAATCTTCACCGGAAACCATGGAAACCATTGATTTTCCCATGAAATAAATATTTTGGAGGTTCCTGTATTTTTTCCCGTAAGCCAATCCATTGATCAAATTCATGGGGATTTCCATTGGGGATTTTGGAGATCCATAATTTTGAAGATGCTGAATCTGTCATGGTGAATTACTCATATTTTTTGGAGGTGATATACATCTAGTAAGAAACATAGAACCACAAAGTATCAAACATCTCTATGGATCCAGCCGTACTTTAGCTGATTTAGGGGCAAAACCGTACCTTCTGGCATGTTTTTTGAAACAAATTAGGGAACACCTTGAAATCCAATGGTTTTATGGAGCATCTTCCATCTTCAACTTGCAGGCGGATTCGGATCAGACTCATCTGAAAATCCACCGAAACAAAATGTACCCTCTGGTAAACGTTCACAAAAACCAATGGAAAGATCCACCTTTTCTAATGGGAAAACTCACTATATCTATGGTCATTTTCAATAGCTATGTTAAATTACCAGAGGGTAAAAAAAGTGTGCGAATCCAGCAGTGACAAGGTTCTGCGCACAAATTGCTGGCTTGGAGCTTAGAACTACTTCCTGTACACTGTACACGTGTCAGTTCATATAATTGAGATGTACTTCACAACCCAATTGGTTAATTCATGGTACTAGAAAATCATATGTCCAGAAGAATTGTGACGAATTTGGTTGTCAAATGATCCATCCATTCATGTTCCTGGCATCCATCCAATTTCGTGGCCAATCTTACATGTTTTGCAAAACAATATGTTCAGCTGGCTAGATTCAAACCCTGAAAATTCAGTACTATTATATATTTCATGAGTGCATTCGATGTTAAATATCCCCATCTATGGCAAGCATTTACAATCCCCCCATGAGTTGGGGCTTGGGCCTGACAGTTTTTAAACAGCGATTCTTGGGGTCGATATTTTAATCACTTGGGGTTTTCGGCATCACTCCCCATCTTTGTTTTTTATCCCACTAGCTATGCATCTACCCTCTGGTTATTTAACATAGCCATGGAAAATGGCCCATAGAAATAGATGGTTTACCTATTAAAAATGGTGATTTTCCATGGCTATGTTAAATAACCAGATGGTAAATCCCCATTAAATCCCCATGACATCCCAGTACTGGATCCATCTGAAAAACCCTAAACCGTTTGGATGTTCACATCTTTAGTGTTTATTCATTTTAAGACTAGCAACGTTTTTTTTCATATATCCCCAAGTTCACGACTCAGAAAACCGTTTGGGCCTCGTCCCCACCGCAAAAAAAATCCCAGTTGTAGATAGCGTAGACAACTTAAGTTGGTTATTCATTGACCACCCTAAAAATCACTTAATGAGTGAAATCATTCCCATGATTTGGCCCATGTTTGGTGAAAAATGTGTATTAGTTATCTCTCCATTATACTACCATTCCCTCACCAGAAATCCCTCTATATATATATACACACTGTTATATACTATATGCTTACTGACAAAGTGACATCTAGAGTTTTAGTTACTATACACAGTATTTATACACCCCCATACACCCAGAGTATAATATACTGTATTACAGTTCAAATGCCCTAAGTCCTACAGTAACCAGTTCAACCCTCTCGGCGCCTCTTCCACTGCTGCACCTAGGAAAGGCTCCCTCGGCTGCGGTCTGGCTTGGAAACTTACGTGGTCATGTGGAAACCCACCGATGAACCCGGGATGGACAGATGTATTGAGTTTCGATGGACAATTTGAGCAATAACAAAACCACATCTTTCTGCGCCATGAAAAAAAACATCTACGTATCTATATATATACACTAGTTATATACTTATATACTATTTTTCTACCAGATCTTCCAAAAAAATCTTCCAAAAAAATTGGAAGAATGGACATCTCTGGAACTTCAGGACTTTCCTTCTGGTAAACATACATAGATAGCTATTGAAAATGGAAATTTCTAGTGAGTTTTCCCATGAAAAATTGTGATTTTCCATAGTTTAATGGTGGATTTACATAGATTTACCCAGCTTTTTTTGTCGCATGGTGATGTTCCATAGTGTTTTGGCAAAACGTTTACCAGAGGGTATGGTCCCTCAAAATTTTGAGTAGTAAAAAAAAATCCCCGAACTCATCGAATCAGCCAACCAGGGGTTTTGAAGAAACTGCTCAATAGAAGGTGAGAACTGGTTTGATTTTTTGGTCCTTGTCACTACAGACATGTTATAATAAAAAGAGGGTATCTACCAGAGATTTTTTTCAGATCAGAATTCCCATGTTGAAAAAGGAGCTGAAAGGGATCATCCTACTCTCCGAAAGCAGGTGACTGGCTTACCTGGCGACATGTGGCGACTGGCCACTCCATTTTACAGCATGGTAGAGTCGCTGACCATCATCTAAGGTAGGTGATAAACCACTTTCAACTATGAAACAGTGATGTTTTTCAATCCAAAGAATCCACGGTCCAAAAATTGATGTACCCATATGTACCCTCTGGTGATTTAAGAGTTTACGAAGTGGACCATCAGCAGGTTCAATCGGTAAATCATCGAACTAACTGGGCTATGTTCCAGTGCTTAGGTGTTGCCCTGGCATTCGAATTGAAGATCAATCTTGCGCAGTTGGTCGACACTGGGCATTGACATTTGGTTTGACCTTGAAGGTTTTAGTCTTTAGGGATGTGTTGGAATGGCTGAGGGATGTTTATATAGAGATGTGAAGGGTCTATATCAAGGTTTGTTTCGGAAACTCACAGACAGCGGGCCCTTGTGGAGGCAGACCACCAAGCAGAACTCGATCATCCTATCGACTTGGATGTGCATCCCACGTGGTAAGTTGAGACCTCTATAACTGGCATTCCTGTAAGCAATAGTCAATGGCCATTCCAGGAACCTAAATTGGAGGTACCTACCATATATAAGGCCTATGTAAGGCCTTTGTAAGGGAATATTCCCCCAAAATATGGCCTTATATAGTACAGTACCTCCATTTTAGGATCCTGAAATTCCCATTGAAATAGCTGGGTCATTCCTTTGGCTTTTGACTAAATACCAGCATACTTTTGTTAGCTTAGTTTCACCCATTCAACATGGCCAATCTTAGATACCCTGCCAAAAAAAAACTTAGCTGGTTGGTAGATAATCCCATTGATTCCAAAAGACTATTTTGGATTAGTTTCTGCCCATCTAGTCGATTGTCCTAGTCAACTGGAGATACCCTCTGGTAAACTAACATAACTATGGAAAATCACCATGTTTAATAGGTAAGTCAACTATTTCAATGGCCATTTCCAATAGCTACGGATGGATTGGTGGATGGTTGCGAAATCCTGCACCAGTTCATAGGTGCTTTATCTACAGGTTTTCTACCATCCCAGGTGGTGCAGGATTTCGCAACCATCCACAGTAGGTTAATCCCCAAAGTTGGTTTAGAATTGTCATTGACAATGGTGTCTATGGCCATTTCCAATAGCGAACTGTTAACTTACCAGAGGGCTTTTCTGGTGGTCTGAAAAAATCAACGATCCCCAATAGCTGGATGGTTTGTTACTGTTTATTCTGTTTTTTTCAACTATTGCTGTTTAGTCTTACCAGAGGATCATTCAAAATCCTGAGGGTAAATCTTCAACAACTGTTTATTCTGAAAGTGAAAGAAAGTTGTTCAACTGTTAAATGACCAGAGGCTAAATCTCAACCATAACTCCGCAAGCCAAGTGACAGACTTCCGAAGTCCAGGCTTCCAAAGTCCAGCTCGCGAAAGACGCCTGGCCGGTGCGGTGCCATGCTGGAGATCTCCTCATTTTGGAGTGCAACGGGCGCCCCAACAATAGGAACATGTCATATAATTATACTATAGTACTATATACTATAATAATCTATAATATCCATATATCAGTATAATTATTACCATAATACCAATAATGACTATTATAGTCATTATTGGTATTATGGTAATAATTATACTGATATATGGATATAATGTAATAAGATATAATAAATATACTATATATATACTGGTTGGTGGTATACCTACTCCTCTGAAACATATGAATTCGTCAGTTGGGGTTATAAAATTCCCAACTGAATGGAAAAATAAAATTCATGTTCCAAACCACCAACCAGATAGGAACATGTCAATTTAACCAAGAACTATGGAGATTTTTTTATATATGATTCAATATGATTTTTCATGGGATCTTTTTTGCTGATTTATGCTGATTTATGGCTAAGTTCCAAGAAACAATGGAGATCCAATGGGATCTATAGCTATAGCAGCTAAATCTATTATCCAAGTTGACGCACGCACAGAACTCACGACTGGTGAACGGGTTTACATCGTAGAGATATCGAACGACTTACGAGTTGCGTTGAAAAAAACCGACGTTCATTCCATCACTGCTGGGGGAACCAGCTTCCTAAGACAACCACTGAGGGGTGTTTTACAGAATCCCTTGAAATTGGGTATACTCAATCATAAACCTTAAACCTCTATTGGGGGTGGTTTGTTTTTGTTAGACCATAATTATATATATATGTTCATTATTATCCCACTATTATCCTATATCAATCAATATTTGTCTATTAACATCCTACTACATCAATCAACAATTATTGGGTTTAGTCTACCACATCAATCCTTAACGACCAGTATCTGAGAACACCACGTTTTCGCATGTTGAGTAAATTGGATCTACATGAAGCCAACCGATATTTACCCCTGAAGCGGGGCATGTTCAAAAAATCAACATGTCGTCCCATGAAATATTGGCGAAGAACCGATCATTCCCAATGAATCTAAAGGGCAGTGTAAACCAAAGTCATCAAACAACAACTCATTTGTCAACGATCTCCTCAAGATTTTTGACATTATTTGACCATGAAAACCGGGAACAACTAAAAACATGAACTAATCATCTGCCGACAGTGGTTCTCTGTCGCAGCCAACTGCTGCCCCAAGCGTTCGTCGCACCTTGGAAGTAGAAGGCCACGATGGCCAAAACCACGCCAAAGGCCAAGGGTAGGACCTCAGAGAAGCACAAAAATTTGGATCCAGATTGGAGTACAGTGCTTAATCCGTATTGGATTGTTTAACAGTATCATGGTATATCATGGTTTAATAGATCTATATGGTATGTGATAGTATATAATAGTATATATATATATATATATGTATATATAATATTCGTATTCAAACATATAATGGTGTTTTTAAATGTGGTGAACATAGACACAATTGTTGATAAACATCAGCAGAAATCAGCACATATCCCATTGTTTGTGGATGTTTGTGGTTAAAGTGCTACATCTTTGCATCCATTCCATCTGGGTAAATCATACTAATTCACTAACCTGAAGTTCGTTCGGCGTTCTATTGGGATTCCCCGAATCCTAACCATGATTTTTTTGGCTTCGGGAGAACAGGGCGAGGTCGTTATGAAAATTTAACAGTTTGCGAACTGGAAAATGGTCCATTTATAGTTGATTTATTCACTGAAGGTGGTGCTTTTCAACAGCTATGTTCGTTTACCAGAGGGTAATTTACCCTGATCCATCCACCACAGTTCCACAAAGGTCAAGAATCGGACCTCTGTTCGATGGACCGTCTGACCATCCCAGATTTTTCCGAGAGACTGTGTCGACCAGACCGCGCACGCCAACCTCAGGTCTCATTAGGTTCCAGAGTGGAGGTTTTTCGCCCAGCTGGATCGTTGATTTCATGAAAAGCCCATCGAAAATTTGGATGATGACTGGGGGTAGCCAGTATTTTTTTCTCAAAAGCCCCATTGTTGTGGGTGAAATCGGCGCTAATTTGGTGGAAATCGGCTTGACGCCTTGGATCACTTCACGGAGGAATTTTCACTTCGGATTTGGATCTTCCGTTGCCATGTTGGTTTACCGGTAGGATACATCGACGACAGAAATAGCATCATGAAAAGCAGCAATCCAGGGTGAAATCCCCCGTGGCATCAGCACTTTCCTTGGGAAAAAGTGTGATTTTCTCATTCGATTCGATCAATCCCCGAGAAGCAAACATGTTGCCCGAATCAAAAAGGGACCCAATTTATGTGAAGCGAAGCCCAGTTATTTGATGTTGAGGATAGGATTGGCAGATTAACAGGTGATCTGGGTCCACACCAGCCCTTCGACATGTTGACATGTTGAAATGCTTGAGATTCAGCCCATGACTATATATAGGTGTAAGTTATAGATTTGCCATAAACGCTGGTGAATTTTGAAGGATTTATTCCCACCTTGTTGGTGTGTCCATCGGAAACTGGCAAAATAAACCAGTTTCGCATCGGTGGTAATCTTCCCATCTGCCAAAAAAACTGCTTATGTCCATGAACAAAAATCCGAAAATTTGGGTTACCCTCTGGTAAACGTTTTCATATGGAAAGATCCACCATTTTTAATAGGTAAATCAACTATTTCTATGGGCCATTTTCCAGTTCGCAAACTGTTAGTTTACCAGAGGGTAATTTGGGCTAAGATTCCTAGTAGTCCATCTATTTCACCTATGCTTCCAGTTTCCCAAAAAAAATTCGCCGTAGCCATGGACTGCCATGGACACCAGCCGTCCGAGGAGCCAAGGCGGCCGCTTCAAGAGCCAAGTTGGCCAGACCCTCTTGCCACAGGAATTTCCTGATGCGAAACGGCTGAGTCCAATGGGTTTTCGTTGGGATTTTGTCATTTTTTTGTTACCCGAAACCATGGTTTTTACATGTTTTTACCGTCAAATGTATGGGTTTGCTGTGATTTTTGTTCCCATCATCCAATTCTATGAGTGGGTGCTTCGATCGTTTTCAAAGTATGGAAAAGCCATGAGAAAGAACAGAAAAATTTGAGGAAAGTCCAGCGCTGGACTCTTGGGCAACTCAAGTGTACCATGGTTCAGAACAGTGTGAAGCATGAGGATATGATGTGGGCAACTCAAGCGTGAAACAAAGGCCATGCTTCATTTGGAGAGCGATGATGGGATCAGAGCAGGAGGGATGAAAAAGCACACAGAACGTGCTCTTGTCTGACGTTCTGTATCATCTCCATCACAGAACCAGCTGCTTCCAATGAGAGAAATTGTTCCATCCACTCGATTGCACAAACATCTTCTGCTCTCGTGCAGTTTCCTCCACTTCCGGAAGAAGTGCAATACGCATGCATGAGCCGTTTGATGTCACGTAGCACGGCAGCAATGCCGAAATTCTAGCAATCCGACCGAGTTTTTTGAGATATGTTGAGATCGCATTTGGTAGAAATTTCGCAACAGCATCAAGGTCGTAGGCAGACTGACGCATCAAACTTTGAAGACGTAGGATCAAGGTCATGACATAGATACATAGATCGTCAGGAAGGTCATGGCCAAGGGCATTGAGCGGCAACTGTCGTCCAGCACCCACTGAATCCCTCTGATAGGTTCTGTACAGACGAAGCACAATCCTATAGAGATTCTAGGAAATAGTAGAGCCGAGGAAGGAACAAGGATAAGAATCTAAGAAGTTTAGTTGTGTATATATGCATTGTGTATGGGGGGTTAAAAAATGGAGGATCCACACGTCACCATGGTTGCTTCAATACTGAGTCATGGTCATCCATTACTTGGATGATTTGGGGGACCCCCTGACTTGGAAAATCTCCATTTTATAAACCTTTCCAGCTGTAGATTTACACATCCAACATCTATTGTGGTTAATTGGATCTATATGTACAATATATGTATATAATATGATCCCGTTAACATTATTAATAGGGATATATTCTTAACATGATTAATATACATGGGACACATTCTTGCTAAAAAAATCATGGTATAATGAATTATTAACCTTAACTATTATTTTAGTAAGAATAGATAAGAATAGTTAACGTTAATACTGTATCATGCCATTATCTGTTAGTTAATAATAGTTAACCATTAATAGTTAATGGCAATGTTCATCCAATTAATAAAAATAATACTGTATTATAGTTAACGGCCATTACTAATTATACATTATTATACCATTAAATAATTAGTATACCATTAATAATAATTAGTTCTTCATTATATCTGGGTAAATTCTAATATTTCACTAACCTGAATTAAGGCCATTTGGGGATGATTCCCCTTGCTAACCATGATTCCAGTGAGGCCGCAGTGAGGTCATTATAATTTACCCAGATTATATGCCATGTTCATACCATTGTCCGACCCAACCGTCTGTCCTGAAGACAAAACCATCGAGGAAGCCTGGCACCAAGCGTAGCCGCGTAGCCGCGTAGCCCCCGACCCGTTTACGATGGCTAAGTTGGTGCAAATAACTCCAACAACTATGGTTTATAGGGGGATATATATATATAGCGCCGGACAACTACTTAGAACATTGGTTTTGGAATTCCAAAACGTGTTCTAAGTAGAGATCCTGGACCACTACTTAGAACATATATGTTCATATATGTTCTAAGTAGAG
>Ga0126342_10002467_pt1 | contig 28887 bp, 19 predicted proteins | sample Cyp1metagenome_FD_92528 | JGI IMG/M metagenome (GOLD analysis project Ga0126342, IMG submission 92528) | Coral microbial communities from Lord Howe Island, Old Settlement Bay, Australia - Cyphastrea 1 metagenome | ecosystem: Host-associated > Invertebrates > Cnidaria > Coral ... | reverse complement strand
TCCGGCAGTGCCCACTGCGACCTGGAAGTCGCGGTTGAGGTCCGGCAGTGCCCACTGCGATCTGCAACTCGCGGTTGAGGTCTGGCAGTGCCCACTGGGATCTGGAGCTCGCGGTGGAGGTCCTGCTGTGCCCACTGGGATCTGGACTGCGAGGAGGAGGCGGCGGGTGAGGAGGCAGAGGAGGCACAGGAGGGCGGAGGAGGAGGAGGAGAACAGCTCTGATAAAATCTAACAACCCTCACCTGGCAGGTGGGGGAAAAAACATCAACTCAATTTTTGGAAAATCCCTGTTACATCAACCTGCCCGAATTATAACGACGTCACCCGACGTCACCTCAGAAACCGACCTAAGCCATTGAATTAAGGGTTTTGCATGGTGCTCACCATTGACTCCCCGCTGCTGCTGGACAGGACTGGCTGACGTAGTTTTTCATGTTTTTCCAAGCAACTGGAAAGGTAGAAGGGAAGCATGGAAAGCTAGCAGTAATAGACCCACAAAAAGAAAGGCTCTACCAAGACTGAACACTTCACCCTCTCATCAGCTCTTCATTCTTGGGATAGTTTGGAAAGTGCAATATTTTAGCAATTCCCATGCATGCCCGGCAATGCAGAGAAGCATGACCAACTCACCTGTGCTGAAGGAGGAATGGGACTTGGGCAGGCAGGCAAGATTTCTCAAGACGTCCAATTTGAGTTTTTCGGGCCGCAAAAAACTCAAATTGGCCGTCTTGAGAAACGAGCTGGGGTTCGATCCCTCCCTGACCTTCTTGCTCCCTCTAGTGTTTCTTGCCATGCTTGGCTGTATCCCATTCCTTGGTTACATGCAAGATTGATATGGGACTTCGGTGGTTAGGATTTCTCAAGACGTCCAATTTGAGTTTTTCGAGCTGCAAAAAGCTCAAATTCGCCGTTTTGAGAAATCTTGTCTGCCTGCCCAAGTCCCATTTCTCCTTCAGCACAGGTGAGTTGGCCATGCTTCTTTGCATTGCCGGGCATGCATGGGAATTGCTAAAATATTGCCGGTTTCACCATAAAAGGGCCAAACCCCAGCCCCGGGCAGCGAGCCCAGAGAGAATAAGAAGGCAAAATTCAGAGGAGGAAAGGGCTGCATGGCTTTGCGGCCCAGTGGTTAGTGTGTCGGACTTCAGACTTGAAGATCTTAAGTTCGAACCGAGGTGTGCGCATAATCTCTGGGGTCATATCTATCTATCTACCTATCTTATCTTATCTTATCTAATATCTAATCTAATCTAATCTAATCTAATCTAATCTATCTATCTATCTATCTATCACGACGTAGAAAATAATTCAATATTTCTTGCGACGTAATTTTATTTCAATTTTGAATTAAAAACAATCGACCCAACGACCTACGAAATAATATAATTCAGCCAGACCAATGATTGCCCCATTGGTCAAGATTCCCGGCGTGTGGCAATCAACCCCCACCACATTGAACATAGATAAGTCACCAAGCCTCTGCGATGAACAACAAAAATTGATAAAAAATCCCTGGCACAGAAGGGATTGCATAATGTTTGTGGAATTGGGGGTCCCGATGTTGAGAGCAAACCCTTGGCAGGATGTGAATCTGGAGGCTGGATGGGTTGATGTGAAAATCCCACCTACCCGGACTGGCCACTTTCATTGTTCTGCCATAAGAAGCGATCGGGAAAACTTCGCATATCGGGGTATGCTTAATTGATGGCAGATCTGACTCCAATGGATTCCCCAAACTGCGATAACCTGCATAGGAGGATGCTGATGGCAAGGCTGGTTGGCGAGTGTGGCCTGCGTGATGTGACTTTGTATCCCTGGCCTGGGGATGGGTAAAGGATGCCATTTCGGTCCATTTCGGATATGTTGGTGGCCAGTCTCCAGTGTTTGCTGGCCCTTATGAGAGTAATGTTAATGCAGGGGGTGAAGGACGACTCTCCTTTTGTTGGTGGATCCCAAACATTCAACTTCAAAAGGGCGAAACCTTGGGATAAACCCAAGAGAGATCCATTTACAGTTTCAGATCTTAGAAAGAGCACATATGTAGAAATGTTGTTTTGTTTTCCGCATCTTGTTTAGCCCTCCTAGGCCATGAAATTATTGTGGAAGATCCAAGTCATGGTGTTCGAAGGTGATTTCAACATATCATATTGAATATATTATATATAATTATATAATATACATTTTTTGTGTCTATCCTTTTTTCCCGTCTTGTAGTTCACATATGTACTGTGCATATGTTTACGGGGATATTGATATGTTCAGCGCCTTCAGCAGAGAACATATTTTGTGGTTGTTTGCCCCATCACCATTTTTTAATGCTCCGGACCTTCCATGACCTTCCAGCACCAGGAGGACACGGAACCGGCGGATGTTCAACAACTTGAAGATCAGATGCGGATGTTAAACAGCAACGCGGGGCTCAACCAGGCGCTTCAAACGGCAGGCGAAGCGCTTTTCGAGTAATGCCAAGTTTGTATTAATACCCCCCACCCAGAAGGTAAGAGCCACCCCTCAATTAAAAAATTAGGGTTTGTCATACATAAACAACAACCAACATGCCTGCCAATGGGTTGAGATTTCTCTTTTCAGTGGCAACCTCCCTCCCAATGGGGTAAGATGGTGAGATTGGGCATGGGACATTCCTTCCAAACATTACTTTTTCAACCATGAAAAAACGATTAAAACCATTACTGTAACTAAAGTTATACCTGACTGCCACAAAATTAGGATTTCTGAGCAGGGTGTTGTTTAATAGGAGCGACCCACCCAAAGTAGTATTGCCAAACAGTTTTTGGAATGTGGGTGTTGATTATGATTATATAATTTGGGTTGCTTATTTATATGAACTTAACATTAAGGTGTTTGTGTGGCAAACGTGACCCCAAAAGTGACCAGTATGTTTTCAAGGGAGGTTGAAAGCCAGGAAACATATGGATTTATATATATAATTCTGTCAGTAATTATACACATATTCTTTTAATACACATGTGTACGCCACATCAGTTTGGGAAGATTTGCTGCCTTTTAATTTCTCGGTTGTGTCGCCAGCCTGAGCGTAATGAGCCCTCCAGGGCCTGAATCCTGAAACCCGGCGGGCAGGTGCCACCAAAAAAAACGGCTTATTGGATCTATTAATTGGATTTAATTGGCCTCTTGAAAGTATTCAACCTCAAAAGCCTTAAAATGGCTACATGTTTTTTCTTTCAGATGAAACCATGGTAAACCATGTTAAAACCAGATTTGTGCTCGTTGAACCCACATGTTTCGGGTAGCGTTTTGTTTGCTGATTAGACCATCATTTTTGCCGGCTAAGTCCTAGTTGTTGCTGTTTCAATCTAAATGTTTGTTGATCAAATTCCCAGTGTTCAAGGTTAAGTAACCCTGTTTGATGGTTAAATCAACATTTGTCTTGGTAAACGTCAAAGTCTTCATAGTGAAATCACCATTTTTGATTCTTAAATCCACATTTTTGTTGCTTAACTTACAATGTTTAAGATGGCTCAAATCACCATTTTTGATGGTTAACTCCGGTGTTTGATGGCTAAATCCACATGTTTTCTTGCTTAACTCTGATTGTTTCATAGTTAAATCACCAGGTTTGTTGGTTAAATCCATTGTTTATTTAACGGTTGAAATCACCATTTCCAACGGTTACATTTGCGCCATCCAAACGCGTCGTTTCAGGATTTGGATATCGATCAGTTGCTAGAGCCCTTGACCTCGATGGGGACCAGCAAGGCGGGGCGCTGGCGGGGCGCAGTTGGATTGGTTGGTGGTTTGGAACAAGAATTTTTCATGGGATATGATCCACTAATGGTTGGTTTTCCATATATATATATATTTATATATATATAGTGGATGATCATTATATATAGTGGGATGTATATATCCAATAGTGGGATGATGATATATATCTATATATATATCCAATAGTTGGATGATCCAATCATAGATATCATAGTTCCAATAGTGGGATGATGATCATTAATGGGCATTAATGAGAATCATGGGAATTTATAGTACCCAATATTTTGTCTGGTTGGTGATGTGGAACATGGCTGCCATATTTTCCCCAATAGCTGGGATGATGATTCAATCTGACTCATATTTTTCAGGGTAGGTATACCAGCAATTAGATGAAGTTTATCACGGTTTATTTGTCGATTTGTAACCACTAGATTCACTAAGATTGTACTTGATTGTATAATGGATATGTGTAAGAACTAAATTATGGGGATGTTGATATGATATGTGATTAGAAACAACAACAGGGTAAGTGATTTTGTCAAAATATGGAAGATAGCCGATTTTAGGGCAAGTTGTGGATTGTGCGGTACCCTATTGGATTGATATACTTGCCATAAAACCACGGCTTGTTATATCTCGATCATTTTATGGTTTATCCCTTTTATCAGTCATTATTAATACAATGGATACTGTAGCTGATATACCCTCTGGTAATTTGTTAGGTAGCTATTGAAAATGACCAATTTATAGTTGATTTACTTATTCAAAGTTGTGATTTTCCATAACTATGTTAGTTACCAGAGGGCAATTGGCCGCTGATGATCAACCAGTGGATTGTGGGAGAAACAGGCAGCCAAGCCCGAACTGAGACAGGGAACGATGGCTCTGGGTCACGAGCACAGCACGGGGTTTTGGACGTTTCTTTGCCATAAAATCTGATACCCTCCATGAATCAAACTTGGCAATGGAAAATTATTGAAAACACTTCTATAATAGAGATGTTAGATGTTAATGGGAAACCACATCTATAAATGCTTCATTTTCCATTGCCATCCCGGGGGGCCTCCATATCTCCTGGTTTGCGTGGTAAACCCCCAGCATTTTCCACGCCGTTGGCTGCGCTAGGCCCTGGAGATCCTATCGCACTTGGAAGAAAAGGCATCTGAGGCGCGGTCATGGAGGGGCTAGCCCGGAGTAAACATGACAGACACGACAGACATGAAAAAACCAGACATAAAAAAACACGCCATAAATCATGAATAATCCTGATGAGTTATCTCTTCCATGCTTTTGTTGATGGATGTTGTTGATAGATTTAGCATGTTCTTCAAAGAATATTGGAATCACAGCATGTGGACAGCCTTGCCTGTGGACATCTGTGGACCATCCCTGCGGTCAGGTGAAAAACCCCACGAACTACATCTTGGCGGCAGTGAGCAAACGTGGTAAAGGCATGGTCTGGTCATTGGTTGAGAAGATAAATTATGTCGGTATATGTCGGTATCAGGACACCTTTATACCCGAAATCTGCAGTCTGAACATGTCAGTCTCCTGTTGCGGGCCCATTTTTTCCAGTTTTGGCATGTTTTAGGTTTCATTTGCAAATCTTGATTCAAACAACCACCAAAGAAAAGCCGCCTTGCGTTGGTTGTTGGTTTCCATCCTTTAAAGCCTCCTTATTAGATTCGATGGTCATACCAATGAACTAACATGTTTTATGGATCGAAACCAGCAACCAAATGATGATACAACTGGGTTTTGACATGTTTTTGCCCGTCCGTCCACGAATCGTATCTCCTGTTCCCCGTGTCAGGAAAGGGCAAAGGCAAAGGCAAAGGCGGTCAGGCTTCCGGGTGAACAGATGATTCAAGGGGCAAAATCTCATGATTGGGGATGCTTTTTCGAGACTTTTATAGCAACCCAAATAGTGATGCATCATGTTTCATCACTATTGTAGGATTTATATGGATTTATAGGAATGGATTTTACTTTCCGTTATTTTTTTTTTTGAACTGCATAGCCATTCTCTTAGGGAAGGAGCTAATTGGTTTCCCTAACATTCCCTAAGGACCTTATCCTATCAGTGCAGTCTTCTTTGGCCATCCGTAACATTATGCATTAGCCTCAGTTTTGCCGCGGTGCCATGGCAAGTCAATATGGAAAATGAATGAAATTGATGGATTCGATTCAAAATCAAAGCCCTCCAAACATTGGATGCTTCAACATTCAAATACTACATAAACATCTTCAAAAGAGTGCACCCATGAGATTCCATGAGATTCCATGAGTGCATTCTGGCTCGCCAGACCCAGCACACGTGGGATCTTTCCGATCCGTCGCAGGATCGACGTGGAAAGGGCGTGATCAAGACCCATTTGAAGGTGCAGCCAGGGCTTATTTCATCTTATTTCTCCAAGGCCAAATAGGGGATACCATCTGGTAAACTAACATAACTATGGAAAATCACAATTTTTAATGGGTAAATCCACTATAAATGGGCCATTCTCAATAGCTATGTTAGTCATTACCAGAGGGTATCCAAGTTCTGGAGCAGGATCCCCACTGACAGGAGAAGAGGACCTTTGATCCAGCCATGGTCGAAAAGGTGGGGAACGGCAAAGGGCCAATCCGATTGCCGGGGCCGAGAGGGTTGCCACTGAAATGGAGTGAACTATGACGAGCTCATTTGGTGGGACGTCACTGAAAAGAATGTAGTTATGATACTTATATATATAGATATATAGAGAAAGAGAGGGAGAGAGTAGATGTTAGGATTGGGCTATCTAATTCATGCTATATATTCATGTGTTATTAGTAATTTTAGCATTATTTTTTATTTTGCCCAACTTTTGAGTTTCATGCATTCTTATAGTTCAGCAACTCAGCCAGATGTGTTTCATGGCCAATGTTTTATTATCCAGATATCCAACCATACTAAAAACAGCGACGCGACCAGCAACTATTTCCGCAGAAAGAATGCAAAAGATATATGGAACAATTGTGTATACAATTGCAACGAGTGTAGAACCTGCCAATAGTTCCATAGCCAATGAAATCATCACTGACCTTTATTGCCGGGACTCACAGAGAATCTCTGCGAAGGTGAAAAAGAGAATCTCCTGGCTCAACGACAAAGCAAGTTGGAAACTCATCGTGTGGCCGTACAAGGTGGTGCCCATGTAGCTATGTTGGCATTTAGAACTAGGCTAATCAAGCTAATCAAGCTAACTGTTGGGCTACTGGTGATGATAACCATAACTGGTTTGTGGTTTGGAACATTTTTTCCCATATTGGGAAATATCATCCCAACTGACGAACTCATATTTTTCAGAGGGGTAGGTCAACCACCAACCAGATAATAATTGAGTCAAACCAGAATCATAACTAGGAGGCACCATTTTCTTCAAGAGCCAATACCCAAACTGTTGGCCATTTCGCTACGGCAAGGCCTTGGTTTCCGAAAAAAGCCTCCTGTTGGCGAAAAAATGATTCCAAAAAGAGGATTCCATGGTTATCTAGGTATCCATTTCTCTTAAATAGCATGCGCTATTTGTTTCTATTATAGTTCAAGTGTCATATTGTTTTGCTTTTCCTATTGGCAATCAGCCTGGGACATCGGATTAGTGTCCTGTTGAGCGAACGGATCGCGCTCAGACCTGAACGATCAGCTAAGCTATGACAAGGCGGAGATCAAAGCTGGAAGCCTGAAATAGGCCAAGATTTTGAGTATATAGTTAAGACAACACTGTTTGCGATCTTAGATTGAAGTCTAAAAGTAGTAAATGTTGTTGAACATGGCTGGTAACTATGCAAATCAAAAATTAGTAGTTGTTGATCTGTACGTCAATGAATAGCATTGATAAACATTGCTTTAAGCATTAACTTTTATTGAGCTGTATCATGTTGACTCCTCAAAATCTTGGACGCTGACATGATTGGAAATTTCAAGCTGCGTAAATGAGAATTACCCCGGCCTCACGGGTAATATCAATATTGTCTAATCTATATCTGATATTCTAATACGATCTAATACGTCCTACTATAAATGTAGCCAATATATGCCTATATCATCCTATAGGTCCTGTATCCTAGAATCGAAACGGAAGGTTCTTTTCCAAGCCACATAGCTGGCAGAATCTGCAACCTGAGTAGGTAGGAGAGCTGCTGCTGGAATCCGGGCCCATTGCGGAGGCTGGAGCTGTCAATGACTCCATGCAACACAATAACAAAAAAATGGTGGCACACCTCAAAGATGGCACTGTTGACATAGAAAATCTTTACGCATCAGTGGACTTTCTTGGCTCCAGGTTTTGATCGGACATGGGAAATCTATGGAAATCTCAAAAAAATAACAATGCGATGAATGGAATGCCTCCAGTTTTCCATAGTTTCTTCAGTTTTCCCATGTTTTCCAGCTCTTCTTGTGGAGATACAGCTGACAGGTGATGAAGATCCTGAAGACCTTGGAAGAAAACGCTTCCGAGGTGATCCGATTTTGGGGGGGCGTCGGCAGGGCGGGTTTCGCGCAATGGCGCTCTGAGGCATTTAAGCGCATGCCACTGGTCATAGACAGAGATTTTAAAAACAGTATTGAACCTAAGGAATTTCGTGAACCCTAATTTTTTAAAATTAGTATTGAACCAGTGTTTTATATATATCTCTATCTATAACTATATCTATATATTGAACTGGCCAGGCCTCACTGGACCATACTGGGCCCCACTGAATCCAGAAGTATGGAATCCGTTTTTTGTCACCATGTGGAGTTGTCCTCTGGCCCACAAAACCTGGCTTCGCGGTCTCATGATGTGGCAAACCGAACGCCACAAACATTCCCAAATTTACAAGAAATGGCTAGTATAGACATGTATAGAGTATAGACCATGATAGACCATCCTTGAAGCCTTATCATTTTCTAGGAGTGTTGATCACATTTGGCAATTTCGAGGTGATATTGAAGCCTTCTCAACATCATCCCCAGTCATCCCCAATAGCTATAGACTCAGGCCGTTAACAAACCAGGTGCGCAATCCCAACGGCTACATCACCAGTGCGGCGCGACGCGCGGGGCCCAGTAAGCCAAGCCGGAGCAATGCGCAGTTGTCATGGCATGTTGTAGGGTCGTTGGGTCTCAAATAGATTCAAATAGATGATATAGACGATATGGATGGTAAACTGTGAAGAGACATGGATACGATTTCTGCACAAAAAGCTGAAGAAAGAGGTCTCAGATGTCGGCCGAGTCAACAAAAATGCCCCATCCAAAGACGTAGGCCGTGCGCTTTCGTTGTTAGAGGCGCCCTCATAGCCAGGCATGTTGGGGCTTGAGAATCCCTTGCGCTCTGTGCAAAGTCATTCATATTGTATATGGATATTTGATGATGTTTGTGTCAGACATGATATTCTACTGTAAATGTATCGCTCACATTGGGCGGTTTAAGTTTGGATTGACTGCTTTGATGATGGTTGCATCCCAGAGTCGGACGAAGGGACGATTTGACCAGGGTCTGCTGTAAAATAAAGAAATCCGATGATATATAGTTAGTGTATGTTTTGTGATTGTGTTTAAATTTTCGCATAACTTCTTACAATTTGACAATAATTATCTATAAATATCATGAATCATTAGAACATTAGAACGTCGTCAGATGACTGGGTCTTTTGGTTTTCACTGAGGCCTCCGTGAGGAAGGTGTGGCACCTGAACCCAAGACAGGCCCCAAGAAACAGGACGAGGGGCAGCGGGGGGCTTTGGGAAGGATCAGCCATCCTTCTTGTTACGAGATCTGTATTAGCACATATATACGTAATCACATACATATATATATATATACACAGTATATACATGTATATACACTGTATATGATGAGTGTTATTGTATTGGTAACATTAATTACGGTCATTATTGTGTTTTTATCATTATGTTGTTCATGATGAAGATCACAGCTATGATTATTATCAACATGTTCACCAATTAATTATGTTTGTTATGCTCAGTATTGTTCTGATGTTAGTCAACATGATGTAAAGTATGCATTACTATTTGGCAATTTCTTACCCATTACCATCAACATCAACATTTCTAAAACAACCTCCCAATTGATCGGTTGAAATTGGGCCTGCCCTGGCCTGATCGGAATCCATGGGATCTCTGGAAAATTGTGGAAAATGATGGCCCCCGGTTACCCCAGCCTTAAAAGGGCAGCCAAGATCTCAAAACTATGCAGAGTTCAGAGGTGGTGGTTGCATTTGTGTTGCATCCTCTCTTGGATGATAATTCCAGTTGCCCTTCCTATGTGATTGGTTGAAACATGTTGAAGCCGCAAACCAGATCTAAAGTTAGGAACACAAGGTGCTGCGGAACACGTCAATCTTGCGCTATCCGAATCTTGAAGGAACGTGTTCACAACTCACTGATCGTCATTGAAAAAGGGGGGTTGGAACCAACCAGTGGGTACTTTCTGATCACTAGTCCCAAGCCAATTTCTTGGGGTGAAAAAACCACCACCATGCGGTTTCTCGTTGATTTACCATATTTATTGGTGACGTTCAGTTGCCATGATTGGCAAATGATGTCTTTGGGTATCCGCGACCCGATTCAATGTCACCCTCAGCATCAGTAGATTTTAAGCATTGGCTCCAATATCAAATTTCATTCCCAGCAGCCAAATCGTAATCATATCATATCATATCCATAAAAGCCAACTGTTGAGCCCCAAGTCTTGCAGGAGACCTGTTGATTTGATGGTAAACTGGTTGGTGGTTTCAAACATTTTTTTCCACAATATATGGGATAATCCTTCTCATTGACTAATATATTTCAAGATGATTAAAACCACCAACCAGTTGGTGTTGATGGGATTTTACATGGATTTTACCATTGGTTAAAACCACCAACCAGTAAACCTTTACAGCCTAAAACCGGTAAATCTTCAGTGGATCCAGTCGTGTCGCCGTTCCAGGACTACAGGAATGAGCCTTTGGACAAGCAGTTGCGAGCCGCTTGGAAAGCTATGGCGATATGGGAATCCATTTTAAGAACCACCCATGCCCATATCATGTTACCCTCTGGTAAACGTTTACATAGCTATGGAAAGATCCACCGTTTTTACTGGGAAAATCCACTATTTCGACTGGGCCATTTTCAATAGCTATTTTGACATAACCAGAGGGTATTTCATGATTGATCCGAATTTCAGAGCGTTGACTCCTGCACCAATTTGGATGGCTTCCTTCGGGTTCAACTCATGGGACCAATCGAGGCGCACATTGTTTGGCTGAACAAAGAGGCAGCGCCAATGGGCACCCAGGAAAAACATCATGGGCACCCTCCTGTAGACCTTGAAAGATGTGGAAAACCCCATGGGGAAACCCTGGGATGATCTACATTCATGATGGGTGAACACCGCCTCTACGTCAGTGTTCCGCAGAGTATATAACCATCCGGAAATTGGGGGCAGTCATTTTGAGCCTCAATCTATATATATATGAATATATATAAAAATATGTATGTGTTTGTTTGCGTTTAAACATATCATATGAATCCTCCTCTTTATGTTCCATGCTGTGTATGTTCAGAAATTCAATCATATTTTCATGGATATTTATGAACACAGTCACATATGGGTATAACATGGTAGAACCATTTCATATCTATTTAACAACCATCTTATGGCCATTGATTTTTTTCAGTTCAAAACTTCCAAACCTTTGTCTTCATGTGTGGCTGCAGCTGAGCTGGATCCAGTGAAGAGCCGCATCGGTTTTTATCATCGCAGTCGCGGGAAAAGGGAGCGACAACAATAGCACCCAGGTCCTAAAAGATGTTCAAATATCTTTTTTCCAAACAACACATTTCAAAATTACACAGAACTGTGATTGAAAACAGACTCGTTCAGTCCGAAAATAGAAATCAGTCAACTTGCCAGTCAACCCGTTGGCCAAAAAGTGTGTCTCTGGAAGTTGTCGATGTCATTATCCTGTTCCACAAAAGCCGAGGCGCTCTGGAATGCCTAGGATGAAAAGCCTCATCCCCGACTGTAGCCGGTAGCCTCCCCTTCCTGGTGCGTGCCGTTGCTTCCAACCCTGCTGGCCGATGGAAGAAGCAGTGGCCCGGTTCATCCACTAACTGACCGCCCAGACCCAACCTACATCCAAATCTAAGACTTTTATTCTTGGGTTTTGTCACTTGAGTCATGCCTTAGAGATTTCTTGATCTACACTCCTGCTAGGTAGCTTAGGTCATACCCTGACTTTTGTTGTTCAGGTCCTTGTCGGTTTTAAATGGATCATTCAGATATGTTCAGATCTAAACCCCGACTTCATATCACAATAATATGCAATAATATCAATAATTATATAAGAATATGACTATATTATATTTATATTATAATTTATAATGTATTCTGACCCGATTTGAGCCACGGAATATCATTGCCCGTCGTTGGACGACTAAAGCTTTGCGACAATCTCAGGCGCAGGGACGCTTCTGGGACACTCATGGGTGGTGGCTTCGCGAGCCACTCGGAGTAACATGGAGTAACACTGAAGTGATAAGTTTCACCTGGGTTTGGTTTTTGGGGAGTATTTGATATGAATGGGGGAAGGGATTAGGAGGCAGCATCACTGCATGTTCGACATTGGACATTGACATATTGGACAATGGCTCTATGGGTCGGTGATCATGCGATTCTGAGGTTGGTCATTGTGGCCGGACTCTTCGCAATTCTGGCAGAGCCTTGGCTGTTTTGTGTGACTCATGGTTCCGCGTGGTATGGTGCTTTCGTGGTTGATTCTATTACAATATAGACTGTATATACTGTATATAGTGTATACTGTATACATAATATGTATTATTAAATTATGTTAAATCATTATTATTTGAATATATATATATACATATGAAATATAATTATGATTTTATTTTTATTATTTTATTATTATTATTATTATGATTCATTATTGTTATATATTATTATCTGTATACATGTTACCCGCGCATGCTTTTCTCTGCAAAGTTTGGTGTTGTAGGGCTTGAGCATGGCAAAGGCAATGTGAGGTCAGGGAGATGGGTTTCTGACAAGTTGGACTATTTTGGACTGATGAAAAAGCAGCATGTATACTCCCAAGCGTGTAGGCAGACCCGCTGAAGCCGGACGTCATGCGCCAATGGGAACTAACCTGTCACAATAGCAAAAGAGATTTGCCGCCCAAAGTTTGTGAAGATGGTATACGGCTACAGCGCGAATGCATGAAATTACCTGCTTGGTATTGGTTGCTGGTTTCAAGTATGTGTTTGATGTTCAATTCCACTTGGGTATTGTTATTCCCCCTGATGATTTTTGTGGAGTTGAAACCACTCATCCAACAAAGAGTAAGGGATTGCCAGGAGTCCACCGATGAGGGTCCACTGATGTATAAGAGACAAAAAATAGAGGAGACCATAACATATTCCATTAATCATAGAATTGGATGATGGGAAAATTTACAGGAAAGCCCCATATTTAATGGGAAAATCTATGGTTTCCTGTAGATTTTCCCTTAAACCAATCCATTGAATTAAATATGGGTTTTTCATAGGGTTTCCCGCAAATGCTCCCTGAAATTCCAATCCAACCAAATTTTGGCTGCCCCGACGTGCGGGTGAAGCTGTAAGGCGGTGATTTATTGCAGCTTCGCAGGAGCTGAAGAGGTCGAGGAGAAAAAGGCGATCCGATCACCGTGGCTTCCACTGGAAGATCAAAATTGCATGTGAAAAGCCGACACATTGGGGACATCTTTTGGTGATCAGACATGATCAGACCATATCAGATAGTCATGGAGTTTTAAACTTCACCATGGAGTTGTAAAATCATAAACTCCAGTATTGGCGAAGTTTATTTTACAACCATTGGATTTTTAAATTTCACCAACTCCAGTAGTTAAGATCATAACTTTGGGGCAGGGCCTTGAAAAAACCGAGTTCCAGGCGGACGATGAAGCCATCCCTGCGACTTGGAGAAAAGCCACCATGGTTTTGGAATATGGATACAGGAACTAAGTAAAGATATATATAAAGATCACCAAACATTCATGGCTCCATGCTGGATGGTTATTCTTTCAAAATGTTCAAGTGCTTCATTCGTGGCATATGAATGGGTATGATATGCATATATATATACACTGTCACGCAATATATATATATATCTGTGTGTGTGTACCAGCATGCCCTTCTTATCTCAAAAACACGACGCAAACGTAGGTGAACATACTTGTTACGTGGAGCATATGGGTTTCATGATCCATTGGAAAATCTGCGGATTCTCCTGGCAGCCAGTGAGAACCCCCGAGATACCCATCCCATCCCATCCCAATGATTCATTTTACGGTACCCCTTGCTGAATTGTGGAGTATCCCTACTACTGTGGGTAAAACTCTTCATATTTGAGCACCATGGAGCAGATGGGTACCATACCAGCAGTCGCCAAGGCTGCTCCTGCTAGAACTGCCGCAGAACTCTATGCGCCACGGCGTTTTTTTCTATGCCGGGAATGGGTCGTTGATGGTTGGTGAAAACAGCAATTGTTCTGTCCAATCTTATAATGACAAATGTTTCATATTTGTGGCTTTTGTGTTTGATATCATTGATCAGTTGTAAATGAGTAAACATTCATGCATTAAACATATAGGTTCTTTTATATTTTTCGTAATTGACGACCAAACTTCTGTAATCTTTGTGGAAGCATCCTTGATTTACTGGGTTTATTCAATATATTCATGCCCTTGGTACTGGAAAATGTTCACTGTGCCAGTGGCTGAAACAGCACGGTGCGTGGAAAGTCCTTCGAACCACTGTGAAGACCGCGTGAAAAGACAGCGAAAAGATTGTGAAAGGCCTTGTAAAGGCGACCAACGGCTTTGGCAGAACCCACTTCTGGAAAATATAATGGTTATTATAATTATATTCAATTATTGTTTTGATAGGGTTTGATGCTGCTTTGCATGGCAAAACCCGAGAAATACCATTGGTAAGTCATGGCCTCGGTAACAACAGGTTGGACCTGACACTTGTCCAAGTTAGCAAGTAGTGTGTATAGTATGTGATGACGATCGTTTGATTCACATGACCTAAGAAATCCCAATCCCCAAATGCTACGTTTTTCATTTTTTTCCGTGTGTTTTCTTATCAACATATTCTCGAGAGAGAGAGAGAGTCAGTTCAGATCCTGGTTTCAATCGTGTTCATTTCATTCACTTCCAATTATTTGGGCTGGTGATCCCCATTGATAAATTGTAAGGAGCTGAAGGTCTTTCAGAAAGCACCCAGTATACATATCCGATCTGCTTCATATGGTACTTTATTTTGTTGACATAACTGGAGCATTGTAGGGGGATCTACGGTGGTAGGTAAAGGCTGGCTGGTGGTTTGACATGTTTTTCCCCTCTCCAAGGACCAGATGAGAGCGGAATCTGTTGACTCTTCCATTCGGAGGAGAAGATGAAAAAAATGGCACCTTCCGTGGCGCTTTCCAGGAAGAAACTTCCTCAGAAATGCAAAACACATGTAAACTGGTTGGTGGTTTGGAACATTTTTTATCTTTCCATATGTTGGGAATAATAATCCCAATTGACTTTCATATTTTTTAGAGGGGTAGGTCAACCACCAACCAGAAAAAATAACCAAAGTTGTTGCATGGCAATCACTTGACATGTTGGAAAATACCGGGGTCAACCCGTTGCGGTTGACCAAAGGATGTCCTATGCCTCTGGTCATGGGGCAGCTTCACCAAACACATATTGTTTTTTATAGAAGGCCTTTGCTGTCTCGCCAGTTAGGATCACCCAATCCGAGTTTCACAGAAGATCACAGAAGTTTGCCTCGTTTGGATTCAAGCCCGTGAAAAGACGGAAAGCAAACAGCGGATGCCTGTGATTTTATCCTGAGAAATGAGTTCCCCAAGGATGATGTTGGTCCCAATTGTTTGGACATATCGGACTGGCTTTTTGAGCCGGGGAGCAACAATCACTTGTCACTCCGCACGTTTGTAGAACCGGGAAGTGTTCTAGGAATTCGGGTCATTAGCCATTAGCCATTTTCTTACTTGGATGCATCCCCACAATATAGCCCCCCGCTGGTAATTAACAAGTTGCTTTGTAGCCCATTGTAGCCCTATTAATTTATAGATGATATTATATTAGTGTGATTGTATGATATAACTTTTGCCCACTGGAAATCCCAATTATGTAAATGATAAATTAGCCTTTTATGTGGCACCCTGGCACAAATAAACCATCCCCCAAATCGCCAAGCGCAGCGGCCAGGTTCCGCTGAACGCCTTGTTGGACTATGACAAGGCGACCTGGGAGATCTCCGGTGATGGCTCGGAAATCATCCATATTTTAAGAGGATTTTCTGGCCGTGTTTGATTGCTAGAAGGCAATGCAGTAATACCATGTAATACCTGACCCAAACATACCCAAAGCACCAGCAAGCCATTGCTTGAAGTGATGGGATGTTGAACAGATGGCTTGAAAAGATGGACGTGCCACCAACGTTGACGCAAGAATGACATGTGTGCATCGAATATCATCGAAGATCGCAAAGCTTTGAACACGCGCATGATTTTAAATATACTGTACTTGAGCCCTATAAATTCAAGTCAGTTCGGGAGCGCTTTCAGTGAAATTATGTTCAAGATAATCTCAATAAACACCTATAAACTTATACAGTGATATTTATAAAACCACTTAGAATATGTTCAGCTGATAACACAGTTCGGCCAATTATATCCGAATGTGGGGTCCCTAAAAAGCTGCCATCTTGGCTGATTTGATTGCCATGGACCACCTTTTCAATCCCAATTGGTTTGCTTTTAACATTCTATAGGGTTCATTGTTCAATCCTCAAAATCACAAAACCACATTGTGGGTTTTATTATTATTTTCTCTCACCACGCATAGCAAATTTGTATGACTACTATATATTCCAACAGCAATCCCCCCAAAATGGCCCAGTTTTGTTTAGATAAACGCGTATCTGGTTGGTGGTTTGGAACATTTTTTATTTTCCATAATATATGGGATAATCCTTCCCATTGACTAATATTTTTCAGAGGAGTTAAAACCACCAACCAGGTATGGGTTGATCAGTTTACAAACTTGATTGTGATCCCCATTAAAAAATGTCATTTTGCCGGTATGCTACTAGCTGGTGGTGTGTGGAGTGAGCGGTTCCGAGGAGCATCTCCCCAAAATGGGAAGCCAAGGAGTGATTAAGGGGTTCCCAACATGATAGGAATTGTCATGAAGTGTCTGATGTTTTTTCCGAACAAGAATGCCAACATATGCCAACCATTTCAGTTTCGTTGAAGCACTTCTTTCCAATATACCACTTGATGCAGCTCCACCAGGTGTCTCAGAGCCTGCTGAGCATCGAGACCGCGGATACAGGGGAGATCCTAAGGCGAAGTGAGCGGGACAGTGGCCAGGCTGTCTTGTGTGTTTTTGTCTTTTTTGGGGTGAAGGGACATTTTATGGAACATCAAATTTATTTGCATGGGAATCTATTCGGTTTTCATGGATGCTCCTGGATTTTCAGGGATTTGTGTTAGACATAGCCTCCGCCCACCAATATTTGGCAATGCTGCCATTGAGAGGAAACTTATAGTTCTGGTGGTCGCTGTTAGGGCCAGCTCCAAGATTTATGGATATATTATATATTATGTATAGAACTTGATCTATTTAAAACCTATACGTGTATATGGCTGTGATTCAGAATTTCAGGTCCGGATAGAAGGTTAAAACCTAGAGGTGATCCATACTCCACAAACCAAGGTGCTCCAGACCGATCCATGCGCATGGATCACCGCGGAACGATCCATACCTTTTTTTGAGCCAGGGCCAATGGGCCATATATAATATGTTCTTTATATATATATGTGTGTGCCTATTATATATGTATACCCATATGTATATATATATATATACATATACATATAACTGTATTTACACATATATATATATATGTATGTATATTTATGGGGCTGACTTACCTTGTTATTTATGGGGCTGACGTTTGCTATAGCTTCCACCAGGATGATCCTTCCAGGCGGCAAGTTGAAGCTCCGTAAAACTTCTGAAGGGTCAGCTTTCAGAAAAGCCACGATGTCTGAACCACAACAAACATGATATTTATGGCTTATGAAAAGTCAGCTTATAAGAACATCTATGATACTTATGAGCCACAAAAAAGCCACTTGGCAATGTTCATCCTTTTTTTCCATGGCCATGTTGGATTACCATACCGGGTAAACGGTTTATACCGCAAGGCGACTAGAGGAGAGCGCCAAAGAGGTCAACCTGGGATGTGGCATGAGAAGTTGGCCATGGTGAATGATAGGTTCATGGACTGATTCTTTGGCCATACATGGAAGATACCAATGTTGTATATTATATAGATTAAATTATATTAGATAGTTTAACTGATGGATACTGATGGATCGATAGATAGATCATGCTAACACTGCTAACAGTTTGTTTTTTGCTTGCAGCACAGCCAAGGTTAGCCATGAATGGGTGACATCAGGTGACATTGCAGAAAAAACTGGTTGTTTATGGTTGTTTCCTTTATCCTTGGGGCACCACTTGGGTATTTGGGTATGCAATGGGTCAGCTGTGGCATGTCATACCCAGACCTTGCAGGTTAGGGACCCGAACGGTTATGTCATCAAAGCAGTGTGGAGACCTGGGTTTTCCGCCGAATCTGAGATGATCCTCGAGTTGCAAACAGCTTCGGACGTGTCCGGACCATCGGCCGTAAGAACGCAGACATCTCCTGATGTTACTCCTGGTCTTTGGTGTCAAACATATTTTGAATGTTCGGCAGGGATGATCCCAACTGAATTTCATATTCTTCAGAGGGGTAACATGTTGAAACCGCCAACCAGGTTCCCCCTCTCGCTGGCAGATGACCAAACTGACGGGTCGGATTTGGATTCATTGGATGGTCAAATCCAACACAAAAAATTGTGTACATTTGATGGTTAAAAAACAGGTTGAAACCCTGGTGATTCACCGGCGTGAAACCGGTGAAGATGGGAACCCCATGGAACCCCTGACGAGGCTCAGCGTGTCATTGAGGGCGACCATGGCAAGGGTGGACGCAAGGGGGACCGCTGGGAGGTCGGGGGCCGCGAACCGGCCGCAGAAAAATGGGAGCGCCAGGGATGGAACTTGCAGCCATGTTCATCCAGCAAGAATGTGGATAAATCATCAAAAATGATGCTTCATGGATTTGAGAGAAAGTGAGAAATTCATGATGAAATGAGAATCCAATCTGGCAGAGGTCTGCAGCTTTCGTGGCAAATTCGCAGATTGGTCACAAAGCATCCCCTAGTTTATGGTTTTGGGTATTTCGGGTTTTGTTCTTTTTCATCCTAGATTGCGATGATGGTTCCACAAGAGGCACTATGATTTTGGATTTTTTCTAGGGCTGAAATCACGCACCCAAGTTTGACCCAAAGATCTTTGCGTGCCGCGAAGAATTGAGCGGTAACAAGGGAACAAGGGACAAACCTGAAAGGTCCTGAAAGATATGCATCATATATATCCATTTTGGGAGTCTCGAAACAATTCCCCAGTCGACCTGTACTTGTGGTCACCAGTGCGTGAAAAAAACTTGAACCCCATTTCCATATGGGCAGAGACGAGAAGAAATTAACAAAGATCTCAGAATTCAGACCTTTCCTTAGATCCCAGATATGAGTCATGGACAACACCTAGATCAAACTCATTTGGTTGACCCAAAAAAAACAGCCATGGGAAACGTGACTTCTGCGCCATCGTCTCCCACTACATTATTATTCATAGATGATATATAATTGTAATATATATATAATTATATATACACATATTTATATGTATGTAGACATATGTGCATATTCTGCACGCTTTAGGTGGAACCGACCAACACATAGGCCACCTCCACTAGGAAAGAAGTGTACATCACAGGCCCTTAGCTTACCATACCATTTCACGACACAATGTTATGTTATGTCACATCACATCACATACATCCGGACAACATAGAGAGAGAGAGAGAGACTCAGACAGACAATTTCAAGACAGACACATACATAGATATACTATTAATATACTATGAATATACTATCATAATCAACATATACTAATTAGTCGGATTTACCACCAGGTTTTCCAGCCGCTTTCCAGGTGCCAGAGCCCCCTCCGTCCCTCGGCAGATGTTTATTCAAGGGGTGGCAACTTTGGGTCCCGTTGAAAACCCAAAGTTGGATGGTCAACGCATGTTCTCCGTTTTCGTATTTTGATAAGCCCATACAAGGTGGTGCCCCCCCAGTTATAAGTTTGTTTATAAACCATGGTAACTATAGGATGATAATCCTTACTGAATCTTACTGACTGATATTTGTAAGTTGGGTTGAAAACGACCAACCAGAAATGGAAACGGTGAAAAATCCCGTTCCCTGACACGAAACCAAACATTCCACATAACATATTACAATGGATCATATACAAAGAAGATGACCTATCAAACATAATGATGTTCCATATATCTCTATATAATTATCTCTTTCTCTCTCGATCCCTATATGTATATATATATATATTATTTACAGACATGCATATATAGCTATCTTAAATTGCCAGAGGCTACCTTCATTTTTTCATGAGCACTTTCCATTTTTGGGAGTGAAGATGCCTCCAGGCCCACGTCTTCATCCTCAGTGCGACGGCCTCCGCCACGGCCGCCACCAGCCAGTGCCCGGAAATCTCGGTTGAAGGGCGATGTTTGTGGGTTGTCGGGCGATGTTTGTGGGATTGGTTTTTATTTTTCCCTCTAGAAAACTACGGAACATCGCCACTTTGAGTAGGTAACTAAAAGTGGCGATGGAGGTAGAGAGAGAGAGAGAGTAGGTAAATCAACTATAAATGGACCATTTTCAATAGCCATGTTACAAAAAATGAGGACTGAATGCTGGTTTTACAAACATAAACGAGGATTGAACATGATTGAACCCTCAAAACAATACAAAAATGTGAATTTAATCAACAAACAACTGGGATTGAACATGATTGACACATCAAACATCGGTATGCGAAGATCACATGTTGCTATTTGGCTGTGGTCAAATTTTGGGGCCTCAGGGGACCAAACTTGGCCAATGGGAAGGGTGATGGAACCAATGATGGTAACCACCGACCATTGGGGTCGATTTTTTTTAAACCCCGAGGTGTCAATTTGTTGCATTGAAATTTTGGCGCATGCTTGGTTTCATACCGGCCTTGGTAGCCCTTGAAAGTGTCCCATCCTGCGTTTGGTTGACGTTTGCATTTCTGTTGGGACCTCAGCCTTCCAAAAAAAGGAACTCTGAGAGGAACTTGGAACCACCCGCTGGCTGGGTATACCTCAGTATACCTCCACCATTTGGAAGGCTTTGATTTCTTGAAGCTCCCACCATTTACACTACGAAAACCGAAAACCCCAGCGGATTTGTCATCGCCCGAGACGGAAGATGACAAGATCGCCAAGCGTGTCCACTGGTTGGGAAGCCCACTGAGTCGAACTGCACGTGCTCACTGGGGGCTGGAAATTGCTGACATGTAATATGTCCTGACTACATTATGCGCATGGCATGTAATATGAGCCATGTTCTAAATGTCCTACATACTGGCACCAAATAAGGAAATGCTTACGCCATTGCTTACGTCTTGCTTACGCTGGCTTACGCGCACCACAGTTTTGCTTACGCCATACCCTTACAAGGGGTCCCTTGCTTAACATGAACACACGGGTTTAGAACGTGGCTCATATGTAATAATATGTACTGTACATAGTACATATATGATTTTATGTACATATCAAACATAATCCATGATCAAGTTCATATCCGCCCTTCCATTTTGCAACTGGATAATTTCCCAATGCGACAGGTTGGTATGGGCCTTCCCAATTCTTCCGATCTGCCCATTTGGCTCAGGTTAAATGGCCACGCCAACTTATCCTCGCCCTTAGATTATGTTTGCCCGTCGATGCTTCAAACTTGCTGCTTGGTGATTCTCAGCATTGGATGATGGGTGCCCAATGGGTGCAGGAAACACATCAATTTGATGGTAAAAACCATTGTTTCCTATCGAGTTTCCATTAAAAACCGATTGGGAATCGGCTGAAACCACACCAATTTTGGTACCAGTATATACTATACTTAAATTATCTTCATTTATTTGGATGATTAAAAGTCTAGTCCTTCCTGGATATGTAATATATGTGTCACATATTTGGACATACTCCAATGATGAAAAATGCCAGATCCACTATATTATCATGGATTTCCAGGATTTCCATACTCCATCCATACTCCTAATATAAAATACCATGGGTTTGCATATGGAAGTTCCTTTTTCCATATGGATTTCCCCATCCATATATTCCATCCACTTCAGAAAAACGCTGCCAGGATCGCTTGGCTTCCTCTTTCCGGAACCTCGGGTGTCCCCCGGAGTAGCTGAATCGACATGCAAAATGGATCCAAAATGGATCAAACGTGGATCAAAATGGCAGAATCAGATTCTGGATGCACCAGTTGTTGTCCCGTTTTTTCAACCCAAATAACCCAAGCAGCTGGCTTCAATTGGCTTCAGGTACTACCAATCCTTAGAGGTCTTGAACAATTTGGAGGCGAGACTGACCCGCGATGGAAGATGTGCCAGGATGGGGTGCCATATAATTCATTATAATTCTATATATTAAATTCTCCGTTGATGGAGGTTTCCTAAAATGGGCGTATCCCCAAAAACCACGGCTTTCAACACAGATCCTGCCAGGAACATGCGTCCACAGTGCGTGATCCGACTGCCTATGTGTTGGCAGGGATCAAGAGCCTCAGTTGCACCGATGGAGCCAGGAATCCAGTTGTTTTCAACTGATGGTGATGGAAAAGAAACGAATGAAACCTCAAGATGTAAACCAGGTATATCATTCTAACCATATAATCTATATCATTCTATATCATTATTGCTTTCATCCTCAGTGTGTTGTACTTTTTGGCACTCTAACATGTTCCGACATGTTGCTACTATCGGCGAAACATGTGGTAAACCCAAAATGCCATCAACCTTCAATTTTGGATGGTTGAAATCCCATCTTTTTTTTGGGTAGAATTGGGGATGGTTGATGCTTTTGTGTTCACCACATTCTTGATGGTTACTGTGTGTTGCCGAGTTTGGTTGGTGAGATTCTCCATTTATGGTTGGTTAACCCCGATTCGTTGATGATTAGATCATGTTCGATCACTATTTGTGACTGTTAAATCACACATGTTGAGGCTTAAATCATCTTAAATCGCCTCAAACCACTATGTTTGTGGGTGAATTTCCCATGACATCAGCATTTTTCATGGTTCGAATCCCATGAAATCACCATGGATTCATGGTGAAAGCCGGCCAGGAAGATCACACACGATGGCGGTTCTGCGAGCTGGGGCTTCCCAGCGGTGCTGGTTACAATCGTGTGATATTAAGGTACAATATGAGGATAATGTTGATATGGCAGTGTGTCAAAACTTTGTACTCCTGGTGAACCTCAAAATAGCTGGTAAATGGATGTTCATTCCCCTAAAAATTGTATTAATAGGTATTGACCCATACCCATATGGCCATATAACTTATATATACTTTTATACACTTATATATTCATATTTATGTATAATTATATGTACATAATAACTATCTAGGGGTAAAATATGGGTATCATATGGTTATAGTATGGGTATAAACTATTGTGTAAACTATGGTTTAGCTATGGTAAAACTATGGTAATTATAACTATTGTATAACTATGGTTAAGCCGTATATTTATGACAATTGTGCCAATGACTACTTAATTATGAGGAATTAGAGAGAGATATATATCATTAGGGTTTGACAACTCATGTTTGCCTAGGTGTTTCCAACGCATTTATTGTTGCAGTTTCTAACTGTTTCAGTTTGTTCGATTTTTTTAATGACTGCAATGCACTTTGCCATACCATAAATCCACCTGGAATGGCGCACCCGCGCCTCCAAGTCGGAGTTGTTTGGATCCACGAGAGCCCCATGGCGAGTAAACCACCGATGGGCGAGTGGCTCCAAATGAAGCCAACTTAAAGATGAGACCCTCCGGTAAATCAAGATAGCTATGGAACAGTGCCGGTTTATTGACTAAAAGCTGGTGACCACTTGGGTATTGGGCTGACGTTTCTAAAGGCAGGCCGTTGGTGGTCATAGTTTTTTCATCTTACTACACCAGGATGACCCAAAAACATAGGCAGTTTAAGACTACAGATGGTCAAATTTGTGAGCCTATTTGTGTATTTGATAGTGGTTCTTGAGGTTCTAGCAGAAGTGAAGACTTGTCACTTATGAACTAGCTTGTTGGAATGTATTTCCGTCACCTTATGGGGTGCCTCACTACCAAAGCCAACAATGGAAGGGTTGTGGTTCGGCTGCTTTTTTCAAAGGTTTTTTGGGGATGATCATGACCCATTCCACTGACTGGTTTATCATGATTTCTTGTCCAATTGTCCAATTTATTTTCATTGATTCGCCTGTAATTTCGTTGCTTATTTCCATGGTATTTCCATGGTATTTCCTATGGTATTAAGACACAGTCCGATTTCGTTGGAAACATCCCATCCGCCCATCATTGCACCTTTCTTGACTGAGGACCATCCACTTCGCCGGAAGACCCAGTCCTTTGGTCAGGTGGTACAGAGGTAGTTCCCGGCAGCCGATAGAAATATCATTGAATATCATAATAACATAATTATATGTCCCTGTATGGTGCTCAAAAATTAAATCAATGGGCTTGGCCCTGAACTATTTTTATTTTTTTCTATTATATATGATAATTTTGTATATAATAGCATCAAAATGATCATAATGTAAGGATGCAAATAGTATTCTAAGTTTCTCATTGTCATAGTGAAGGGATGCCAATAGCATTCTGAAATTCTACGTCCGCTAGGCCCCTTTTTTTTTAACAAAGTTGCGGAAATTGTGCACCGCTATAGCAGCAAAACTCACCCGGCCGTGTCGAGAAACCTTGAGCTGTGGCCGAAGGCAAGCATTACCAGCTCCATCCAAGGGAGGTGCAACGGGTGGCGTGGCCAAACCAATGGGGGCCATGGATGGCCCTGGTATTTTTGTTGAGGGTTTTGTTACAGGAAAGCCATGTAAAGCCTTATATTTGATGGGGGACAGCATGGTTCCTGGTGATGTTCCCTTGAACCAATCCAGTGTCAGCATCGCTAAGTCTGGGGTGGCCCATCATGGGGATTTTTCGCCACCCGGCGCGTCCTCCTTGGAAGTCCATCTGTTCCATCATTCAGACCTGCTAAGAATCACCAGACATTTCATGATATCCGGAGTTTTTCTGGGAGTTTGAGTACCCTCTGGTAAACTAACGTAACTATAGAAAATCACCATTTTCAATGGGTAAATCCACTATAAATGACCATTTTCAATAGCTATGTTAAATTACCAGAGGGTAAATGATCATGAGGTTGAAAGAGGCACTCCCGGTGGAATTGGAATACTATATCCGTTGATCCATAGTGGTGTTATCGTTAAAGGGGCTGTGAAGAATGGATTGTCCATCTTTTGGTGTCCCATCCCCGTTTGGGGTGGAGAGATGGCTGAACCCTTGCGTTTCACCTAAAAATCCGGTACATACCTGCATATACCTGCATAGCTTTGTTTTACGATCCAGGAAAACCTTTGACTTTTGCTGAATACTGAACGAACTGATGTAAATAAAATGTTTATATAGTTGCTTTGTATCTCCAAAATTAGACATGAACCAAGATTGGTCAAGAATGGATTCATGATTGACGACACAGACTCACATCTCTTGAGCTTCGATGTTGGGTCTTGATTGACATATTGGCATATTCCATATTCCTAGACTGCCTAGACTTGGTTGAAGGCGCCAGTTTCCCATAGTTTCCCCACATTTGAATGGTATACCCCTTTAACAGCCACGATTTCTCCCAGGTTTTCCCCCAAAAATCCACCCAGTGATCGCCGCGATCGACATCTCGCCAGGTGGCCGAGGAAAAGGTGGCGAAGACAAACTTCGCCGCCAGATTGAGCTTGGCACACCCAGTGATATCATGAGGATATCGGGTGAGATCATCATCACAATAGCTATGTATATACCCTCCGGTAAATCAACACAGCTATGGAAAATCACTTTACTTTTAATAGGTAAATCAACTATAAATGGCAATTTCCCAATAGCTATGTTAAACTACCAGAGGGTGTATATATATATATATATATTAATGTTATTATATTAAATAGGTAACATATCAATATCTGTCCACCAACAGTGAATCAACACTATATATTGTACCCAACATGTTCGTTCATCAACATGTCAACACTATATCAACAGTATATCTATACGATTTGGGAACTCAAAAAAAACAAACGATGTTTATTCGAGTTTATTGATCTGTATATCATTGTATATCATCATTTGCTGCTTAACACTTTGTAGCCAGTTTTTTGGCCATATACTGATACTATTCTTTGGGGACTCGGCCGTCTATTTGCATTTGAGAGTGGGCTTTGGTGAATGGATGGATTTTTGTGGATTGTTCATGTTTTTTGTTTCTTGCATGTGAATCGGAGGTATACAAGTTTCCTGTTGGACCCAGATTTGCGTCGCATGAAACTGGCGCTTTCAATCCATTCAACTGATAATAACTGATATCATATGTATATCCTAATCCTAACAACTCAATGACTGTTTTGGTGGGTTCGAATTCAAACTTGTTTTTTTAGTCAACCCTATTTGGGGGGTTGATCCCGACTGGGATGATCCCAACTAACTGTCCTATATTTGTCAGCATCGCGCCCACCTCGACAGGTGGCTCAATGACCGCGTTTGCACCACGGGCATCTTGCAACTTGATAAGGTCGTGGCCCCGGAAACTCAGCTGAGCTGCCGAAGAGTCCCACCTTCCATGGTCAATACCTTCGGTGGGGATTGACATCTATTTCTGCCCTTAGGATTTTTTGTTCAGGGCAGGGCTCAGATTGGATCATGTGGGATGATCCAGATTTACGGCAGCAGAGTTTGCCTTGAAGATTTGGGCACGAGTTAGGCCGCCCAACCTGTTATTGATGTCTTCACGGCTGGGAGGTGTATTTGAGTGTGGCGGTCCTGCACTTTTTGGCCTACCACTGTGGTGTTCACATAGCTTTGCCCATTGAACTTCCGATGCCTCCAACACAAGAAATGCTGCAAGGGGTACGGATTGCAGATATTTTTCGGTAGGCCAAAATTAATCTTTGTAATTTGCAACACAATCCCAGAGATCCCAGAACATGTTTCACAAACTCCCAGGGCCCCAGAGATCCAAAGAACACCTGGAGGTGGCGAGAACGATTTGCTATGCATAGAGGGGGCCTCCACACCACAAGGGTCTGTGGTTCCGATGAGCTTTAACCTCTACCATGTGGCTGGTCTGTTCCCTTCAATTTTCAGGTGGAGCTTTGAAAAAGATGTTACTTTGACGCAGTTCTCGTGTTCCGGGCCTTTATCAACAGGTGCGAACAGGTTCCATTTTTTTAGTTTTCATGAACAGATGAACAGTAAGTCAATGCGCAGCTGAGCTTTTGACTGTCGACTTTGGTTAACTCAGCTTCGGTGAGTTGTCAATGTCAGATCCAGAAAATGGATGAACATGGCAACAAATAGTTATTAAATGTAATTAAATAGATTCCAAGTTCTATAATTTCTTCTGGCTAGAGATCCAGCAGGATGCCAAGTTTGTTTCAGGACCATTGGACTGGCCACATTCACCACTGATTCGGAGGAAACCATCTCCAAAAGGCCACAGTTTTAAGGCGTTTGAATCATAGTGATCAGAAGATATGGCAAGTAGTTCGGGTAAATGATGGTAGATTACTATAGATTCCTATGGTTCGGAGAATTCCTGCCAGATCATCCCCAAATGACCTTCCCATGGACGCCACCGGAAAACCCAGCATGCTTCGCGGCAAGCCGCCATGGACGCGCCGCCAAGTGCCCGTGCCCGGGAACCCCACGGGAGTCCCAACCGAGGAGGCAGATCCCCGGAAGGGGCGGTATATACCCTGAAAGATGGCAATGTGAAATCAGTGAAACATAGTGAAACGATAGATTATGATAGATTATGGGGTCTTTTTTTCGGGTACCATATGTTCAGACATAGCCATTTCTTGGCGATACTATGTTCCAATTTGCCAAGAACAGTTGTGATAGTCATGATAATGACGATGGGTAGGGAGCAGTTTATCAGCAGCTGGGCATGGGTGGAATTTTATCAACACTCATTTTTTCCACAACTGATTGGTGGTTTCAACATGTCTCAACTGTGATCTATATGTTTTATACCGACTTTGTGGCAACCACGGATTTTCACATTTGATCTATGTTCCATACATTTCCATACCAAAGATTTCAAAATCTTTCAACTGTGATCATCTGTGATCTATGGTTCCTGATTTTGGATTGAAACATGTTGAAACCACCAATTGATGGATTCAAACATGTTTCTATGTTGAACTGGTAGGTGTTTTGGATTGAAACCGCGATGTTCGCGTGAGGAAGCCTGCCCCCTTTGCCAAGGCGTGGGCTGAAGTGTTCGGTGTCTGATGTAGAAACGGAACATCAACTCCTTTGGGACCTATATGTGTATATAAGATTATATAAGTACTATATTACTGTATCATATATACATATATATAATATTCGATTATGCAAACATATGTTTCACGCATAGACACACAAGGACACGAAACTCCTGCTTCTTTCAGGCGTCGTGCTGGGGCAGCATACGCTGCTCATCATGCCCCCAAACTGCAGGTGCCGTGGGAGTTGACCCTTGTTGAACTGAAGAGTCTGGACAACTGCAGGAAACAGAATACCACAGGCATATGGTACCAGTAAAAACGATGGTGGTTGCTAAATATTGCATGACATGACATGAGCTTATACAACATTATTAAATAATGTTAAGCACATGTGAATCTGGAATACTATGGACTTATGACTCATGACTATGATAGTGGCTATGATGATGATGATGATGATGATGAT
>Ga0126342_10002466_pt1 | contig 28894 bp, 21 predicted proteins | sample Cyp1metagenome_FD_92528 | JGI IMG/M metagenome (GOLD analysis project Ga0126342, IMG submission 92528) | Coral microbial communities from Lord Howe Island, Old Settlement Bay, Australia - Cyphastrea 1 metagenome | ecosystem: Host-associated > Invertebrates > Cnidaria > Coral ... | reverse complement strand
CCATTTGTTGGAAGTTTGTGAAGGGAGACCTGGCCCTGCACCAAGCCACTTCCTTGCAGTGCCAGCAATGGTCTTCCCACCATGAACAGAATAGTCATCGCCCAAGTGTCTCCCGTGAGAGGCATGGCAAACCCGAAGCCCCGCAGAGGGTGTCATGTCAGAGGTGCAACAAGCTTCTGGCGCCCAACCTCTGGTCGAGGTGGCAACACTATCAGAGCATGCACCCAGACAACCTCGATGAGCTGGGTGTGCCAGATGACTGGCGGTAATGGAATGATGAGAGGACAGACTTCAAATTGACACCGGCAGTCAAGAAAGAACCTTCTCCAAGCCCAAGGCCTGGCAGGTCTAAGACAAGGCCAAGGGCACCAAGTGGTAGTTGTTAGTCATTTGTTCCTTCGAGTTCTTGCAGCATCTCCAGCGCAGTTCATGGCTGGGACTCTTTCCAGCCAGGGAAAGGCTGGTATGATCCCTGAAGATCGTAGATGGGTAACCCGGGTCAGGTTCAGGTTAACTGGGGATAAAGAATCCCAATATATTTCCAGTTACTAAAAGATTCTGTAGCCCAATATATCCAAGTTTTTTGAGAAACAACATCTATGTGTTCCAGTAAGTGGATTCAACTTGCCCATTTGTCACAGTTGTTGCAGTGACTTAAGAGATGAAACATCTCCCACTTAGTACCCTCCAAGTAACATAGCTCCGGAAAATGGGCCATTGGCAGATTTATCGAATGATTTATATAATTTTAGAAATATCTATTAGACATGGCGATTTCGCAAAGTCTTAGTTTCCCAGAGACTACTTAGCCTTCGATACCCAGGAGCTTTGGGAGCCGGAAGTCTGGCTCTTTCTGGCGCAGTTTTCCGCGCGAGCGCCGCGCTCCGCAGATCGCGGAGCCTGCGGAGCGTAGCGCGAAGGGTGCGAAAAGCGAAGATCGTCCAGAACTTTGGGCTGCAAGTGGCAGAGAAAGCTGAGCTGAATGGAGTTGAGTGGCAAGTTTACCCCTAGTGCTCCCCATGATATGTTTCATTATGATATTTATGATTGTTTTTTTTCAAAAACAACTGAAGTTGTCCTATACTAAAACAAAAAAAACATTGACTTTTTGTTGGCTCATCGCACTCATGGTCTTATAATGTCTGATCTTAAAGTTTTTGCCATGTTGTTTGATTGTTTCGTAACAAGTTGTACCATTTTGTAACGCACACATCCTAGGATTCCTACGTTGGTATTCACGCCTTCCAACCTTACAGTGGGGCCCAGGACGGACGATGACTTCGACGACCTCATAGAGGAAGACCGGGCACCCAAAAAACATGGGGGGCGCTGATTCGATTGAAGTATGGATCTCGTTGCATTTTAGATACATAAATGCTACATATATATATATATATTTATACAATTTGGTATCTGTATATATACATTTATGCCTTATACATGTATCCATATATACATATATATATATATTATATGCTGGTATGTGACCGGATGCTAGCTCCACGGATCATTTTGAAAGAATTGTGTTTGTCCCAGGGCATTTGAAACGCTTGTTGGACAGTGGGTAAACATTGCAGTACCAGCAGCTTTGTTGACTTTGCACATCGGCAAGGCTTTTCTACTCAGCAAAATGGTTGAACACTGTTGTCCATAGCCTTTAAACTTAACAATTATAATTAATTTACCCATTAAACATGGTGATTGTCCATAGTTGTGTTAGTTTACCAAAGGCTTTGGTAAACTAACATAAATATGGAAAATCACAATGTTTAATGGGTAAATCAACTAAAACTGCCAATTTTCAATAGCTATGTTAGTTTACCAGAGGGTATCAGATTTGTTTTGGCCAGCTCAGGCCAGCTCCATGCAGGGCTACAGTGCACCAATATTCAATATCAAACTCCAGCATGGCCCACATGAACATTACATGTGCAGCTAGACTGAGGGCCCCAAAGTTCAGAAACTCAGCCAGATATGTGGGGGTTCACTAAAATATCTAAAATGGGGGTACCGTAATCATCCCATTGTTGTTTGGGATTTTCCATGAAATACCCCATTCACTGGTTGGTGGTTTGGAACATGAACTTTATTTTTCCATTCAGTTGGGAATGTCATCATCCCAACTGACTTTCACTCCATTTTTCAGAGGGGAATCGTCAACCACCAACCAGTTATGGTTAAATTTCCCATAATGGTAAACCATAACCACCATTATTAACCATTATTAACCAGTAAATCCCCATGAAAATCCCAGTAGCTGTAGGTTCTACCAGTGATTTCCAGTTGGGATAATTAACCATCATTAACCATTATTAACCAGTTAGTTAACCATTATTATCCATTATTAACTAGTTAGTTAACCATTATTAACCCTTATTAACCAGTTAGTTAACCATTATTAACCAGTTAGTTAACCATTATTAACCAGTTAGTTAACCATTATTAACCAGTTAGTTAACCATTATCAACCATTATTAACCAGTTAGTTAACCATTGTTAACCAGTTAGTTAACCATTATTAACCAGTTAGTTAACCATTATTAACCAGTTAGTTAACAATTATTAACCATTATTAACCAGTTAGTCAACCATTATTAACCCTTATTAACCAGTATTCATCAGTTAGTCAACCATTATTCACCACTATTAACCATTATTAACCATTATTCACCAGTTAGTCAACCATTATTAACCATTATAAACCATTATTAACCATTATTAAGTTGGGATAGCCCCATTTTAGGAAACCTCCAGAAGTGACCCCTCCGGCAGAGCCAGCGCCAGGAGGATGGCCTGGACTATGAGGACGATGAGCCCCTTGGCCCTTGGGAAATCCACCACCGTTTGTCTTGGACAGTCATGCAGGAAAACAACCCAGGACGGATATATTAGACATATGTATATATATATACATAATATATATGTATATGTATACATATATAAATATATATCATATGTATATAAATATATGTATATATATATACAAATACAAATGCAAATCACTATGTATACAAATACACATGCACACACAGATTATGCATATATATATATACATACAGAGGTACGGTGTATGTGGTAAAATAGGTGGAAGGTGGTGTTGGCCGACAGTATTTGAACGTGGTCTAAAAAACATGTTTAAATAGAATGGTTGAAAGTTCTCCGGCCTTTCCGACATAATGCTTTATTGATTTCGAATTGGATGCCGATTGAACTGAATGCGAACTGAAGTTCAATTGAAATTAGATGTGAAAGGATGTGAATTGAATTTAGTTCTAGTTGTTTTGCTTTAGTTTGAATTCAAATTGATTTAGACGTGAATTTGAAGTTTTGAGTACGTGTCAAGAATCGGAATGTAAATTACATGAAAAGTGGCTCAAAACATTTCCACTTGAAATTGAAATGAAAATTAAGCTAGTTTGAAGTTGAATTGGAATTGGCCTGCATTTGGATTTCAAGGACGCTCCTAAAAACAAGAACCGGGGTCAAGCAATGCTTTTGGTTTTAGGTTTCCGCTTGTTTCGAGGTTCCCCCCTTTGCGAGTCTGCCGGAAGTCAGTTCTGAAACAAATTCAACAAAGAGGGTACAAGTTGAGGACCTTGAATTTGTTGAGGTCAGATTCAAAAAGAATCAGCAAACATCAGGAAAACAATATAAACTTGCAAAGACGCATCCCACAGTTATAGCCCGTAATGGTGTTTTAACTGGTTTATTTCACGATATAGAACCAACTAGTTACAGGAGTTATTTCATCCCATTTAAAGGTTTATCTATAGTTGGATGGGGTTTAACTGGTGGTTTATGGTAGATAGGTATATACCAACTATAGATATATTTGCATATATACAATTATGGTACAATAATATGTAGGTATACTAACTATATGTTAGATAACATCAAATATGGTATGTATGTATGCGTATATATATATATATATATTACAGACACATGCAAATAGATGTATACTACTATATATACAAGATTTGGTTCATGTTTAATACATATATATATATATATGTACAAGGTGAGGCCCCATAGTTATAAGTTGGTTTATAAGCCCCAGTAACTATAGTTATATCTGCCATAAACCATAGTTATGGGAGTTATAAACCAACTTAGCTAACTATGGGGCACCACCTTGTAAAGAGAGGTTAACTAATTAGGTTAACGAATGGATAAGCCATGGCACTCGCTGAGGAACTACGAGGGCCCCTGGCAGCACGCCTTATCGTTGCTGCAGGCCATGCAAGCGCGCCGCTTGCAGCTGGGGGAAATCAACGTGGGCTCTGCTGTGCAGGCCTGTCTTGCGGTTCCCTGGCATAGATGTTGGTTTAACCATAGGAAAACCATAGGAAAACCATAGGAAAATGGTGGTTTAATGCATAGATGTGGGCTATAAATGGGTTATAAATGGGTTATAATCCCATGAAAACTATAGATATATATATATATATATGATATATCACCTACAAAGCATAGTTATTGGACTTATAAACCAACTTGGCTAATGATAGTCATAGACGTCCCAAATTCCCATTGGTCGGTTGATGAAAATAGAGGGGTTTGAAGAAACCCATTTAACAACAGGTTTCTATGATGATAGATGGTATCGGTATACCAGCTCCCGGCCCCTCGATTTTTACCAAAAGGACATGATTGAGTGGAAATATGCTGAGTTCATTGGACATATGGGACTTTTCATGGGGCTTAACATGGCTTAAGGTATGGATAAGTTCTGTTTTTGTCGGGGGTTGAATAGGAGTAATAAGATTGATATTGATATAACCAACAAAATGCTGATTGCAATGGAAAATATGGAGGCTTAATGGGAAAATCATCTATCAATGGTGGAGTTTCCAGGGCATATCTAGCCATGTCTGATTACCAGAGGGTAGAACTGGGGATAACATTACTAATGTGTTAGATTACCAGAGGGTATGGGATTGTTAATTGGGCTTAACATGGCTTAGGGCTTTGGATAAGAATAATAAGATTTATATCATCAACAAAAGGGGTGATTTCATGGGACTTGTAATGGGATCGGATGAACAAAAATGATGATTCATGGGACTTGACTGAGATTTAATGGTCTTTGTTTTTGGTCGGCTTTGTTTTTTGGTCGGCTATAAGTTAACATGTTTAATTCTATTTCTCTGTGGTCGAAAAGTTTGTTTAGTGGGCCTTCGTTTGGTTGCTTGATGGTTGCTTTGCAACATGATACCTACGAATACGAATATATCGCCGAGAATATTTTACGTACCAAATAGGAAAGCGATCAATTGTGAATATCGATTCCCCGGGCATTTCCCAGTCTTCCTGGGGGGATCTGGAAGGTTCGGGATTGCAGTTATGGCCCTTAAGAGTTATAAATAGGATTATAAGTCCTATAACTGAGGTTATATATCATGAAATAATTCATTCATAACTGGTTTCAGGGCCACAACTGTTGTATATTTACCTGTTCAACACGTCCCATGGGACACCTGCCGCTGCACAACGTTTGAGGTAAGAACTTCCAAGTCACCAATGTCCAGTCGATGGCAGCAGGCCTTGATGCTCTTCAGGTGGGACAGGAGGGGAGGAGCTTTGGACAACAGTTGGCTTAACATTACTTAACTAGGGAAAATGGTGATGTACTGGTGATATAGCGGTGGTTTTTCATCAAAAATACAGCAAGTGAGTGTGTTTGGAATTTGTGTGTATTCCCGGAGTGTCGTTTTTTTTTTAAAGAGTGGTTGGGTATACACTGGAGAAGAATCAACCAGCGGATTAATCAACCTTTGATGACTAATTAATTATTAGAGGGCTTCTCCCTCAAGGATGATCATATGATCATTTAGAAAATCTACAGGGGAAAAAAACAAAATCCAGGGTTTTGAACACAAACCCATGTGGCTGGTTGGTTCTTCTAATACAGAAGAATCTTGCCAAAATGACTTCAAATTTTGTTTCCTATAGTTGTTAATCTAGCTACATCTAGCTGATTTGCTTAGGTTACAGTAAGAGTCAGCTATAAGTGGGAATGCACTTCGGCGATGTTTTTTTGTTTCTTTGTTTGGAATGGAGGCTGAATCACCGTTCAAGGTTTGTTGAAGTGAGCTATGTCATGTGCACTTCAAGTTGTCTGAAGAAAGAATCACCATTTGGAATGACATAGGGTATCATCCTTGTTCAGCCACTGCTCGGTCGAGTTAAAAATCACAGAAAAAAGGCACATGTTTCTTTTTGTTCCCAACCAAAAAAAATGGAAACATGTCAACAGACGTCTCCTGTGAAAATGTCCTGCCAAAACGGTGCCCCCCCAGCCCCCAGCTGGTTGTTGGTTTTATAGATCCAATCTAGATATAGAATATAGACATAGACTGATTATATTTTTTTTATATTTGTTCGCAATCGTTTCCGAAAACATATATATATATAATTATATATATAATTATATATATAATATATAAATAGAGAGAGAGAGACCAACTTATAATTATGAAATCAACTACAACAGCTAGAATCAACCCGATGTTTTGCTTATTTATTATTTATTTATGTTTATTGTTTAAAGCGTCAATCGGGGCACCTCCTTGTGTCAAGACGAGGACAGCTTCCACCAAGCGCGTCCTACCGGACCCCGCTTGCTGCGGGCTGCTGATTGCCGAGTGCGAACAGCGTGGCTTGCAGACGGTGGAGGAAGATATCATGTTGGGGGCCCCGGTGAGGCCTAGGTGTGAAAATCACACCTGTCATCCGAACGATTGATGATTTGACCATAAAGCCGCAAAGGCCTATAGTCATTTTGGTTGTAAACCAACTTTGCGAAGTAGGAGGCACCACATGGCAGGAAACATGTTTTTCAAGTCTCCACAAAGGCAGAATACGAGGTCCGAATACGAGGAAACATGTTTGAGCTGCAGCAAAACAAAAAGAAAACATGATTTGATGGAGAGGTGATTTCCTAGTTGATAGCTGATAGTTGATAGGAGCTCAGATATTGATGGCAGATACCCTTTGCTACGAAAAACAAGGCACCATGGAAAACCTCTCAGTGCGATGATTTACCCGCACAAAGCTGCATCTATAATAGGGGATTTCCCAGCTAGCCATGTTTGACACGGAGGGTAGCTTGAACGATATTTGCATTGAATTACCCTTTTCAATGTCACAATGTTCACCAGTCTGTCCCCATGTTCCTTACTTTTTAGTATGGTGAGTCACCATTTATCCCCATTCTCCCATGAATGATATGAAATATGCACATGTTCTGCAGTCCAGACCTTTTTTCTGTGTGGTTTTCCATTGTGGTGTGAGATTACCTGAGGGTAGTTAGTTGGCTTAAAACAACCTTTTACTTAATCCCTTAATCCCCAAATCTGGTTAATCCCCATTTTATATCTATATGTACTACAATTTTCCCCAGTTAGATCTATTTGTTTCTCGGTTAAATCACCTATTCCCCTCGTAAAATCCCAAAGTTCTTTACTTAAATCATCATTGTCCCGAGTAAAATCTAAATGTAACCTGGATAAATCTGCCATGGTGCATGCCAACCACCCATTTCCATTTGGAGAACGCACGTTTTTGGGGCAAGATGCTTTGTATCGCATTGTCTATAATTTTCCCTCGTTAAATCCTTCCTCTTGGATGGTAAACCCTCCATTTTCCCCACATAAATTAGCATTTTCCTAGTGAAATCCCAGATGTTTCCCCACATAAATCAGCATTTTCCTAGGTAAATCATGGTAAATCTCACCTTTTCCCTAGGAAAATCCTCCATGTCTTGCTGGTTCCCATGGCTTTTCGCAGCAATTTGTCAGCACCAGGGCCCGTCTCCGAGAACCGTCGGCCGTGGATGATGAAGTCCTGGTGACCGCTACGGCGGTGGCCAATGACATTGCGGCGATGGCTGAAATATGCTGAAATCATATGGGATACCTTCTGGTAAACTAACATAACTATGGAAAATCACAATTTTTAATGGGAAGATCCACTATAAATGGCAATTTTCAATAGCTACGTTAAATTACCAGAGGGTATATGGGATATGACCAGGGAATATATTGGGATATATTGGGAAAATCATATGGGATAATGTGGTTAAAACAATAATAAACCATCCCCCAGATCACCATATATATATATATAGGTGGTATTTTGATCATTCCCAAATGGGTAGTTTATTATTGTTTTAACATGCATTAACCACATTATATGGGATATTACCAGGGAATATCTGGGATATATTGGGATAATGATGACAATGGGTAATATATTGGGATATATTGAAACACATGAAATATGTGGGATATATTGGGATTTATTGGGGTTATTATCACTGTAGCCATATATTGGGACATTGATTGAAGCCATGGATGGCTTAAATCATGGGATACCCGCAAATCATCCATGGGTGGATGTTCCATGAAATAAACCATCCAGCGATAAAGGGGTAACCCCCAAGTATGGAACCCCCTATATATCCCTATATGGGATATGACCATATGGGACATATTGGGATAGTGGTAATGGTAATACATTAAATCCTTTTGGGTAATATTATGGGATATATTTTTTTCATAGGCGAAAATGTGGATTAGATCCATTAGAATTGGGGATAGCCTTTTGTCGGACCCCAAATATTGGATGAATGGAAAAACACAGGGATTGGGATACCCTCTGGTAAACAAACAAAAAGCTATTGAAAATGGCAATTTATAGTTGATTTACCCATTGAACATGGTGAATTTATAGTTATGTTAATTTACCAGAGGGTAATGGGCTTGATTGGCTGAGAAATCTCAGCTATTTTGAGAAGGGACCCACGAGAATCTGTATAGTTTAGGGGATGGTCATCACTGCCGTTACCATTTTTGGATGATTGTGGGGTCCCGCATGTTCGGAACTCCCTTGATAGTACTTGGATGTAAAGGGATATATCATTCTTGTGGTTAAATCCTTTATCATTGTCAAATATCCCTATTGATGGAACGATAAGGGGGTTCATCGTCCACAATAGGGATTGGAATAATGGGTTTGTACTATCATGGTGATACTTGTTGGAATGGCTGTGGAACTAACACTATATGGTGAAGAACTGTTACGATATTTCCATGGTTAGAATTAATTGTGGTTAAATACATTGTCAGAATATATTATGGTGATATTGTGAAGTATGGTCAGATATTGTGAAGTACTGTTAGATATTGTGAAGTATGGTTAGATATATTACTCGATGTTGTTCAAGGGGTTTGTTTGAAACTATGGCATACGATCTTTGATGCATCAAATGACCATTCTCATCGGAATTTAGATGATGGAATCGTGATACCCTCTGGTAAACTTTCACATAACTATGGAAAATCACCATTTTTAATGGGTAAATCAACTATAAATTGCCATTTTCAATAGCTTTTTGTATGTTTACCAGAGGGTGGGTCTGATAGGTTGATGGTGGCTGGTCGTCATGCCACGGATGCCCCCAAAAAAAAGTGGTTTTCCAGATCCCCCTGATCCAAGGTGGCAAAAGCGCGTGGCACCCGACCCTCGCCGTGATGCGGCACTCGTGGCGTAGCCGTCATGGTTTCGTGGAAAAATCGCCGCAGCGCCGCAGGGGGGTTGGGTTGTAGCAATAGCCATGGGGTTGAACCACCAAACCTGGTTGGTGGTTTGGGACATGAATTTTATTTTCCATTTCATATATGGGATATATATAATAATGTATAGTATATGGATATATATGGGATGTCATCCTTCCCATTGACGAACTGATTTTGTTCAGGGGGGTTGAGAAACCACCAACCAGAAACAAAGAAAACAAAGAGGAAGTGGAAGTCAAAAAATGCCCAACAGAATGTGGGAAGTTAAGAATGGAATGGGGAAAGAATTGCATGGGTAGTTTGTAATGTTTTATACAATATTGCTACAACAGATTATAACAGGTGATATATATATATATTATATATGTATTCATTTATATATATATATATATATTATTTATATATTTAAATATATATATATATATATATATATGTATTTATATAAATATATATGTATATTCATATAGTTATCACATATATATATATATATATATATGCGTTTTTATCCATCTCTCATTTTCTCTCTGTATAGAACTTGACGACTGGGAATGACGGATAGAACAGTTGGATACGTGGAAATCATGAGTTTTTTGGACAACATCTACAGCTCGCCCCAATGATCCCCATAGATTCCCTGTGGATGTTAGTGGCTGGGTTTACAACGTTATTATTTTTGAGTACAGTAAGGGCATATCATGTAGTAGAATTGCCACTATGGAAAATTGCGACCGCATGAAATCATAAATTTGTGGATTGTTATGCTTGGCTGAATGCTAGTTTATATATATATATATTTGGATATTTGTTGAACTACCTTGTTACAGTGCTCTTTGTGGAATTGAAAGCGCTCACAGCTTAGTAGCCTATTTCAGTTTTGACATGCTAAGCCAGCTTGTTGACTGGAAATCAGTGTGCTCTTTTCAGCTACCTCTCTAGTCAAGCCAAGTTCTGGCCTGCGTTTTGGTGGCCCCATTCAACACCCTCCCCACAAAATGCCGCGTGGCTCCAGTTGAATTCATCCGTTGCCGTTGCAGCGGGGGGCCCATGGTCCTCAATGACGATGAACTGGTGGACAACGTCTCAGGGGCTTTGCGCTGCAGCATTTGTCTCAACGTCTTCACTGAGCCGGCGGCTTGGCGAAAGATTTGTTCGTTAAACGACATGATAACGTATGCTAGAATTGCACAAGACAAAAGATAAGATGTTTGGATATGTTTGGACATACATCTAGAGAAAAGATAATGACAACATAGTTGGATACACATCTAGATATGTGCAAAGGGAGAGGGATGCATCGCATGAAGTGGACATGCTTCGCACGTCTTTCAAGCAGCAAGAATAACAATCAACAACAAATACTATAGCGAATTTATCCAACAGATTAAAATCAAGTCAGTGCTCTTCTCTTTATTATCCAATGGGGTCACTATGGATCACTCGTCACTCGCTCAACCAGCAGACCAGGTCTTTTGTGCTGGAACACCGTGCCAGCACGTTTTCTGCAAGAGTTTCGTGGCCAGAGTTCAACACTGTGTGGTTGCCATGCGGTGTATCAGAAACCTTGCTGGAAGGTAAGTGGGACTATCTATATATTTTGTAGGTCCTAAATTTGGGAGTGTGATCACATGGGAAATGATATATATGTTTTTTTGTTCTCATACACACGGTTACACATATGTATTATATTATATTAAATAAATAAATATATATCTCTCTCTCTCTCTCTCTCTGTGCGTGTGCGTGCGCATGCGCGTGTGCGTGCGTGCGCGCGTATGCGCGCGCGCGCGTGTGTGTGTGTGTCTGCACGTTTCAAAGTCTTATTGTTCAATACTATATATAAACGAGGTCCAAATACCCAACTGAAAATCACGACATTTTCAGCCTGCCTGGAGAACACTGTTTCGAGTGGCAGATCCGAGGCGGCATTAGGAGTTGGATTTTGTTGATGATAAGGAGTCAACATTGACATTTCCTATATTATTTCACTGGGTGTAGACTGGATATTGTGGATATGTATCATGCACAATAGGATGTCAATTCTGCATGAATATAGTTGCATAAGTTGCATATACAAATGTGTGTGTGCATGTGTGTATTTCATAGTTGTGACATATATATATATATATGTATATTATTTGTGTATGTAGCTAAATGTTCATATTTGTAGATATTCATGCATATGTTCATATATACTAAAGATTGTACATATGTGTGGGGGCACTCTACCCCTTCAATGGCCGCTACCTTCCCGGGTGTGGGTCTTCCTCGCGGCTTGTTTGACGCCCTGTGGAGGTTGTTTGACCCGTGCACTGGAGAAACGACCCAGCTGCCCCATGTGCTGCTCGGATTCTTTCTGGTTGGTGGTTTGGAACATGTTTTTTTTGACTTTCCATATATTGGGAATGACATCATCCCAACTGACTTTCATATTTTTCAGGGGTAAGTATACCACCAGCCAGTTTTTGTCTCATCCACTCTAAGGGACATTGGTTGAAAAGGTGTTAGCAGCCTAGACTTATTTACATGTAAGATAAGTATATCATATGCACATTGCAGCAGCATCCCATTTCTGATAGTTTCCAACGCACAACACATCACAGCACATCGCTTCCACGTATCATCCCTTGATTTCTTGACGTCGACTACCTCCTAGGTAAGGCTGATTTGGAGCCGTCGCAGATCAGGACGATCCTTGGTGGCATAGACAATAGGTAAACCATGATAGATGGTGTATCCTACCGACCCCTTTTTTTTCTTCCTAAAACGATACTATTGTTTGATGATTCATCCTACTTTTGTATTGGCTCAAGGATCTTGGTGCAAGTCATGAAACCGTCAATAGCAAAAAGAGTCTATGGAAGGTTTGCTGAGAGAGTGAGGCACAAACGTTAGCTTAAAAGGTTGAAGCGGACTATGTATGAACACAGAAAGTACTTGAGGGCATACAGACAAGCCCTGGCCCCGAGCAATCGCTGGATTATGAGCTAAGACAATGTGGATGCAGATGTGGAAGAATATTATGACACCTTAGACCGCGGAGACTTTGATCAGCGTTGATTGCGATGACTGCCAAAAAAAAAAAAATTGGCTCCTATTTGGCAGGGCCTATGTGACATGTGGGATCGAAGGTTCTTCTCCTCGATTTGAAATCCTTAGATGGGATAAGTGGGGTTGGTTGGTGATAACTACCCGACTGAAAAAAAAAAAATCGAAGCGGTACACCCGGTACCGTAGCGCTGAGCCATGATTAATCAAAGCGCACTCTAAGTTTTGACCATAGGATGAGGGTTAGATAAGAATTATATAAAGATAATCACCTGATTGGTTGTTTTCATTTTTTTTGCCGGGGAACCCCGGCAAAATGTCCCAAAAAGATGCAGAAAGCTTAAAATGATCGACCAGAGCTATGCTCAAAAGCCCTTTTGGCTGATGATTGTAAGAAACTATACTATCCAATATATTGGGGATTATCATCATCGAGATCCTATACTGACCAGCCAGTATAAAAAAGGAACAACATGTCGGGTACTGAACGCTGCTCAGTTGATATTTTTTATTGTTGGTTACATCATATATCACCATTGTACCCATAGTTATATATATATATATCACTACCATTTTCCCATATTTTCTCACAGTTATGGCCCTTGACAGTCACAAATGGAACTAAACTCCTGCAGCTAAGGTGATATATGCACTATATATTAATTATAAACCAGTTATAACTGTGAAGGGCTAGTTGGAGCAAAACTATGAAAAACCTCACCAGCCCAGGAACATCCTGGCCCGAAATCTGGTCGACGAGTTGCAGGTGCGCTGCAGGCATCATGCGCTCGGCTGCGGCTGGCAGGGCATGCTGCAAGATCGAGGGCAGCACGAGTCGAGCCCCTGGGCCTTAACAATACTGCCGGACGGACGGAAGAAATCCTGCAACAGTTGGTAGATGGTTTAGCCTGCTATCATTCCTTTTACACATGTCTACACTGTTTCTTCTAGTTACCAACTGGTGCAGGATTCTTTTTAGATCTACAATATGTGAGGGTTTCTTAAGGGTGGATCTTAAGCACCAACAACCAATATATTCATTCAAAAATCTGGATGAAGTACAACGACCTCGCTGCGATTTCACTGGGATTATAAGGCATAAGGCATAAGGGATATTAAGGGGAATCAATCCCAAATGACCTTGTGAATCATCGCAATAATCCAGAATAATGAAGACTTACTAGCCATCTATCATTTGGGGGGTCATTTTGGGGTATAGTTGGATGCCCATGATTTAACAATCCAGGGTAAAAAAATATATTCAGCCAGATCTATGGAAAAATAGTGGAACGTGATTGATCCAGATGCAAGTGGTACAATGTGGTGCCCCATAGTTATAAGTTGGTTTAGATTCGCCCCAGTAACTATAGTTATAAGTACCATAAACCATAGTTATTGGAGTAATAAACCAACTTAGCTATCTTGGGGGCCTCACATTGTATCACCGATTTTGGGGGGTTTCACCATTGCAGTGGGGAGTTCACCAGCAAGAAATGAGGGGTTTCACTGCGCCAAAAGAGATATGAACGAGGATCCCTCAATCAGTTCCGACGCGCAAAAAAAACATCCGCAAGAAAATTGTGGATTTTGTGCTGGTTGGTGGTTTAGAACATGAATTTTATTTTCCATAATGTATTGGGGATAATCCTCCCCATTGACTTTCATATTTTTCAACATGGCTATTGCACCACCAACCAGTTTGGGACTGGCCATTCGTTGGCGGAATTTGAGTTTGGAATCCCCTGTGTCAAGTTCCCATTCGACTTCCCAAGGTTCTAATTTTCTTCATGGCAAAAGAAAAATCATGGGATGACAAAGATGGAAACACTGGCAACTGGGGCAACTGGTATGGTGATTTTCCTATGCTTTTCATCCACTGTCCTATAGCCTATAGCAAAGAAATCAAACCGTTTTGAAGTGAGGCTGCCTGGTGGTGATCAACCTACGTCTGGCTTCGGAGGTGGATGTACTCTCTCAAGACGTGCAGTCTTTGCATGACGCTCGTCAGCCGCTACTCATCCATGGTCATCCGTCGACCTGGCGACATGGGGACCTCGAAAAAAAGTGGCCACCAATGGACCATAAGAAACCAGCGGCTGGTGATGTTTGGTCAAACGGCCAAACCGTCAAACCCATCCAGTTCATAGGTCGGTGGTGAAATTTTGAACTAAGCCACAACCTCAGGAGCCCATCAAAAAGAAGTAATTAGACATACTGTATTTTGTTCCTTCCATGGGTATTCAATCTCCCCTAGATATTTTGGTTGAGAACGTGTAGTATTGAATCTATTCATTTGGGTGTCGTTGTTTGGGGTTATTTGACTAGCCATTGGGATTGTTAGGTCCTGTTAGGTGGGAATACATGTGTCACGCAATTTATGATTGACTCTTATTTCCATACAAGTTTAGAATATGACGCATGTTTGCCCTCATTGACCCCCAACCCGATCCACCCCCCCTATTGTAAGGGGATGTCATTATAAGCCAGATCAACGTGTGTTTTTGGAAGGGGTAAAGATGTTCAAACCTGTAGCTATTGGAGTAGATTTCATAGGCGATAGATGCACTGATTGATATACCGTATACCGAACTAGTTCCATCTGGTTGTAAACCAACATATGTTTGGGCTCCCCTTTCTGTAGTCTGCAGTTTTTTGGGTACCCCCATGTTCAAACAGAGCACACGCTGCCTGGTGTTCAGTAATCCCATAGTTTCTTAAAGATGCCCACTTCTGAGAAACACCCAGTTGATATCCCCGGTTTGCTGCTTGATTTGCCTTGGATGCGTATATGAAGGATCCATTAAACGGTGTTTTTTTGACACAATTTGGTGCCCCGCAGTGATGAAGTTGTTTCACCCATGAAGAAGGTAAGAAAGGCTTTCGGCGGCGATGCCGAATCCTTCAGACCTTGTCACCTTCATCCAATCAAGGTTTTTGGATCCCCGTTGGAACTTCCCTTATAAAAGGATAGAGCTTGGGTCCCCTATAAAACCTAAAAAGCGTATGTTTTTTGAAACAAATAGGTCTTGCAACCTAGCGTTTTATAAGGTTGCAATTTTGATTACTTGTTGGAGTCTTGGGCGCACGTTTTATATAACCAATTTTTCTTTTACTTGTGTCTTATAAAACTACTGCTGTAGAGACATCATGTACCTCCAGCACATTCTTTACAAAAAGCTGTGCCATCCTACAGGGTCTTTTGGCTCAAACATCAATAGATACCAAAACCAAGCACATATAGATTCATATGGATTCCATGGAATCATGAAACAATAATTGGTTCACGACTTGGGGATGAGTAACAAACACATTTTTTTAGAGAAAAACCCTGCTAACAACTTTTGTAGGGGTATTAAGAAGAATCAATTCAGGGATATTCGGGGAAGATCTCCCAACATTTTGTGGTAACAAAATGGAAGCCGTAACGCTCCCAAAATGGAAGCACTAACGCTCCCGAAATGGAAGCAGTAACGTTCCCGAAATGGAAACTTAACATGTGGCAGCAACCACAGAGAGAGTCGTGACCTGGTGATTAAATGACAATCATCATTTATAAAGAAAATACCTGCTATCAGCTTTTTGTAGGGGTATTGGCTTTGTGAACTGGAACAAAAAAGTTCTTTGGGTAATACAGCTGGAATTACCACCAGCCATCAACTTCAGGGTTGTGATAGAACCATTTGATCAGGGGCTACCCATGGGGAAAAAAATCGTTGAGCATTGGACCCTGTTGGCCAATCAAAACCATTCTGACCCTACAAATGCGGACGTCCGGGGTAGAAAATGGGGACGTCAAAAGACAAACAAGCAGTTGGTGCCATCTTGTGTGTAAATCCTGTGGCTCGTAGGTTCCAGAGGCACCCTTTTTATAACCACGTTTGTTAAAAAAAAAACATGTTGGGGCCTATCTTTTTGTAAGAAACCAAGTTGGGGCCCAACCAAATTATACCTATAAAATTGGGCTCCAAGACCTCCCCCAAAATTTCATCCTTTTGGGTTTTTGGGACCCAGAGGCGGTGCGATCGAAGCTCATGGGGAGGAAGTTAGCCACACTAATCCCTTTCCCAAACATTCAAGATGCCCGAGAACCGAGCCCCCCCAAATGAATTCCAACACATTCCAACACTAAGTTGTTTTGACAAAGGGCTTTGGGGTTTTTGATATTACTGAGTGGGATTATATGTATATATATATATTTAAAAAAGCTAAAACCGCTACAAGGTAGTGCCCAGTAGTTCTGTATGTTGCTTCAAAAAAAAGGGCTTAAGTCGTCTAATGTTTCTACCCTAAGGCTTGGTTCAACCGACTTAGTGATCAGAACACAAGTATATCAACTCGATAAGAATATATATACCTTCTGGTTATTTAACAAAGCCATGGAAAATGGTCCATTTATAGATGATTGCCCCATTAAAACCTCCTCCATTTAAAGGGAATTTTCCATGGCTATGTTAAATAACCAGATGGTATATGTATTAGTAGACGCATATATTTATATATGTATAACCATTCTCTACTCCGCTCTAATCCATTTGTTTGCTGGGGTATGTAGGGCCGCCAAGGAAGCCAACCGAAAGTTGCGCGAGGAGAATCAGCAGAACCGGCAGGACATTTGTATCTCGGTGCCACTTTTTGCTTGTGAAACTTGATATTTAAACGGAGCTTGTTACCCAATTCGACAAAATGTTATATGCAACATTTTAAAAAAAAATACTGATGATCTAAGTTACATAAATGATGTGCAATGGTTTTCCCTTGCTGATCATGTTGTTACATGTTGTTACTGCAAAACATTGTTGACCAAGTTCCGATGTTTATTGCTTCATTTTTACCATGCACATGGTGATAATATTTATCGGCTTCAAACATGAGTGCTGGAAAATCGAGAGCATATGTTGAACATTGAAGCCAACAGCTGGTGACCAATCTTCCAAGAACATCTCTAATATAAATGATATAAAAGGAGATTTCAATGGGAAATTCATTATAAAAAATGGTGAGAATTCCAGCCAGCCATGTTTTTTTTGCCGGAGGGTACCATTCTTCGATTCGAAAATCCAAGGCAAGATCATGAAGGAGCTGCAACTTATGAAGCAGCACACCTATGATGCGGTCCTCCCCCGAAGGCATGTGCAGATTTTATGTCGCCTGGCAGATCCCGGCGGAAAAAAATCAAAGGGCTCTATCCCATATGCTCCATGTATGGAATATTTATTTAACATTTGCCCTAAAAATCACCCAGTCATGTAGGTAAATAGACCATACATGGGGCATATTGGGTATGTTCTTTTCTTTTTGGAGGGTGATTCGCCTGAAATTGTCGCCGTTTTTCTGTATAAAATGATAACCCCTGGGATTCCACCATCTCAGAGCTGGTGGTCCCAGCATGGGATGAATCAGGTGAAATCCTTCTCCAAAATGTTCAGTGACAATTCCACAATTTACTACCCATAGGATCCATGGTGCTGCTATATATATGGTAACATGGATCCCATCAATATATCCCAGTCATGTTAGCACATATACCATACATGGATCCTATGGTGTTGTCAGATTTATGAATCCGGGATTGACACGAGTTAACTCAAAATCGAAACTTGGAAGCATTATGAAGCATTAATAATTGAGAATTTGCTAACATTTTATTGTCCCGTTCCCCCTTGCTAAAGAAACCCCCATATATGCCCCCATAGATTCTGTAGATCCAATGCTTTTCACAAGGCTTTCCAATATATGTTTTGATATGAAGAGAAGACAGTGGGATATATATATACCCTCCGGTAAACTAACATAGCTGTTGAACATCACTATTTTTAGTGGGTAAATCAACGAACCAAATGGCAACTTTCAATAGCTATGTAACAAATTACCAGAGGGTAGGGCATATATATATATTCTTATCGAGTTGATATACTTGAGTTATGATACAGAATCAACAAAAAAAACATAAACTAAGAAAAAAAACATGATAATCTAGATGCAGACTGTTTGATGGTCATCAAATTATAAGTGCGCTGACGATTCTCCTTGATTTGCCCATCAGTTCTTCAAGTTCTTCCAGGTGTCCGTTAAATCCCATCAGTCGTCTCATAAAATCCCATCAAATCCTATAAGACCCCATTAAACAAACGCCCATGAAAGCCCATGAAACCCTTTGAAATCCCCTGAAATCCCACTACACTCACCCCATGAAATACACAGTCCAAAGGTAAAAACTTCAGTGGGAAGGTCTACAGCTTCCGCGCTTCATTGGATGAAAAAGTCTCGGACCTCAAGGAATTGACCGTGCCATGGCCCTGGGGTCACAGTTTTTTGAAGAAAAAGTACGGGACACCCGTTGCAGTTATGGCCCAAAATACAAGTTACAAGTACTAACAAACCCCATTTATAGAATGTATGATCCCATAGAAATAACCAGTTATATATATATATAACTAATAAATGGGGAGACCCATCGCAGTCGATCTAGAAAAATCATAAACAAAGAAACCTGTTAATTTGTTGTAGAATGTGTCCAAGGGTTTGCGTAACCAACTGGGAATAATGCCAAGTGAAAAGCAATACAATATATAGTTGAGACAATATGAATGGTGTTCCTTGTGATTCATCAAGTGGTGGTCGAATGAAACCAACTGACATGCAGATATGACGAGCAGATGTATAACCAAGCGAGTGCTTAGGCAACTAAGATGGAAACACAACTCTAATAATTATAATATACATTTACCTCATATAATTTCTGGATACACATTAAACAATATATAACAATATATTTGGATATTTATATATATTAATATGTATATATATATTGCATATATATACATATTAAACGAAGATACCGGCATTTCAAACATGTTTTTCCGTTTCTTTGGTGGTAACTTAATTGGATTGGCCAGCGCTACCCTTTCAAACGGATACACAGGATACCACAAGATCAAGGCCAAGGAACAACCTACAGGGACCATCGAAGTACCATAGACACATTGAAATTGACATTTGTTTTGAGGGTTGCTGTATATATATATATATACAAAAATAGTGAATAGTAATAATAATAATAGTAATAATAATGATAGTAATATCACAATACTCTCCAGTAATCAAAAGTTGCAATTGAACATCCTCAATGCATTGGTGCTCTAATGGACACATAATCAATAAATAGGCAATTTTCGATTGCCATTCTTGATTACCAAAGGGTAATAATGATCATCATCTCATAGAATTGGATGATGGGAAAATTTACAGGAAAGCCCTATATTTGATGGTAAAAACCATGGTTTCCTGTAGATTTTCCCTTAAACCAATCCATTGATCATCATTAAATTTTGTTTCACGAAAACGGCCCTGCAGGAGTCGATCTCCAAAAAGTTCGACATAGAGCCAGCCGCTTGACATGTTGAGATGTGCCAAGCATGAACACGGTGACAAAGACTGCAACGGCGAATTCACCTCCGCGACATGTTGGAAAATTTTAGATTATGGCATAATCATGATATCTTTATGGGACATATATGTCATATGGAGAATTATGCTGGGATATTGGCAATATTGGCCAGCAATCCTCAATTATGATCAATTATTGGGGTTTCCTGAAATGGGGCGCCCTGGATCATGCCAGTTATTGGTCATTTTTCATGGGGAAAAAAACTGGTTTAGGCTTTGATGATCTCTCCAAATGGTGAAACGATGTTATCCAAGTCCTGGGTGCCCAAAACCATTCCTTTGTGCATTTTTTGATTCTGCATTTATGGAGCTGACAGGATAGTTTCATTTGTAATTTGCCGATGGGTATTTCTTCGGTTTCGCATTGATGAAGTGTGCCAGATTGAGGATATCTTCAAACTGATGTATTGCCTGAAGCTCCTTTGGCTGAAAACTGCGGCGACTGGGCTGTGCACCTCATTGTGAGGTCTATCCGTATCAATTGGTCCAGCTGCTTCACCAGTTTCCACCCAAGTGTTTGTGCCCATCACTGGGACATCTGATCAATCTAGCGAAAAATGATGAAAAATGGACAGTGGCTATGGCGGCTATGCGTCAAAGGTTCAAGACAAAGAAGGCCATGAATTTTGGTGCTTGATTACCATTAACTATGCAGAGAACCTCCAAAGCATGGAAATACACATTACCAATTGCCATTGGTTTTAGATGGTTTTAGTATAAGTTGACATGTCTATTGTTTTGAGGGTTGCTGTAGCATATTTCTCGGCCCAGTTGTGATCAGTTGGGCCACGACTAGGCCTTTGCCTGAGAACACGTTGCTGGAAGAGAATGGCCTTGAAAGTGAATCTTGGGTGACTTGGATCGAAAGGTGATCTTCCTGGGTCTAAGATGATGAAGCTGGTCAGCAGCTGGTCACCAAAAAAATAAAAGATAGATAGGATAGCTATACTTCATAGAGTCTATCTATGGCAACATCTAAGATCATCTAAGTTGGGTTTGTTGCAGCTTATTTGTTTTATTTTCAGCATGGAAGATCCGTGATGATGTGGGAATCTACAGGGAATCTGTTTCATTTTTTGTGACGCCTTAAGCAGATCCAAATATTAAATACTGCATCACTACATCCCATAAAGCCATATAGGAAAGGAAATGTGAAGCACAACAATGAGTTGACTTACCCTGGAACCTGTGTAAAAGTGTTGCTTCATTGATGTGTTTCTTGCACTTGAAGCCGCCGAGCCCATTTTCAGTTATAAGTTTATGCACAAGCCCATCTATATAGGTTTAACATACAGTAGCAGTACCACAAAGCCCAGTTATCCGAGCTCTAAACCAACCTATCATGTGGGCCACACCTTGGAAAACAATGGTAAATTATTGTTCTATTGGGGACTTGTTATAGTTACTCTTGACCCCTTTTGGATGGAGACTTTTTTTTTAACACCAGCATTTTTGGACAGCGGTGCGAATCGGAGCTGATCACGGAAATGGCAATGGGCAAATTCATCGACGCACGCTACATATAGCATATATTTTATAAATGATCATATACATTATATATAACATAGCACTATATACCCATTTAGTCCATCAAAGTATATGACTCTTAAATGGCTATCCACCGTCATGCCATAGTCGTTACCCGGTAGCGACAATTTTCGGGTCCACTCCAGGTGTCCCTTTGCATCAACTCTCAGCTTCAACCGGTGACCCAGCTGGCCAAAGATAAGCAGCCCTGACGCCGTTACGTTACGTAACGAAGAGAAAAAGGACGTGAAAAGAGGCAGTCCTTGGATTTGCTGGAAAAACGATGTCAACTGTTGACGTGGGATATGTGCTGAATATGTGGAAATGTCATTATATATAAATGAATAGAAGTTTATGGCTGGGAAAATCATATTTTGAAATGCTGGACCATCTATGATGGCAACATCTAAGTGGCTGTGTTTAAGGATCATGATTTTCCCCATAGAAAATCCTGCCGTGACTGGGGAATCTACAGGGAATATCCTATTGGATTGTTTCGGAACCTCTCGGACAAATCCAAGAGTCCGAGCGAATTGGGGGGAGGGGGCTGCAAACACTGGTATCATGGGTAAATTATGAAACTTTGTAATGACATGAATTTTGAAAAAGCAACTTGGCAAATTGCAACCAATAGGAACCATGTTTTTTTTGCATACAGCAAGTCAGTGGACAATGAATGAGGTGGTCTTGACCGAAAAGGTTGCGCGTTCATAGGGACACCTACGATGGAAGTACCCTTTTCAAACTCCAAAATCATATTGTTGGTGATATCCCGATTATATCCGCATTACATCTATCCCAAATATATATATATATATATAGCTACCTCGTTTACCCTCGGGTAAACGTACACAGAGATGTGGAAAACTCATGGTTTCCCTGGAAAATTTATCTACATACTGGAGTTGTTTCCACATGTTTCTGTATGTTTACCCTAAGGCACCAGTGAAATTTCCGCAATACTCCAGACTCGCAATGGATGCTTGCTGTGGCTCAAGTGATTGGTTTCATCAACCCTTTTAGGGGGTCGTCACTGAGCTAAGCGGCTAAGCGTAGCGCAGGAGCCAAGCTTTCCAACCACCTTTTGAGGTGTAAACTTCGCCATTAAAAACAGCAGAAAGTTGTGATGTCATGATGAAACTCATGTTGTAGTCACATTGTATTAATTGCGCGTGCATTTCACAATTTGCTGTCCCAATTGTTCAGACTTCGCATTGTGCGACCTTTGATTTACTTCTAGATTCTATCCTCAGTGTATTTTATCAGATTTTATCAGTTTATCATCTTCAGGAGGTTTTCTCTTCCAAGGGATGGCACCTTCAGAAAGGCCAACAAGAACCACAAAGATCCAAAAATCAATTTGCCCCTATTTCAGTGGGATGTTTCTCGTATCTTTTGTGGGGGGTGTGCTACGAAAAAAATCTACTCAACAAACTCATCAGCCCTCTACGAACCTACCACGACTTCCGTTCGCGTTTTTACGGACATCAGCAGCCTACGACCGGCGGCATCACCGCACGAAGGTGACGACCTGGTGTAATTCATAGGGAGAATCATGGGATAATGGGAAAATGGGACAAGAATAGACATGAATGGATACACTCTGGTAAACTAATATAGCGAACTGGAAAATCCACCATTTTGAAATATTTTGAATAGGTATAAATAATTATAAATGCGTTATTTTCAATAGCGACTTGTAACAAATTACCAGAGGGTATACCCTTCGGTACCCAACTCAACCTCCATTGATAGGGAAATTTCCAGCTAGTCATGTTTAATGTTTGATTACTGAAGGCTATATATTGTTTGGTTGGTTTAAGATGAAGCTTTGCTATGATATTTGATATATGTGGTTTTATGCGTCGGCTTCAGTGTCAGTATCCATACAGACTACACCATCGTTTGACTCATCAAATGAAACTTGTGTCGACCATCCCGCTTTGATTTTTATTCGCAAACCCAATACCCTCTGGCTTTTTAACATAGCCATGGAAAATCACATGTTTTAATAGGTAAACCATCTATACATGGGCCATCAACAAAACCATGGCTATGTTAGTCATAACCAGAGGGTAGTCGATGTTATTGGCAAATCACTTTCCGGTTTCTCACTTTCATTGGCAAACTTTGAATTGTTTAGGGCTGACCTGCGGCAAGTCCCCAAGTCCCGCCCTCCATCCAGTCTGACGTGCTAGATCAAATTCATGAATACCCACTGTGGATGGACAAAATCCTGCACCAGTTGGGAACTATTGGAAACTATGAAGCACAATCAACAGTGGGAACAGGAAAGGGTCCTCTACTTAGCTAAGTCAAATCATAAGTAGGTTATCGACGGGGCACGGTAGATATATTCTTAGTTTGATTGGGTTGCAATGAAACAAACAAGGATGATTTATAGCTGATGATAGTTGATTTGCGACAGCAAATCAACTAGTTGAATTACGATAGATTATCTAGGGGGTGATGATTTATGGACCTAGTCAGATTTTTTTTTATTAAGCAGAAAACTGGTGGTATGTCATATTGATACGACGGGGATGGTCAATGAGTTGACCTCAGAATGTGAACCAAGTTAAATCCACTTGACACATGGGTAGTTGGGTTAGTTACGAATTAATGGGGTGTTAGTTACATCATGTTACATCCATTTCATAAAATTCATGGGGTTTTATCAATTCTTCTGTTCATTCGCATGCAGCCGGAAATGAGTTATAGTTACGCATAATTCCGGCTAAATTATAACGACCTCACTGCGATCAAACCCTGGAATGGTTTATTTGAGGGAAATCATCCCCAAATGGCCACTGATAATTATTCAGTCAGGTTAGTGAAATATTATAATTTACCCAGCACTATATATATATACAACATCAATCCCTGGTGATATGTTGATATATAATTTACCCAGATAATTTTGATGTCAGTGATCCACTGAATGGACACAAAAGGAGGATCGTCAAAATCCAAAAACCCTGAGGTCCATGGCGAGCCAGGGAGATACTTGGTGGAACACAGGGGGTGGGGATGAACCCTTTTTTGGGGGGGGAGATGATGGGATTTGAAGCCCGAGATCGGAGTTTTTACATGGTTTTCTGCTATGTTAAGCTATCTAAAATGGTGGTATAACCTGGTATGATCAGGAAGGACTAGGAATATTATGGGGTATTGGTAGAAGTGGAATGCCAACTGGATGGCCATGGATTTAACTTTGAAACATGGTCTATTAACCAACAATTTAACAAAAAGATACGGAAAACCCATGATTTCCGTAGGACAAGTGTATACAGTACATTCATGGTGGGCATTCCATATGTTAAATTACTGGAGGGTGTAAAGTAACAAGTATAACGATCCCAAAAAATTACCTGACTTGAGGTGGATGAATGTATTGTAACTATATATATATATATAATTTTCTTGGAGACATACGTACCATCTGGTAAACAAACATAGCGACATTGAACATGGCCATTTAGTTTGTTGTTTTACCACTTGTCAAATGGTGATGTTCCATAGTTATGTAAACGTTTACCAGAGGGTACATCCCATTAATATCCCATTGAATCACTATAAAATTCCATGAAATCCCATGGAACCCCCATGATTTTCCATAGTTTTTTCTCCTCAACATGCCGGGTTTTAGACCTCCATCGGTCGCTTGGGATCCACCAAATTCAGAGCTGATTTCACTCGCCTAGGCGAGCGATCAGTTCGGGCCGCCCAGGTTGACCTGACATGTGGGGCTTGGCAACAACACAGGATGGTAGGAACCAAACCCTTAAAGTGGGTCGACAATTATATGTCATAATGACTCATATATGTATTTATAATGGCTAATAACTTTATCGTTTCCAACAAAAACAAATTGGACCGAATTTTGGGATTTCTGATGTGCTTTTCTACACTGATAAAAAATGGATCGTTTTGGCAAAAACCATCATCATCCGAGGGATTTGTTCAGTGGAACATTTCCATGAACGCCCAAGAGCATTTGGTAGTAGCAAGATGGCTTCCTGCCAGATTGTTGTTGTGGAGGCCGCATTCAATCGCTTGAACACATGATCATGTTGGAGCAGACTGGCGGTCCACGAAATCATGTTTGAAGGCCTTCATTCTTGTCGAAGATACCCAGGAGCTGGTCTAACTGGTACTGTAGCTGTAGCTTCACACAATTCATAATATACTGATGGAAAATCACCATCGTCTATTGTCATCCCCCTAAAAGATACAGTTCTAGTTCTAGCCCTTAAAAGTAATGACTTGCTTATAATGATATATACAACCCTAGTTGCAGGAGTTAGTCCATCCCCTTTTGAGGCCCCCAAGGGGGCCATAACTGTGGGAAAACACACTTTATTCCGTCCAATCCTCCCCCGAGGCCCAGCGGCGCTCGGCTGGAACCTTGGGAGTTTCCGGAGTTTCCTTCGTTTTTGGTGGAAACTTTGGTCAACATATGCTACAGTTATCTACAGTTACAGGATGGGGCCCCCAAGATAGCGTTCAGTTGCCTGAAAAAAGTGGCTGAATTCTATGGTATTTATATAGTAGATATAACTATAGTATTCATGGCGTTTATAAACCAACAAACATCACGTTTGGGGGCACCATCCTGTATGGCCCGGCCATAAATGGGGCCTTGGGATGAACTAACTCTGGTCTGACTGGTCTGACTGGTTGGTTTTTTCTATCATGGAATAAGTCAGGTACAAAACTGCGGCGATAACTGTATGGTCATGATAAATGGAGCAGTGCTCAAAATCTCAAAACCCGTGGGTTGGTGATTTTATGGATGGTATAACAACTTATTGGGGACTGTCATTATTCATTAGGGGAAGTTCTATTAACCGATCAGTCTAAATGGAACCACGGAGGGTTTTGAACACTGCTGAATGGTAAGGGCATGACATATGGAGCTGTCACATTGAGGAGATTTGATCACCATGAATATGAAACATGCAAAGATTCGAAGCGTGCACCAGTTGTTTTGCACTTGCAGCAGCTTGGGAGGGATCGTCCTGTCGTTTCTGACCGCGCTGCCGCTCAGTTCCACGCAGGGACATTTCTGTAGCTCACATGAGGCACTGCATGGGTTTTCCACATCCAAGACGTTTTCCAGAAGTCACCAGCAATGTGGAAGCGATCTGGCTGGACACGGCGAATCGCATGGGCTATTTTCACACAAAAGTCTTACCTGTCCTCCAAATCCTCTTGCAAAGTCTTGCAGTAATCACGCTTTACTCTAAGGGAACGGTTTAGATTTTAAATCAGACACGTTTCTCAGTTCATATGAAAACTTCACCCTCAAAATGCTTCAACAGCAGCATTTTACATCATTTTACATCATTTCACGTCATTTTGCGTCCAGGATTTGTTCCGCTCCCACCGGCGTCGCTTTTTTTGCGCGACGCGGGCACCCAAAACGTGCCGTCGTGTCGTGTCATCGCAGCCGCAGCGATGCCCACCGTGGGAGACGAGGTGTATCGTTTGGGGCTGGATCTCAGCAATGAGGCCAGACGGGTCGATGAAATGGGGATTCTCCATAGGAATTTCAGGGTCCGACCAAGGTGGGGCGACAGTTTAGCTGAGTTGCTAACTCCAGGAGTGGATGTTTATGGTAGATGGAACGAACTGGGTAGATGAATTTTCTAAATCAACTTGTAACTCAGGGGCCCCAACTTGTAGGTCTAGGGAAACTTGGTACTGTGGCAATCGCATCGAGGATAGCATTGCTGCACCTTTTTTGGACAACCGCATGAGTCCGCATGAGGGCCTCTGTTGACTTCCCATCGGTCAGTGTCCGAAATTTGAACTTCTTCACGTGTCAACAAGGTGGCCCAGATGCCAGGGAGATCCCTGATGCAAATGCACTTCAATATACTTCAATCAAAAATAATCAAAGAACCATGGACTGGATGGAATAGAAGATCCGTGGCTTTGAATCATGGATGGCACTGATTTGTTAGGGATGAAGCAGAAGCAAAAAGTTGGATGTAAACGTATGCAAATGTGATTGCCAACCCAGAATTGAGATGCAAAAAGAACAAAGACGAGAAACTGAGAAACTGAACAGAACAAGATGAAAACACGGAACTCTGCTGGTTTTGTTGGATTCATTGTTGCGTTCCCACATGACCATCCCAAAGTGACTCGTAAAAGGAAAAACAGCTTAAGGTGAATAGCTTCGGGATGTTAATCCCCGTACCTTTTGTTACCTTCTCGATAGCCCATCTCAACTGTTCTTTGAGAAATGGCCCTTCATTGTTTGTCCTTCGTTGGACGTCGCGCATCGCGCACTGCGCGAATTTTGACTTTGGAAGTCCTGGTGGAAGCATGAACTGTCCCAGCAGGATTCCCACATATTGGTGTGCCTTTCTCAAATGCAAGTGATCTTCAAAAGTTCGAGTCACATCTCAGTTTTTATTTTTTAGTTTTATTGGTTTGGCCGACCCGGCGATGGATACATACCCCGCAGAAGAGCACTTGACGCCGAACATTGTAAATACCACGAAAACAGCCCATGTTGCCATCTCAATGGTATGTACCCTCTCAAGGGTTAATGTGTGTTTTTCATATTTTTTGTTCAAGAGAAAAATCGTTGAGAGCACTTTGAAAGTCCACAGAATTGAGCTAGTCCGCAAAGCTGAGCCAACCCGTTAGGACACGACTTCTTCGGATTTTCCATCCGTCGCGCGTCGCGTTTCCGGGATTGTTTATTTGAGATAGATTCTGGGAATAAACAAAATCAGGCGAGCCCCTGAGATGGACACTTGTAACGAGATAGTCCGTAAACGAGCAAGAACCCTCTAGCCCCTTTGATAGTTGGTTCACCTTTTTTTGGGACAACAAAAAAGGTTATCATGGTGTTGAAAATGATCACATTCCCAAGCAACATCAACCAACTGGATTGGCATATAGTAGCATATAGTTTAATAATGTTTAATATAGTTTGATAGTTGAATCCAGTTTATGAATGTAAATGGAAAAGTGGGGCCCGCCAGTTAGAATCCCATCATACATATAGTAATATATCAATATATCATATATCAATATATATATATGTATATGGATGCGGGTAAAAATACAAAGCATTGATCAAGGTCCCGGGCCCACACACGATCCATACTCCATGATCCATACCCCGGTCCATACCCCATGATACTGCGTGAGATCCATACCCTTGATCCGTACCCCTTTCTCGTTGAAGAAAGACTGATGCTGGCCCTAATGCTGCTTTTTATCCTAATACTACTTCTGGTCCTCGTACTGCTACTCCCGTTGCTACTACCGTT